>Ga0080006_1146063_pt1 | contig 12546 bp, 13 predicted proteins | sample RS3BMetagenome_FD_69209 | JGI IMG/M metagenome (GOLD analysis project Ga0080006, IMG submission 69209) | Ferric oxide microbial mat and aquatic microbial communities from Rainbow Spring, Yellowstone National Park, USA - RS3B (SPADES... ...
CAACATCCGTCAGCTGATCTACCTGAAATATACGAAGGGGATTGAGATCGAGAGCCAGTCAATCCCGAAGCATGTTACCCTGATGAACTGGATGTCCCTTTAGGGTTTTGTCCCAAAGCCCCGAATAACGTAGGGTTTAAATATACCATATAGTATATTAGCTCAGACCCGTATTGTTCGGAAGTGTATGGGACTGGGTAATAGTAATAATAGTAGCCCTTGTACTTTTTGGGGGCGCTTCGAAGGTTCCGCAGCTGGCTAGAGCCTTTGGAAGGGCAGTCGGAGAATTCAAAAAGGGTCAGATGGAGGTTGAAAAAGAATTGAGAAGTCTTCAGGAAGGCAACACTGTATCGTCTTCGCAGACACAATCTCCTGAAGATAGACAGAGGAGAATATCTGAACTACAGAAAGAGCTTGACCAGCTGAAGTCTCAAGATTCGCAGGATGGACGCTAGAAACACAGCAAAGTATGTCAATATAAGCGCTTCAAAAAGTGGAACCTGATAGCGCATGGTTACTGCACAAGATGTCGGCTCAAGTATAAAGCAACTGCCCCTGCTTAGTCACCTCTCGGAACTGATCAGAAGGGTTATCAGGTCTCTTATTGTATTTTTTTTGTTTTTTCTGTTCTTCTTCGCCTTCAAGCCATCCTGGATAAACCTTTCAGGCCTTTTCATACCTTACCCCGTGCCAAGTCTATTTCAAAGCTTCAGCACAGAGACATTCTTTGCAATGAAGAGCTATGTACTGCCATCTCAGATGATTCTGATAAACGTGAATACATTTGATACATTTCTTTCGGTAGCCTACATTGCAATGGCTTTGGCATCTGTCTGTTCTCTTCCTTTCTGGATTTATGAGGCAAGTGCTTTTCTGGGTCCTGCACTGAAGCCTAATGAGAAAAGGGCAGTTAAGATGGTTCTAGTACCTGCAACAGCTCTTTTCATTGCTGGAGCAATGTTTTCTTACACAATAGTCCTTCCATTCTTGTTCAGATTTCTCTATCTTTTTTCAGTTTACACTGGTGTAGAACCAACAATAAGTGTGCTGACTTTCGTGACTATAAGTCTAGCCTATACAATTGCTTTAGGTCTGGCTTTTGAAACACCTGTACTCATGGTAGGCCTAACCTATGCAGGGATAGTATCGCATCTTACCTGGTTTAAGTACTGGAGATTCGCAGTGTTAGGAGCCTTTATTGTTGCTCTAATAATCTCGCCTGGTACTACAGGTGGGATTATGGAGATAACCATAGGTCTTCTACTATCCGCGCTTTATTTCGCCGGAGCACTTGTGGCAAGGGTAATTCAGAAGAAGAGAATAAGATATGAAGAGCTTGTTTGATAGCTGGTTTAATATCAGGGGTCTCTATCAAGAATGGGTTCTAAATCCTTAAAGGAAATAATAATTACTCCGGCATCCTTCATCCTCTGCATAGCTGAGCTGACATCTCTATCCTTTATTCCCCTGACCGCATCTTGAAGCAGATGAACCCGGAAGCCGTTTTTGATGCCATCCATTGCAGTTGAAAGGACACAGTACTCAGTAGCTACGCCGCTTATGAATATATTGCTTATACCTCTTTTCTTTAGCCTGATCGCTAGGTCTGTACCTTGAAATCCGGAATATGCTTCTTCGTCCGGTTTCATGGCCTTTGAGATGACTTCAGTTTCCTTCGGAAATTTCAACTTGTTAAAGAATGAGGCCCCTTCTGTGAACATTATGCAATGTGGTGGCCAAGGTCCACCTCTTTCCCTGAAAGATATATGGTTCTGAGGATGCCAGTCTCTCGTAGCATAAATTGGCAAAGAACGATTATGAAAGACCTCCATATAGAGATTTATAGTTGGCACAATGGACTTTGAGCCCGGCACAGCAAGCACTCCTCCATCCATAAAGTCGTTTTGCATATCAACTACAATAAGAGCTGAGTTGTCCATCATCTTGTTTAAGGAATCTTTGATTGAAAAATTTTTCTAAATAAAATTGGTTTGAAAGATTTGAGGACATTTTGACTTAATACAGCTTTAACATTATCGTTTGAGTAAACAGATGCTAAAATCTTTAATAGTTTGTTAAATATCGGTAGGGTGTCAGTTGAACAAACAGGACAGCCCCTTCAATACCAACGTCCTAGTTCTTGGACTTACTTCAATGGTATCAACCTTCTGCCTTAGCCTTTGGCAGGGCTACCTTTCATTATACTTGGCAGGAATAGGATATGAAAAGTGGGAGATCGGGATTTTATATACACTCGGTGCTGTGTCTGTAGTTGCAGCCTTTTTTGTTGCAGGATGGCTTGGCGATAGGTATGGAAGGAAGACCGTTATAGTCTGGAGCACGGTTGGACTTTCTGTTGCCTCATCTCTTCTCTCTTTTCAGTTGAGCGTTACTATAATTCTAGGTTTCCTGCTTCTTAACTGGTCAACTACATCTCTTCAGCCTAACTTCAGAGCTATGATAACAGATTCAGTCAGCAAAGGATACAGAGGTAGGGCTCTTGGCATATTCAATTCTATGGCAGTTGCTATTGCATCGGTTGCGATACTCCTCTCAGGATTGTATGTGAATTCTATGGATGTGCACCAGTATGCAATTAAATTACCTATTCTCTTTATATTGAGCTCAATAATTATAGCTATTATAGCAGTCAGCAGGCAGGCAGGACTGTTTGAGACATTCAAAGGAGCGCAGAGAGAAATCAGGAGCATAGTAACAGACAATTTAAGCCCTCTAACTGTAGATAAGCTGAGGTTACTGACTGTAGCGTATATGATTCATGATGCTGGATTGAGTATGGTTCTCTTTCTCATCCCCATATATGCGGTAGAATTCCTTGGAATGCCTTCTTCAATCTTGGGCGTTATGCTTGCGCTTAACTATGTTATCACTTTTTTGCTGCAGGCTCCTTTTGGTAAGCTTGCAGATTCATGGGGTAGAACAAAGGTGATAACTTTGAGCTTCTTCATAGAGGCTGTTGCAATAGGCTCGCTTCCTCTTGTGAAGAGTGCACTGTATCTGCTTATCATTTATGGTATATGGGTTGCAGTGGGGCAGCTTGATGCACCTGCTGAAGGAGCAATACTTGCCGACCTTTCACCTCAAGACAGAAGGGCAGCAATTATGGGAGGTTTTGGAGGTATAACCACACTTGCAGCAATACCTGCACCAACAATAGGCGGTGCACTTGTTGGAGTTTTACCTTTGCTTCTGAATGACTATGCCCTGCCTTTTATTGCTTCCTTCGCAGTATTGTTGTTATCAGCGTTTTTGATAGTATATTACAGAAGAAGGGTTTATTCAGGATGAGTTATTACAATGAATTTTCATCTATATGATGGTTCTGTTGTTTCATGAACCTTTTCACTTCCTTCATCGTTCTGAACAGAGAATGCTTGGCTAGTTTGCTCCCCCTTAGAGCGGCTGCAGGATGGTATGTAGGAAATATCTTTATCTTTTTATCCCTGTAGACCCATTCAAAGGATGATTCTTGCATTCTCTTTGTGTCTTTAAATGACTGAAGAGCTGTCAGTCCCAGAGTTACAATTATGCTTGGCCTGACAATATCAATCTGTTCAAGAAGGTAAGTTCTGCATGCTTTGATCTCTTTAGCTTTTGGCTTCCTGTTGTCGGGAGGCCTGCATTTTACTACATTCGTTATAAAGACCTCCTCCCTGCTCAGCGATGCTTCGTTAAGAGCTCTGCCAAGAAGAGCTCCAGCTCTGCCTATAAAGGGTCTTCCGGTTTCATCTTCTTTTTTGCCCGGAGCTTCGCCTATCAGCATTATCTTTGCGTCTTCTGGCCCCTCGCCAGGCACTGCATTAATTCTAGTCATGCAGAGTTCGCATTTTCTGCATGATACAATTTGCTCAGCTAGTATTTCAAGTCTGTTCTTCAATTATACCCCATTCCACAAGATTCCCATTACCGTCGAACGCCGCTATATCATCGTCATTTTCATATGGAAAGCCTGAGATAAGCATGAACTTTCCGTATGGGTGCAGCATATCTGTATTGCTGGGTAATTTCACTCCTGAGGGATGTGAATGAGCTGTAGCTAGTATTGTGAAATCTATAGGCAGGTGGAGTGGGTTATATGTGGCCGAATGCCAGTTTGAATAGGCAAAAGGCGGAAAGACAGCTTGATACAGTACAATATCGTTTCCTTTCTTCTTTCCTCTCAGAAGTAAAAGCATTTCGTCTGGATGCTTCTCCTTAGAATAGCTAAGAATCGATTCGACTAATTGACGTGTCAGAAAGAGACGCATCATTCTTCCTCAATTTTATCTATTATCCATTACAAAAATCTTTCCAATAAAGAAGTGTTTGCAGAAATATGATGAAGCAGAATACAATGACTCTTGGCACGTTTGATTCTTCAGCAGCAAATTACCTTTTTTGGCATATGCCCAAATTTTTGGTCTTTCAGATTGAGCTTGATGTGATAAGTTTGAAATATAATATATCACTTTCTTGAAAAATTATTCGGAAAAGATTTATATTCTTAGAATATAGGGTTTTTGCGATATTAAGGAGGAGTTGATATTATATGTCTGTGTCACCATCACAACCAATACTGATACTGAAAGAAGGTTCCACTGAGACAAAGGGGCGAGAAGCCCTCAGGAACAACCTGGAAGCCGCAAGAGTTGTAGCAGAACTGGTGAAGACTTCGCTCGGTCCAAGAGGAATGGACAAAATGCTTGTAGACAGTCTTGGCGACGTTACAATAACCAACGACGGAGCGACGATGCTGAAACAGCTTGATGTTCAGCACCCTGCCGCCAAGATGATGGTAGAGATAAGCAAAGCTACGGACAGCGAAGTTGGAGACGGTACAACCAGCGCTGTAGTTCTGACAGGAGCACTGCTTGATAAAGCAGAGGAGTTGCTAGACAAGGATGTGCATCCAACGCTGATAGTTGATGGTTACCAGGCAGCTGCCGAAAAGGCTTTGACTCTTTTGGACGAGATTGCTACAAAGGTAGACCCGACAGACAAGCTATGGCTGAAGAAGATTGCAAAGACCAGTCTTGCTTCAAAGATAGTATCTCAGGATAGCGAACAACTAAGCGAGCTTGTGGTCGATGCGTTAACCCAAGTAGCAGAAAAGGTTGGTCAGAAATACAAGGTGGATGTAGACAACGTTAAGGTTGAGAAAAAGCCCGGCAGGTCTTTGAGCGAGACAGGCTTGGTCAAAGGGATAGTGGTGGACAAGGAAGTTGTTCATGCAGCGATGCCAAAGAGAGTTGAAAATGCGAAGATAGCCCTTATAAATGCCCCTCTTGAAATAGAGAAGACAGAGATTAGTGCTGAAATCAGGATAAACGATCCTGCACAGATGAAAGCCTTCCTGGATGAAGAATCCAGAATGCTGAAGAGCATGGTTGACAAGATTTCTGCAGCTGGGGCAAATGTTGTCTTCTGCCAGAAAGGCATTGATGACATAGCTCAGCACTACCTTGCAAAGGCTGGCATACTTGCAGTGAGAAGGGTCAAAGAGAGCGATATGTCAAGGCTTGCAAAATCTACTGGAGGAAGAATCGTGACAAACCTCGACGACCTGACATCTAACGACCTCGGTTACGCTGCGCTTGTAGAAGAAAGAAAGATCGAGGAAGACAAGTGGGTCTTCGTCGAAGGAGCAAAGAACCCCAAGGCAGTTACCATACTGATAAGAGGAGGTTCTCAGAGAGTTGTTGATGAAGCCGAAAGGGCTGTCCATGATGCAGTCATGGTAGTCAAGGATGTAATGGAGAATCCAAAGGTTGTGGTTGGAGGGGGCGCAATCGAATCAGAGCTATCCTACAAGATAAGAGAGTGGGCACACAGCCTTTCTGGTAGGGAGCAATTGGCAGCGCTTGCATTCGCCGATTCGATTGAAACAATACCGCTTACCCTTGCAGTAAATGCAGGAATGGACCCGATAGATACTCAGGTAGAACTGAGGGCTGCGCATGGTAAAGGCTCCGTAACTACAGGAGTCAACGTATTAGCAGGTAAAATAGGAGACCTTGACAAGGAAGAGGTTTACGAACCAGCAGCTGTTAAGAGCCAGATCATCAAGGCTGCTACTGAGGCAGCAGTAATGATCCTGAGAATCGATGATGTAATAGCTGCAAAGAGTACATCAAAAGAATCAGGGAAAGGCGGTAAAGAAGGAGAAGGCAGTCCAGGCGGTATGGAAGGCTACTAAGAAAATTTTTAATTAACAAGAACGTTTTTTATTCTTTCACCAAGGTGTGCTTCGGGTAGAAGACCGACTATCCTATCTACCATTCTTCCTTCTCTAAACAGTATAAGTGTAGGTATGGCCATTACGGAATAAGTTTGCGCAGTCAAAGGATTTTCATCTACGTTAAGTTTTGCAAACCTAACCTGCCCTGAGAGTCTTGTGGCCAGTCTCTCTAGAATCGGAGCCATCATTCTGCATGGTTGGCACCACTCAGCCCAAAAATCTACAACCATTTTTGGATTCCTTTGCAATTCGTAAGAAAAATTCTGGTCTGTAAGGATAAGAGGTGAAGTGTCAACTTTACTCTCTTGAGGTTTTGCAGCTTTCATCATCTCCTTGAGCATTCTCATCTTTATAGCTTCGACTTCATCCAACTGGCATCACCAGCTATCACCAAGTCTTAGCCGATTAAACTTTTTCCTTATATTCGAAGTTTTAACGCCATCTTGCAGCTAAAGCTTGTGGGTTTCCCATCATATTGGGAATTATGGTTCTTGCTTTTGGCAGGCATTGCTGCTATTTAGCTGAAGAAGTTAAAAGAATGATACTTAAGTTTCTTAAACAAGACCTTAACAAGTAGCTTGAAGTCATCTTTAAGATAATTGCACTGAAATGGATATGATGGAGTTCTCTGTTTATAAAATAATGTCTCCTCTGTTAGTTTGCTTTGTTGCAGATGCCTCTGCAAACCTATACAATACACTTTCTTCGCTTGAATGAAGGAGCAATGTAATTTGTTTTGTTCTCAGCAACTTAAGGTATCTTGCATATTTAGCAGCTTAACTGGAGCTTAAGTTGCTAAGCTTGCGATTGGCATTTAGTCAGCTGAAAACTATAAGGGAGATGCAGGGCGCATTTCCGACTATCTCTCTGGTATCTGTGCCGAAGAGACCAGATATGAGGTTCCTCCTGTGGCCTGTTAAAATCAGTATATCCACCTTCTCCTTCAACACAAAGTCAGCAACATCCTTGCCCAGATGTCTTGAAGCAATTATTCTTGGAGAGAACATTCTCCCCAAATTTTTAATTGCTGAGCTGACAGTTTCTGCGAATCGCCTCTCCATCAACTTTATTTCGTTGTTGTACTCCATTACATCAAGAGGCACGGTCTGAGGAAGAATGATGGCTTGAGCAGCCAGAAGCTCTGCATCAGGGGTAGTTGCCAGGCTTGTTAGAGCTGCTGCGATTATGAAAGCATCCTTTGGTTCCGTGCCAGGCTTTACCAACACTGCAATCTTTCTAGGGCTTGAAGTTATCTTTATCTTTGGGTCAGGAGTTTCGACAAGCAAGGTTTTCATAGGATTTCTCTGCGCAACCCTGTCTGAAACTCTTCCCACAAGCTCCTTGAAGAAACCCTCTTTGTGAGCAGGCATTATAATGGCTTGAGCATTCTGTTTCATCGCCTGGGTTATTATCATCCTGCTTATGTTGTCGAAAGAATCGTCTTCAGCCTTCTCCTCCACAAAGCTCACCTTTACCCTCAGCTTTTCGGCAAGCGACCTTACCTCTTCCCTGAATTCAAACAATTCTCTCTCGGTTTTAAGAGAAACATGATAGATTATGAGATTTGAACCAGAGTACTCTGCAATGTGCATTGCTATAAACGCTGCATTCCACTCCCTTGGCTGGTAAGCTAGAGGAAGTAATATTGGACTATCGCTCCATCCCCATTCAAGGTCCCTCGCCTGCATCAGCTCTTCTTTCCTAACCTAAGGTGAATTCCTACATTTATAGGTATTTTGGATTTGCGTTTCCTTAATATTGAAGCAAAGGATTGAACATTCAGATTTTCTTCGTTTGAGGAGATTTGGAAAAAAGTGGAAGACCCAGCTTTCTTCTGTAAAACAGAAACATGACCAAGCCTATTGCAAACCAAATGATTCCCAGCTCTCTTCCCAGCGAATGAAGCAAGATAAGAATCAGCCAGATTATACCACAGGAAACAAAACCAATGACTGGTATGAGCGAAATGGCAACCCTCTTACCCTTATATTTTATAGGAACGTTCAAAGGAGCCTTGTAGCCACCATCAGAGCCATTCTCCAGCCTCAGTTTTACTGCAGAAAGATTGACATACATATATGCAACTAAAGCACCAAAGTTGTAAATCGAAGCAATGAGGTTCAGAAGGTATGCAGATGAAAGCAGAATGTTCACAAGTATTAACGTAACTGCTACAAGTGAGAAGACAATTATTGTTATGTATGGTGTCCTGAACTTCCTGCTAATTCTGGCCAAGCTTTTTGGGAGGAGCCCTAGTCTTCCCATCGAAAATGTTACACGTGAGACTCCTACTACACCAGTGTTTGTGGAAACAGTGCAAATCCATATTCCCATGAAGGCAACCCAGACGCTCAAGACCCCTCCTATAACCGGGTAGGCTGAAGACAATATGTAAAGAGGGTTCTCAGGAGAGGCCGCGACAACTTGCCAGGGTAGCAGAGTTACTGTGAGAAAGGAGAGTGAGACTGCTATCACCAGCACCGATACTATGGAAAGTTTTGTTGCCCTGGGAATAACCTTAGATGGTTTCTTAGTTTCCTCAGCAGCCTGAGATATGGATTCTATACCTATGTATGAGGCCATTGCTAGAGTTATACCGTATGCAAAATTCTGGGATGTAAGCAGATTTGTTGTTATCTGGCCTGGCCATGATACAAATGAGTTTGACAGCAATGCTGCATAGACTCCTAATCCTATCAGCACAGATATAGTAGCGAGGCTGAGCGCGGTTATAGTCTCGTTCAGCTTGGAAGAATAGCTTATTCCAAAGATGTTCAGAGTCATCAACACTAGTATCACAAGAGCTCCAAGAATACCATAAAATGGCTGCTGCAGGAGAATTGAAGTACCGAAGAAGGTCTTTACAACAGCTCCTACATAGCCAGACGTTGCAAGACCAAATAAAGCTATGTCTATGGTGTAATCAAGCATCAGTCCCCAGCCTGCAATAAATCCATGTAAGGGCCCGAATGCTTTTGTAGCATAGAAATTACCCCCTCCAGCTACAGGATACTTCGATGCCAGCTCAGCATAAGTAAGGCCTGTCGTTACATATGTAACTGCAGCTATAAGCAGAGCAATAGGGGCTGCAGCCTGAGCGTAAAGGGCAAGAATTCCCAGGGCTACGTAGATATCAGCGCCTACGTCTGAATAACCCATGCTGAAGGAGCCAAATACTCCTATCTCCCTCTTCAGCCCATAGGCTTCTTCCCCGAGACCCATTTCTGAGTCTGAATTGTCTGACTTGGACAAAGCAGGTCATATTTCCGTTTAGCTACCCCCGAGCCAATATACTATTTAAGAATCCCGAATTTATCTTAAGAAATCAATTCAGAGATCTGAGGATCTTTATCCTCTTTACTGTGCTGGGATGAGTTAAGAAGAGCTCCATGAACCTTTCCCCTGCAGTCATCTTTCTGCTTGCAACGTAATCAACAAGCTCATCATCACTCAGACTTGAAAGGTTTATGCCGCTCGTGTGATCAGGGTCGATAATCATCATACTCTTGAACCCTGACATCGATGATGAACCCTGTCTCCTGACGCCGTGAGAGTACGCATCGAGCTTTGCAAGCGCAGTTGCCAGTTTCTGCGCTCCTCCCTGCACAACCTCTGCTCCATGTCTATCAGCATAGAGCTCTCTCTGCCTTCCTAAAGCAAGTATAAGGAGGTTCAAAATGAAGTAGACAATAAGCGCTAGAAAACCGATCGCTGCTGCGTTTCCTCCGTTTCTCTGGTTTGAACCGTAGCCTCCAGACCAAATCAAAGATATACCTATCCAGTAAAAGATAGTAGGAAGTACAGAGACGAACATCATTATCTGAACATCCCTATGTTTGAGGTGACCCAGCTCATGACCAATTACTGCTTCTATTTCATCATCCTTCAGATTATCCAGCAATCCCTGTGTAATGCATACCCTGCTGCCTCGTAAAGGAGAGCCATAGGCAAAGGCGTTTGGTGCCCTCATGGGGGAGTACATTATTCTGGGCTTCTGTATATGTGCTGCCTGAGCCACCCTTTCAACCATTTCATGAAGCTTGGGAGACTGATTGTAAGGTACTTCCTTACATCTGTACATAGCCTCTATCATGTACGGAGAAACGAGCCACTGGACAAAGTTGAAAAGTACTACGAATATAAGAACAGTGAAGATGCTTAGAGCACCTAGAAGGTAGAGAAGCAGGGAAATGAAAAGAGTTGAGGCTCCTATGACTAATGCTAATGTACCCAGCATGGTCAACCTTAGCTTCAGAAGACTGTAGGCCAAATACGATGCACCTGACTTTTTTTTTGAAAAACACCTTTTTAACTGTTGCTGATTGTTTTTGCATTTTATAGGACCGATGAATTATTGGATATCTGAATCTAATGATAATCTATAACTTCCAGTCTATCTCGACTTCATCCTTTATCAGCACATGTACTATCCCCCAGACCATGGCTGCAAGCCAAACGGGAGAATAGAAAAGATAGTAGAGAACGAACCATGCAGGGGAAAAACGGAGCTTCATTTTTCTTGAAAAGAGGTAGTAAAGAGAAGTATATATTATCATCCCTATAGCTGATGCAACGAGAAGCGAGAGGATGCTGCTTATCTCCTTTGCAGAAATAAATGGAATGAGTAAGATGGGAAAGCTTCTTGCAGGGAAGGAAATGAAAAGCAGCGCAAACGCGTCCCATAATGCCAAGTCTCTGAAGGTAAAGCTGGCTAAGAGTGCAAGTAATGACGGAAAGATCAGCAGCAAAGATGGCAATACCGCCTGAGGCTTTGACCTAACCACCGCGATTATCTGCTGCCAGTTGTCTTTCAACCATTTTGCAGTTCCGTAAGACCATCTCTTCCTCTGCTTCAACCACGCAGAGAAACTGGACGGGGCAAAGGTGTATATTGTTATGTCATCTATGAATTTGAACTTTAGCCCCATTTCAAAGCATCTTAGACCGAAGTCAAGGTCTTCAGATACAACTTTTCTGAAGCCTCCAACCTTTTCAAATGCAGACTTTGTTATTGCAAATGCTGCTCCGTTCAACCCAAACGTTCTTTTCGTGCTCCTTGAAATAAGCCAGTCTGCTGCGCTGATTCCTATGTACTCATAATATACAAGCTTTGCAAGTATGCTGTTCCCGCTTACAACCTTCTTGAGTTCAATAACATCAAAATCCGAGAGCTCTTCATCAACCTTTCCAAGTATATCTTCATCGGGAAGAAATATGTCCGAATCTAAAAAGAAGAACGCATCACCTTTTGCTATGTTGCACCCTTTGTTGAGGGATGTGACCTTCCCCCTGCGTTCATGGCTGATGTCGAAAACGACCTTTCCGTTGTATTTGTCAACAAGTGGGAGCAGATTATCGTCAGGGCAATCGAGCATTACTATAATTTCCCTGCGTGGATGTTCTGATGCCAGCAGCTTAGAAAGAGTATCATCAAGTGTAGGAGCAGACCTGTAAGCAGGAATTATCACTGAAAAAAAGTGGTTGTCAGACATCAAGACACACTTTGGCCAGTTTAAGGGTGCGCCCAGCTATCTCTACTTAAGACTTTCTATTTCATCAACGATATTAACATCATTATGTATACACTCTGCTATTATTTGTTGGCAAATATCGAACATGGTTTTCATAGATCTAACATTCTCCCGACTCTAAACAGTAGGTCGAAAATTTTAATGGAATGCCCCAGCAACATAGCTCTTATGCATCTCAACACAAGAACAACGCGTTGGAGTGTTGCAAGAGGCAATTACATCTCAAGGTATTACATAAGTGTTAAAGAAACAGTCTCTCAAGCGATGCATGTTGTGAGGGGAAGGCATAGCTATGCAGTTATCTGCTCTATTACCACAGGAGCGCAGAAAGCCCATGCTCTTTAGAGCTAAGATGAGTGCGCTCAAATATGTCGACAAATAATAGTATATTGAGAGGGTCTGCTCTGATGTAGCCTGAATGTCCGAAAACTGGAATAAGGCTTCAGGCTGAAATGGGAGGAGAGGTTCCAGTGGGAGAATGAAACGAGCCATGGGGTATATTATATTATATTATATTATAGCTCCATGGCAAGGGCTGAGCTGGCACAGCCCTTGAACCCGATAGGACTTAGCATCGTTTGGTACCAAGTCCTTTTTTATGGCTCGTCTTCGCATAGCCTTATAGCCGGCTTCCAAATATATAAACAACCCTCATAGAAGGTTGCTTCAACCCTTACAGCCATAGGTAGGGGTATCGCAAAAGGAAGTAGAGAAGATGAAGATTTGCTATGTAGAGGACCGGATTGACTCGGTCTGATTAATCATACCAGACGTTTC
>Ga0080006_1152920_pt1 | contig 12543 bp, 12 predicted proteins | sample RS3BMetagenome_FD_69209 | JGI IMG/M metagenome (GOLD analysis project Ga0080006, IMG submission 69209) | Ferric oxide microbial mat and aquatic microbial communities from Rainbow Spring, Yellowstone National Park, USA - RS3B (SPADES... ...
CCAGATCATTCAACTATAATCTGAATTCATGGTCCTTCTATCAGCTTCAGAAATTCATTGAATACAAGGCGAAATTAAATGGTATTCCCATAACCTATGTTGAGCCGGAAAACACATCGAAAGAGTGTTCCCGGTGTGGAAGCATAGGGATCAGGGAAGGAAAATCATTCAAGTGTCTAACTTATGGAAACGTTGACCATGCTGACGCAAATGCATCGTTCAACATAGCATTGCGTCCTCCTTTAGTGGAAAGCATAGGTCAATTGCACGTAGACAGGGATGCGTGCAAAGGGAGCACTGATACCCCAAGAGGGGCAACTCCGAGGACGACGGAGACCCCAGAACCTCCGAAGCTTTAGCGAGGAGAGTATGTCAGCTGTACCATTTACCAATAACAACTTTTCTATCTGTGAAGAAATCTACATGCTCAAATCCTCCCTGTGGGTGTATTTCGCCGAAGAATGAATTTTTCAAGCCGGCAAATGGATAGAATGCAATAGGGGCAGCAACACCAATATTGATTCCTATATTTCCGGCATTCACTCTTTTCACATACTCTCTAGCATAATAACCCGATCTGGTGTATATTGATGAAGCATTACCATACTGGCTAGAATTAACCAATTCTATTGCATGTTCAAAGTTTTCAGCTTTAATTATGGAGGCAACAGGACCAAAGATTTCCTCTTTTGCAATTTTCATATCAATAGAGACATCATCAAAAATTGTGGGTCCTAGGAAAAACCCATATGGATACTTTTCAACCTTGATCTTTCTCCCGTCCAATAGGAGTCTTGCCCCTTCAGATTCTCCTGACTCGATGTAACTTATGACCCTCATAAGATGTTCTTTTCTGATTAGTGGCCCCATATCTACATCTTTTTCCATGCCATATCCAACTTTTAACCCCCTGGCCTCTTTTAAGAATTTATCAACAACTTCATTGTGGTTTTCTTTAAATGTTACAAGTATGGAACCTGCAAGACACCTTTCCCCAGCATTTCCAAAGAAAGAACCTATTATGTTTTTAATGCTACCATCTAAGTCTGCATCAGGCATTACAACGATGAAATTTTTGGCTGAGGCACCTGCTTGAACCCTTTTTCCATTGGATGTACCCTTATTATAGACGTATTTAGCAACAGGAGTACTCCCCACAAATGAAACACCTACGATTTTTTTGTTTTCAAGTATTAAATCAACGGTTTCTTTTCCTCCATTTAGAAGCTGAACCACATTCTTTGGGATCCCAGCTTTACTGATAAGACCCATGATGTACTCCATGGTCATAGGAGTCCTTTCTGAAGGTTTAATGATTACTGTATTCCCCAATGCTATTGCGTAAGGCATAAACCAGAAAGGAATCATGGAAGGGAAGTTAAATGGGGAAATTATAGCAAAGACGCCTAGCGGGACTTTTATCAATTCTTCATCTATCCCATTTGCAATGTTTTTGTTGCTAACTCCCATGGAATGATATGTTGCTGCCGCCGCACTTTCAACGTTTTGTATAGCCCTTATTAAATCACCTTTTGATTCCTCAAAGGTTTTTCCGTGTTCATTCGTAGTTATTTCTGCTATTTCATCCATGTGATCATAAAGAAGATTTTGCAGCTTAAACAGCAATTTAATCCTATCGGGTACTGGAGTTTCCGACCATTTGAAGAAGGCTTCTTGAGCCAGGTCTATTGCATTATCTACTTCTTCCTTAGTAGATTCAGAAACTTTTGCAATCACCTCTCCAAACGCAGGATTGAAAACTTCGTATTTGCCTTCATTTCTTGGTTCAACATATTCATTGCCTATAAAATTCCTAATTTTCCTAACCATTTATAACACCTCCCTGTCTGAAATCAATAGTGCCTGATCTATCACATCTAATCCTCTATTAAGCTCCTCTTTATTTATTATGAGAGGGGGTGCAATAATAAAATGTGATATCCAGGTATTTATATAAACTCCACTGTCCATGCAATATTTTGCAATCTTATCAGTCATCATCGGGTTTCCTTTAACCTTATCCTCGTAGGTATTGAAAGGTGTTTTTCTCTCTCTATTTCTAACTATTTCAACTGCACCAAATAGCCCGATACTTCTCACATCCCCCACACTAATGTGCTTTTCCTTTATTTCCTCCAGTCTCTTCTTTAAAATTTTCCCCAGTTCTTTTGACCTAGGGATTAAATCCCTCTCTTTGTATTCCCTTATGGCCGCATATGCAGCCGCCAAAGGAACGGGATGCGCTTCATAGGTATGCCCATGAGCAAAGTAATTTTCTTCAAAATATTCTGCTATCTCATTATTGGTCGCAGTGAGAGATAGGGGCACATGTGCACCAGTTATACCCTTAGCTGTGGTTAATATATCCGGTTTTATATTCCAATTATTAACTGCGAACCATTCACCGGTTCTTCCCCAACCTGACATAACTTCATCTGCGACTAAGAAAACATTGTTCTCCTTTGTTATCTCCCTGACCCTTTCAATGTATCCGTCAGGTGGAATGACAACCCCATTTGTACCTGTTACCGGTTCTATCAGAACACCTCCTACATTACCCTCATTTTTTATAATATATTCCATATAATTGGCACATGCCAGGTCGCATTCAGGATATTTCAGTTTGAAGGGGCAGCGGTAGCAGTATGGTGGTGGTCCATGAATTATGTGATTTGCAGTATATTCTGTATCAACCATAATTCTTCTAAAATCACCAGTTAAATTAACACTCCCCATGGTTGAGCCGTGATAAGAATTGTAATTGGAAATTATTTTAATTCTTCTATCATTCTTATGAAATAATCGTATCATTTTGATTGCGGCCTCATTTGCCTCTGTCCCTGAAGAGCCAAAAAAGTACTTGACAAGATTTTCGGGCAGTATTTCCCTCAATTCCAATGCAACTTTGGCTCTAATCTCAGTAACATAGCCCGGTTGCACATATTCCAAGGTCTGCATCTGTTTGGTCACAGCTTCGATAATCCTTTTATTGGAATGTCCGAGATTGGAGCACATTAATTGAGAAGAGAAATCTAAATATTTCTTTCCATTAGCATCTTCAAAGTATGAGTCATAAGCCTTTGTAACTAAAAGTGGCTTCCATCCTCCCTGTTTTCTCCATGTTCCATATGTATATTTTGAAGAAATTTCTGCTGGATCCATACTCTTAAGTTCTGTCATAAATATAAATTGAAAATAAGTATTTTAATTCTTCCAAAGATTGGAAAATAACCAACAATTCAATTCAAAAATGGAAAAAATAATTCAAAAATCGAGTATATTAAAAATTAATTTTCCCTATTATATTCCTTAATAGAATCTTCTAATGCTATTATGAAATTATCCACATCTTCTTCGGTATGAGCAACCGACGGAGGTATTCTTTCTGCACTGTCCGGGTGATAGTAGAATCCCCTTTGCAACATTTTTCCCTGAATTACCTTGTACTTATTCCAGTCGATATTTATACTATCCCTATAATTGGAAATTTTTCTCAAATCTGTAAATACGAATGATAAAACTCCAGTTTCATAGTTAACATAGATGTTTTCGTTTAGCGTTTCGGCTACTTCTTCTATGCCTCTCCCGAGACGCCTTGTGATTCTTGCTAAATGCGAATAAGCTTGGAAATTGTTTGCCCCTAAGAGTCTAAGATTTTCGTATGCCGCAACTAAAGATATTGGATTTCCAAAGTAAGTACCACCGTAACCTACCCCATTTCCAATAAGTTCCATATATTCCTTCTTTCCTGCTATTGCGGAAATCGGATATCCATTGCCCAATGCTTTTGCCCAAGTTGAAATATCTGGAGTAACTCCATAAAGTTTCTGTGCTCCACCTTCGCTCACTCTGAAACCAGTAATGACTTCATCAAATATTAGCAATATATTATATTCATCGGCGAGCTCTCTGACACCTTTCAGGTAATCATCTTCAGGAGTGATAACTGTTGAATTTGCCATTATAGGTTCCATTATTATGGCTCCTATTTCATTTCCTCTTATTTTGAGAATTCTGCTCAGAGATTCTAGGTCATTCCATGATGCAACTACGACTGTATCCATAACCTCCGATGGTATTCCGGCTGAATATGGGAGAGACTTGGGGAACCACCTCAGTCCAGCTACGGGTGGTGGAGCTTCTACAGATACTGCTGGCTCCTGTAGGGATTAGTTTCTTAGCTTTCTTAAACAGGTTCATTGATCTCTTCGTGCTATAATTTTTTATTTTTTCAGACATATTTACAATATTATTGGAATCATGATTTGATTCCTCCATAATCTCACATCCAATTTTTATACTCGTTAACATTATCTTAATTAGGTATATTACCTTTTCCTCATTTCCTATAATATTTATGGAAAATATACCAAATTAAATGTGATTATTAAAATATTTTTCACAATAAGGACGTAAATCTTATATTAAATGATTTTAATATAGTAATATGAAGGTTGCAGTTTTGGGCGGCACTGGTATGACTGGCAGGTGTTCAGTCTATGACCTTCTGGAGAACCCATCGATAGATGAAATAAAGGTTTTAGATATTAATAAAAATATAGAATTCAATAATCCAAAAGTCAAGTTTGTACAGGTTGATGCCAGGGAAACATCATCACTGATAAAGGCTATTAAGGGAGTTGATGTACTTATTAATGCAGTGCAATATTATTACAATGTGGAAATTATGAAAGCGGCATTGGAAGCTCGGGTTAATTATATTGATTTAGGAGGTTTATATTATACAACATTGGAGCAACTAAAGTTAGATCAGGAATTTAAAAATCAAAATATACTTGCCATTGTTGGTATGGGAGCTCAACCTGGAATTTCCAACGTCATGGCTAGTTATGGTGCATCAAAGCTGGATAAAATAGATACAATTAAGATCAGGGATGCCTGGGTTGACAAGACCAATTATCCAAAGTTATTTTTCACATGGTCTCCGATGACTTTATTTGACGAATTTACACTGCAAGCAGTTTATTATGATAATGGTATTAAAACGGCACCGCCATTCTCTAACAGCGAAGAATTTGATTTCGGATGGGAAGTTGGAAAAGTTAGAGTTTTCAGAACGGTACATTCAGAATTGGCCACGATACCTGAAAGTTTCGCGGAAAAAGGGGTGAAATATGTTGAATGGTTGGAAGGGAGCCCAGAAATTGAAAAACTTAAATTCCTCAGTGATATTGGATTTGGTAAAAAAGAAAAAGTGAATTTTAAAGGTACAGAAATATCCCCCAGGGAATTTTTATTTGAGTTCCTAAAGGAGCAAGGGATGCTATATCCTCCACCGGATCTACAGATAAGAGACTATGAAGTCACCGTGGTAGAATTAACCGGCGTTGATGCAGGTAAGAAAAAAACTATCAGAGTTTATGCGTATTTCAAATACGATGAGAAATGGAAAGTTTCTGCATCGCAAAAAGAAGTAGGAGTTCCTGCAAGCATAGCGGCTCAAATGATATTGAATGGAACCATTAAGGGAAAGGGTGTGAAACCTCCTGAGCAAATAGTCCCCACAAAACAGTTCTTCCAAGAATTGGCAAAGAGGGATATTAAAATTTCAATTGAGGAAATGTACGATGTAAATTAAAACTGAAAGATCCATATGATTAATTTACCAAGAGATATTTCACATGAGAAAAATTTGAGTGAGATCATACTGGAGGTCGAAAATTTAAGGGTTTCAATTGAAACCATAGACAAGAGAGTGGAAGTGCTACGAGGTGTTAATTTAAAGTTGAAAAGAGGTGAAGTAACTGCAATAGTTGGTGAAAGTGGATCGGGTAAGACAACTTTAGCACAGGCCATAATTGGTGTTTTAGATACCCCTCCTGTGTTCATAGAATCGGGAGAAATTTTCTTTGATGGGATCAAAATTTTTCCGTTTAATGAAAAAATCAATTTTAGAGGGCAAGGAATTAATATGGTATTCCAGGAACCACTGGTATCACTGAATCCAGTATATACAATAAGGAAACAACTCGAGGAATCAATAGAAGTCCAAGGACTTCATATGAAAAAGAAAGAAATTGAGGAGGAATTAAGCAAAATCCTATCAGATCTAATGATAAGAGATGTTGATAGAGTTTTGAACAGTTATCCGCATCAGCTTAGTGGTGGAATGAGACAAAGGGTTGCCATAGCAATGGCCATGATTCAGAGGCCAAAATTACTGATTTTAGATGAACCTACAACAGGATTGGATTTAATAGTTCAGAGGAAAATTATCCAGCTTTTGTTGAAACTCAAGAAGGAATTTGGAACCACACTCTTGATAATTACCCATGATTTAGCAGTTGCTGCCAACATGGCGGATAGAATGTACGTTATGTATGCAGGAAAAATTGTTGAATCCGGCACAAAGGATCAGGTTATAAAGGATCCATTGCACCCTTATTCTAAAATGCTTAGAGATTCTGTACCTTCAGGTTACAAGGATTCTGGTCCTCTCAGGGTAACTGAAGGTAACCCTCCAGACATTTCTCATCTCCCATCTGGGTGTGCTTTCCACCCTAGATGCCCACTGGCTATGGAAATATGCAGAAAAGAGGAACCCACTAAAAAAGTTATAGAAGACAGGGAGGTGCTTTGCTGGCTATATGATGGGAAACAAAATACTTGAAGTGAAGGATCTTGAGGTCAAATTTCCTGTAAGAAGCAAACTTTTAGCACCTAAAGAAGAAAAGTTCAAAATAGTTAATGAAAAGGTATCATTTTCAATATTGGAAGGCGAAACATTTGGCGTAGTAGGCGAAACTGGATCTGGGAAGTCAACTATCGCCAAAACACTCGTGGGTATAAACTATCCATCGGCCGGGGAAATCTACCTTATGGGGAGGAAAATCAACCTTAATAAAAAGTCTGATCTAATATTTTTAAGAAGGAATGTAGGGATAATATTTCAGGATCCTGTTGGATCGTTAAATCCAAAGCTAAGAGTATTTGATATTATAGTGGAAGGGCTAAATTTTGAGGAGAAGTATACCAAAGAAGAAAAAAGAGACAAGGTATATGCTGTAGCAAAAAAAGTCGGATTGAATGAATCTAAATTATTTTCATACCCTAGTGAATTGAGTGGTGGAGAAAAGCAAAGAGTAAGTCTTGCAAGAGCTATAATATCCCCTAAGAAAATCCTCATATTGGATGAACCAACAAGTTCCCTAGATGTTTCAATTCAAGCCCAAATATTAAATCTCCTGCGAAATTTGAAAGAGGAACTAAACTTAACTTACATTTTCATCACTCACGATTTCAATGTTATAAAATACATGTGCGATCGCCTTGGGGTACTCTATTATGGAAGAATGCTCGAAATCAGTGAGGTGAAGGATGCTTATGAAAATCCTTTGCACCCGTATACGAAAGACCTAATGAATGCTAACATAACAATAGAAGGGAATTCTGGGTTTGAATCAGAAACAGAATTGGGAGAGCCAGCTAGAAATGGATGCATATACCTCAATTCGTGCAGGTTCAAAATGGATATATGCAATAGAGACCCGCCTATGATCGAATTGAATTCCAGATTAGTCAAATGTTGGCTATATGATAAATCTCAGAAGGAAGATTATATAAAAGTAAAGGATAGCAATTAGAAATAATTTTTCAATTATTTGCAATAAGCAGAAATTTTTTTTCCTAACTTATGATTTTGGATTATAACCGTTACTCTTATAAATGTTTTAAGAGTATTCAATTATGTCTAAGGAACTCAAAGAATGGGGTTTGTTCATAAATAATGAATGGGTAAAATCAGATAGTAATGAATGGGAGCCTGTAATAAACCCTGCAGACGGGAAGCCCATAGCCTATATACAAAAGGCCACAATAGACGATACTAAGAAAGCTATCGAAGCTGCCAGGGAAGCTTTTGATAAAGGGGAATGGCCTAGGTTACCACCAGGTGTTAGAGCTGAGTATATTTTTAAACTTGCCAAGGCCTTGGAGGAAAGGATGCAAGAGTTTTCAATAGCTGAAACTGAAAACACAGGGAAACCGGTAAAACAGGTTTATGATTATGATATTGCATATACGGTGGACAATTTCAAATTTTATGCAGGGGCATCAAGGATAATTGAAGGAATAGCAGCTAATGAATATATATCAGAAGGTACAAGCATTCTTAGGAGAGAACCTGTAGGTGTAGTGGGTGCCATTACGCCATGGAATTATCCAATTATGATGGCAGGTTGGCGTGCAATTTCAGCACTTGCTGCTGGTAACACCGTGGTTATAAAACCAGCATCATATACACCTTTGACAACATTAATGTTAGCAGATCTGATTAAACAGGTAGGATTTCCAAAGGGAGTATTTAATGTTGTAACAGGTCCAGGGAGAACCGTGGGAGAAGAGTTAGCAAGAAATGATAAGGTAGATATGATTGCATTTACAGGTTCTAACGAGGTTGGTAAAAGAATCAGCGAGGTAGCATCAGGCTCGGTGAAGAGATTATCACTAGAATTGGGAGGCAAGGCACCATTCATAGTTTTCGATGATGCGGACTTAGATGCAGCAACTGAAGGGGCTGTAGTGGGAAGCTTAATAAATAATGGACAAGATTGTTCTGCTGCAACGAGGATTTATGTTCATGAAAAAGTTTTTGATAAATTCAAGGAACTTTTAATCAAGAAATTGAATAAAGTTGTAGTGGGCGATCCCAAGGATCCAAAAACGGACATAGGCCCTATGATATCAAAGGAACAGCTGAAAAAGGTCAAGGAATATATAGAAATAGGTAAAAAAGACGGAGAAATTCTCATGGACGGATCTTCATTCTCAATGGGAGAAGGATTTTTCATAAGACCGACATTGATTTATACAGACAACAATAAATCTAAAATAGTTCAGGAAGAGATTTTCGGACCGGTACCTGTGATACTAAAGTTTAACACATATGAAGAGGTAATAGAAAAAGCAAACGATGTCATTTATGGTCTAGGGTCTTCGGTCTGGACTAAGGATGTAAAGAAAGCCATGAACGTTGCAAAAGACTTAAGATTTGGTACAGTATGGATTAATGACCATGCACCAATACCATCGGAATTACCCTGGTCACCTATGAGGAAATCGGGATATGGAGCTTCAACATCAAAATATGCATTGGAAGAGTTTACCGTGCTGAAGCATGTTTATGTGGATCTAACTGGGAAAGTTAGAAAGAGTTGGTACTATCAGATATATGGTCAAAAGGATTAATTTTATTCTTTTTTAAAATTTAATATGGTAAAATATAATAAAATAATTAAATTTTTATTTTAGCTGGGGACTCCTTCAGATGAAGATTGGGCCCATACTTTCCCCTTATCATGGTTAATGTCTGGAATCCGAATCCTAACTTTGTGTAATCAATTTCTGCTCTAATTCTCTTAATATACCCCTGATCTTGCAAATTTTTAATTCTTTTGCTTACGGCCGAAGGTGAAAATAATCCAACCTTTAAACCAATTTCCTTAAGAGAAAGAGTAGCATCTTCCTGCAGTATTTTCAATATACGGAAATCAAATACATCCATATTTAAAAATAGAAGAATCGAATATAAAATTTTTTAATAATTTAAGATATTCAATAATATAATATTCCGGTTTCACCATCAAGACAAACATTTTTTCCATTTTCTGGAACAAATCTAAAATTAAAATTTGTACAAATACCGATGCCGCTTTTAAGGAGTTTATCTCTTAACTTATTAGGAGGATAAATTTGGAATAAAATTATTTTGGCACCAGAAGGTATATTTCCAGAATAATTTATGATATCTTTTCCGAATTCACCACATATGGTTTTACCATTATATTGGCCCCTTCCTATGAATTCACCGTTTATGTGTATCTTAACATCATTAGTTCCTCCAAAGATAAAATAATCCTCCCCTGATACAACTATGAATTTTCTGCCCTTCTCAAAACCGATATTTTCTGATACTTCTCTGATGTAATCAGTGACATCATAATTTTCCCGGAATTTTATAAGAATAGGGCTTATATTATGATAAGCAAGCATCTGCCGATACAACTTTTCATTGTAGGTCACACCAAAAATATTGTTCCTTGGTCTCATGGATGATATTATCTTAATTGTTGAACCGTTCTTTGTAAATGCAATGATATCAAATCCCAGATTATCACTTATGAGAGATGCAGATTCTCCCATGGAGAATGATATGGGGTTGTAATCATAATTTTCCACATCTGCTTTGAAACTCTGAAATTTCTCAGAATAATTAATAGTATCAATCAGGAATTTAACGGCCTCAATGGGATATTTCCCAATTGCTGTTTCATCCGTGAGTAAAAATGAATCAACTCCATCGTATACTGCATTGGTTATATCTGATATCTCAGCCCTCGTTGGCTCATCCATAAGAACCATAGATTCAAGAATCTGTGTAGCAAGTATAACTTGCCTCCCTATATTTTTAACTTCTCGGGTTATTCTCTTTTGTGCTACAGCCACTTCACTTAATGGCAATTCTACACCTAGGTCGCCTCTCGCCACCATCACAAAGTCACTATGCATGGCAATCTTGGATGAATTTTTAACACCAATAGCGGTTTCGATTTTTGCTATAACTAATTGATTACCCCCCATTTCACCTATTATATCTTTTAATGACTTAGCATCCTCCTCATCCTGAGTAAATGATAATGCAAAAAAGTCTACTTCCTGTTTGATTCCCTCCTCTAAAAATTTTCTATCTCTTTCTGTTAATGACCCTAAGTCTAGTTTTATACCCGGTATATTAACTCTTGCTTTTGACCTTAAAATTCCATTGTCCAGAGACTCTGTAATTATGAAGTTGCTCTCATTGGTTAAAACCTTAAGTCTTATCTTTCCATCGTTTAGATAAATAATATTGCCGGAATTGAGTTGTTTCAATATATCGTTATTGTTTAATTGTATCTCTCCTTTCTCACCTATTTTATACTTATAACCTCTAAAAATTTGGAACTGGCCTGTTGGAAAATCATTTGTCCTTAGCTCTGGTCCCTTTAAATCAATCATTACGGCAAAATCATTTCTTGATCCATATGAGTTCTCTATTAATCCTATGTACTTTTTAATATCAGAAATTTCCATATGTGCACTGTTAAATCTAAAAACTCTGACACCCATATTTTTTAACTGGCGAAGTTTTTTGGAATCCATAATGGATGGGCCTAATGTTACTATTATCTTTGATTTCATCAAATGATATAATTTAATCTTAAGTTTATCTTTTTGGGGGACCTTCAATATTTTTAAAATATAAGTATTTAGAAATAATGCGGAAATACGAACACTACAGAACTTACCTTGAACGCTATTAAATGCCCGTTATGCAATTTCCTACATAATTACAAGGTTACGGTTAAATATGATTCTAATCCTCCTGAGGATGGTAAGCCTTATTTCAATATGGCAAAAACAATTGAGAAGGTTAATGGGGAGTTAAAGGAAATAACTGTTTATGAAATTGAAGCAAGATGCCCTTACAGGGGTATTCCATTCAGAATCCTAGTAGATCCAAAAATACCAGAAGGAACTTATCCGGTTGAATTTATTGTTGAGGCAGTTTTTCCATAATATTATAGCTTTTTAAAATCTCTTCCAATTCATTAATTGATATAACACGGGTACCGTAGACTTTTCGAAAATAATTCTCCCAGTCTTTATCTATGTAAGAAGCCACTGCCTCCTTAATTACGAAGGTATTGTACCCCCTAAAAAATGCATCAGCAACAGTGTGCCTAACACATATGTCTGCATCAAGTCCAATAAAGAATAATGAGTCAGCTTTCAATGCTCTTAGATAATTGTCTAATATCGTTCCATAAAAACCACTATATGTGTGTTTATAGATGACTATGTCATCTGGCTTTGGCTTCAATTCATCAATTATATCAGACGAAGGGTCATTCTCCATAGAATGGTTACCCCAAACATTAAGCTCAAAATCTAGAGGATTGTGAGAATCCTTAAGATAAATTATTTTCCCCCCGATTTTTCTGAAGTAATTAACAACATAAATTGATGGTTCTATCAAAGACTTTGATTGGTCTGTACTCAATCTACCATGTACGAATTCGTTAACCATATCAACAACTATTAAAACTGGCTTCATGTATAATGTATTGAAATTCGGATCATATATGTTTCGAACACGTGTTCAATCATAATATAGACGGCTGTATAACTGCCAATAATTTAGGTTCTCCAAGAATTTCTATATAGATAAAACCTGCGGGTTCAAGATCTATTTCGCACAAATCCAATCTCTGAAGAATCATTTCAATCTGAGGTCTGTGAGTGATTAATATGGAGTTCACATTTTTGATCAACAAATTATCAATGAATGAATCTATTTCAACATAACTACTCTTCTCATCCAATGATTCAGAAATTTTAACCTTATCAGTATCTTCGATATAGCCTGCTGTCTGAATACACCTCTTTGATGGACTTGAAAATACATCATAATGCTGACCGTATAGAACATTCTTTAAGACATCTATTGACTTTAATAATTTTGGAATTCCATAACTTGATAATGAT
>Ga0080006_1135228_pt1 | contig 12534 bp, 18 predicted proteins | sample RS3BMetagenome_FD_69209 | JGI IMG/M metagenome (GOLD analysis project Ga0080006, IMG submission 69209) | Ferric oxide microbial mat and aquatic microbial communities from Rainbow Spring, Yellowstone National Park, USA - RS3B (SPADES... ...
AAGTCTAGATAAGCAACGTTATATATTTTCTCCGCATCCTAGGGAAGGGCCCGTAGCTCAGCCAGGTAGAGCATCTGGCTTTTAACCAGGTGGTCGTGGGTTCGAATCCCACTGGGCCCGTTTGCATTTTGTAAGCGAATACTGTAAAATTACACTACCTCTTATTTATACTTTTGCCATTTACTAATTATATAATAATGTAAGAATTTTCAAAAATAAAAATGTCATGTGATCAGGCTAAAAGATGATTATACTTAAAACCTAACTCTTCTCTCCTGTTCCCTATCTCATTGAATTCCTCTAGGGTCTTGGGATTCAAGAATAAATAACTGTTCAAGAGATGTGAGACCTTCCCACGAATTTCAGATTTTGTATTTTCCAAGTCTTCAATGAAGAATAATTTCAGTATCGAATCTTTCGCCTTCAATGATCTGTCCATTGAGACATTTTCACTCAGGGCTTTTTTAATAACCCTCTCCACGAACATTCTGAATATCTCGTCCCTGGTATTTGACAAATCCATTATGTCATCATTATCTTGGAATAAAAGTGAAACATCTGCGAGTTCGAGAAGTTCATAACTCCCATCTTTTCTTGTTTCCAATTCCCTAACCCATTCTGACATTTCCAGAGCCTTTATGATATAAGCAATCTTGAATTCAAGGGAGTGATCTCCTCTGAGGGATTCGGCAAACTCTACTAGTAAACCGAGTAAGTCAAGCTCGCTTAAAACTGCGTCAATTCCCTTTAAAGGGCCCTCTGCTATGGCCTGGGGTAACGTGCGGAGAGCTGACGACGGTTCAAATGAGTATTCGGGGAATACCCTTTCATATAATTCATAAAAGATTTCATCACGTATATCATAAATATCATAATAGACTTTTGAACGTATATGGTCTCCAAACTTATATTTCTCCTGTAACTTATCTCGTTCCTTGTACAATAACCTGACGAGCCTCCATTCGTTTATCAGCATGTCCCCGTATTTAGAGTAAAAAGCCTCCTTGAATGCTCTGTCAAGTAAATACCTGATTCTCTCACCATACTCACGGTCATTCTCCAGATACTCGAAGATAATGGCTAAGCTTTTCAAACTTTTCAGATTCAGAGTTAGGTTGCCCTTTTTTGATTTAATGACCTTTTTAGGAATGAGGCCTTCTTGATGTTTTTTCTTGGAATACAGGTGAAACTCAAAATTGGGCTTGGGAATACCGAGACCTTTCATATCCTCTTCAATTTCCGATTTCCTTAAATCCTGACCTGAGAGTTCTCTCCGAAGGATATCCCTTATTATTAATGCTTTGACTTCTTTTTTCTTATTATGGCTCTTTTCTTTCATATTCTAAAGAATAATAATAAGGAAGTTAATAAGGATTTTGTATTTATTTTCCAAGAGAAATCACAGAATGACATAGGATTTTTTAAAAAAATATTCGAGGATAATATATATACGGAAATTTGTTTTATAAATTATGGAGCCCGTAAACATAGCATGGGATAAGTCACTCGTGAGCCAGAATGGTTCACTCTACATCGGAATTCCCAGAACCTGGGTCATTCTGCACGGCCTGAAAAAGGGGGACAACGTAAAACTTAAACTTCTCGCTGATGGAAATTTGAAAATTCTGGTACCTAAGATCTCACATGAGGAGAACGGCAAATGAACCTTGTAAATACCTCCCAACTAAAGAAAATCGCAAGAAACCTCGATCAACCGGTACAAACAATGATCAATTCTCTCCCCGATGAAATTGACAACAAAGCACTCGTTGAAAAATTTGATCTGATTTTACCTTTCCTTAGTAAGAAGAAGGAGGGACTCAAATGAAAGAGCCAGACCCTCCATCAGTCACAATCAACAGTAATATAAATACCAAGGATAAAACCCTTTCTCCCAATATAGATCTATTAAGCACAGTCCTGACCGATCAAACAATTCGAGTCAATTTGACTGATCCTTCGAAGGGTTTTGAGATTCCGTTAACCGTTGCTGAAGTGTATGCCGAAAGTGGTGTTATACCGACATCTGTCGAAGAGAAAATCAGTCAGTTACCGCTAACTGTGCAAAGGCATATTCTCAAAAAAATTTCGAATCTCATTAAGATCAAAGATAAGAGGGTTTCTTCATCCGTTAGGGATCAAGGGCCAGACATCACTGAAATAGCCGAGATGGTCATGCAGAGAATGGTTTTTGCTACACTGAGAGACACAGAGGAGGTTTTATTCTTTGAAGACGGCATCTATCACTCAGGCGGGGAAGTTAAGATCAAGGAAATTGTTCACAACCTTTTGAAAGGGGAAGAATCCTCTCGGTTATGCACGGAGGTTATAGGCAAAGTTCAACGGTCCACATATATCGACCGAAACGAGTTTTTTTCATTGAAGCAGGGTCATAAAATTGCCGTGGCGAACGGCCTCCTTGATCTAGACTCGTATCAATTATCTCCCTTTGACTCGAAGTTTTTCACAATGAACAAACTACCTGTTGCTTATGATCCACATGCAACATGTCCTAAAATTTATAAATTTCACAATGAAGTAATAAAGCCCGAGGACCTCTCTCTCCTACAGGAAATCACTGGTTATTTATTATGGATCTGGGGAAATCCCGCGCAGAAGGCCACAATGTTCATTGGGAAGGGAGGTAACGGGAAATCGACAGAAATAAGGCTTGAAATTGCCTTAATTGGTAAAGAAAACATATCTGCGATAAGCCTACACGAACTTGAGGAAAATAGATTCGCAAAAGCCCAGTTATATAACAAAATGGCGAATTTCTATGCAGACCTTTCGGACCGTGACTTACGATCGGTAGGGACATTCAAAGCCATTACGGGCGGAGACGCTATCTATGCTGAACATAAGAATCAGCGAGGTTTTTCATTCATACCAAATGTTAAACTTGTGTTTTCTTGCAATAATCCTCCTCGCGTACCTAGGAACGAGGAAGATTCGGTGGCGTTCTTCCGCCGGTGGAATATGCTCGAATTCCCTTTTCAATTTGAAGGAAAAGAAAACGAAGATAGAAATTTGCTAGAAGAGCTTACATTGGACCCGCAAGAGTTGTCGGGTTATCTCAACTGGGCTCTTGAAGGTCTCAAACAACTCAGGACAAATGGCTTCCATTTTCCAACATCTCAAACTGCGAAGGAGGTTCAAGAAACATACATTACATTGTCAGACCCGTATAAATCTTTCTCCAATCATTGCATTATTGTGGGCCCAGAATTAACAGTCGTTAAAGATGAGCTTTACCAATCATTCAAGAAACACTGTATGAAACATGGGGTCTCCCCTGTTTCACGCGATTCCTTCTTCAAAAACTTCAAAGATCTCTTTGACCCTGGCATCATTCAGGACTATCGCCCCGAAAAGAAAGACGGTGTCGATACGCGGGTTCGAATGTTCAAAGGAATCGGTTTACGAAATGAGGAGAAATGGTGTACACCAATTGAAGATGATGAAATTGAAAATTTTAAAATGTTGACAAACAAAGTAGGGGGTGGTCAAGGTGGACAGAGTGGACAGGTTGGACAGCAGAATTTGGATAATGTCCAAGGTGTCCAAGGTAAAACCGAAAATAAAGCTGGACAGGCTGGACAAGAAGATAAGGATTCTGTCCAAGGTGTCCAGAGCGTCCACCTTGAAGGGGGGGTATTTAGTTCTGTAACTCCTCAAAAAAATGAAAACGACTTCCAAGAAAAAAGTGACGTGACAGATAATAATATCACAGGTAACGTCGCCACCCAAGAATATGAAAAAACCGAGTCCCATGACATAGGCGACGTAGGTGACAAACCCTCTATGTTTAAAGGAAATGGAAAAAATAATTCAGAATGGGTGTACTTCAAAGTGCTTGACGACTTCGATTACTATTTCAGTTCGGGTGAAAAACGCCGATATAAGAAGGGTCAAATTGTGAAATTTCCTGTTATCAATGCGGGGAAATATGTTTTAAAAGGCTTACTTAAGCTTGCATGCCCTGAAGGGTACTGGGACCCCGTTAGTCGTGAATGCATATCTGATATGGGAGGTAACAACAATGAGTAACGAGACAACGAATAGCTGTGGGTATGAATGGAACAAAATAGACCCCGTAAAGATAATTCAGGATCAGATATACTGGCTCAGACTTCTAGATCGTCTTGACAGCAATATTCAGGTCTCGCTCACGGGGAAGTCAAAATGGATCCCTCTGTTTGACATAATCAAAAATCCTCCGAGAAGGCCAATTTCAGCAAGAACGATCCTCAGAAACGAACTCGTGTTTGAGATAGATAATGACGACTGGTCCACGGTTAGAGACGGCTCTCTGAGAATTGTGAAGTTGCTTGAGAAATGGGGAGCTAAGGACTGTTATTACTTAGCTTATACTGGGAATAGGAGCATTCACATTCATGTATTCTTTGATAGAAGCAGCATCACTCTTAGAAATGAGACAGAGAGAATATTGCAAAATATAGACGTGTCTAACGTACCTGAGAACACAGCCGAAGATAAAAGTGAGGAGGAAGATACCAGAAGTTACCTGATCAAAACAGCTACCAAATCCTATATCATGCGCCAGATAGCCTTTGTCTCAGACACAAACATTGATATGAATCTGGCCAGCAAGCATTTAATCAGGCTCGAAGGCTCCGTAAACGAAAAATCTGGCAAATATTGCACGTATATTGAATCCATACCTCAGGAAAAGCCAGACAACTATGAGGTCGTGATACCTGACCATTTACCAGAAAAGCTATGGAACCTATCCTTCATGACTAATGAACTGAATACATTTCTGCAGGTGCATTTCAGGAAATCTACAACACCAATAATTTACGGCCCTGGCAAGCCCATTGAAGATCCAGAACGTTTCATAGATATTCTCAGGCCTGCATATATCAAAGGGTATAGACATCAGATCGTGTCATCTCTATCTGGGCATTTCAAGAGGCATAAAGTAGAGCTTGGTAAAGCAAGTAGTATTGTAAGAGAATTGGCTAAAGGAGACGAGGAACTCTCATCTAGGTTGTACACCGTTAAAGAAATATACAGAGCAAACGAGAGTAAGAGAATCCCAGGGCTACCAAAGCTTATCGAAATTGTCAATGCGGAAGTGAGAGACGGAAAGTTAAGCTCTGACCTTGCCAATTCAATTATTTTAAAGCTCAAGGGGGGTGCTTAAAATGGGCCGTGGCCTATCAGAATTACAGAGAACAATACTCTTAGTGGCGTACGAGAACCATAAAAAATACACATCTGAAGCATGGATAAAAAAGGAAATCGAGGAGCATAACAAATTACGAATAATGCTTGCTTACGAGGGTGTTTCACTCCCGAAAGAATACACACCTTTTCACTTTGACCTGTACCATTATGAAATCCTGGCTCATTTAATCGGTCTAGACCCCAATAAAATGAACGAATATCGTGTGAAACATTTCAAGCCTGAATCAATAGGTTACAAGAAATACAAATCTCTGAATACCTCAATCTCCAGGGCCATCTCAAGACTTTGGAAGAGACAGCTAATTGAGTGGTATCCGTTTGATCATCATTCAGGTTCCGGAATAAAACTCACTGAAAAGGGAATTGAATGGGTTAACGGTTGTATTGAATGTCAAGTGGCCAATAATATAACCGTTAACCATAGCAAGCCAATTTCTGGATCTGTGGAAACAGTTGAAAGAACTCAAACTCAGGAGGGCTTATAAATGATAACAGCAAAAAATTTGGAAATGGCATCTGTAAAACCGCTTGGCACCGGTTCAGAAAAATCCGTAACATTTTGGCTTAAAGACTTAGGCTCGCAATATAAAATAGAGAGGACGGAAGACTGGGAAGATTGTGAGGGGGACGAGAAGAGCTACGGGGAGATGATACGGGTCAAAGACAGTAAGCTCGTGTACCGGCAAGGAAAGAATCCACTGACGGGTAAACCCAATAGAATATACTATATGCCTTCGCATCTCTACAAATATTCCGAAAAGGAACTTGGTCTCTACATGAAGGACCACAGAAATTTATGGTCTAAACTTGCGGAGATAACCGGAGAGAATTTCAACGGCTTTGACCCTGACGAGGAGGATTTCATTTTCCCGATTGAGAAATTCCCTGAAATCGCTAAACTGGTCCATTTCCGTGAAAAAAGGAAGATCCCCCAGGGGCTTATCGAAGGTAGAAAGAAGACAATGTTCAAACCAAAACACGGTTATAAAGACAAAATGAAAGGGGTAAATTTAAGAGGTAACGAATCGGGTAATGTAATTACTAGTCTCAACCTTTTTGAAGGAGGAAACCCCCTATGATCTACATAATTGTATTAACCATGTCAGGAAAGGTCAAGAAAGTGAACTATAGAGACGTAAGGGGAGAGTTATCTGAGATACCTCTGGCACATAGAGGAAGTGAAGGTGTCAAAATAGCTTTGAGCATAAGGAAAGCAATCCTTGTACATCCTGGATCCAGAGTCTTATTATTCACCGAAGACGGTTATTGCAGTGTCATAAATCCTGACGAATTGAGGCCTATGGGATTCACAGCCGAAGGCATAATCGGCATGCGAGGCAAGAAGGTCATCGATATCCTGGAGGATCCCTGGACCCCAATGAAAATTGAGGCAACAGACGGAGGGAATAATCAATGAAAATTATCATTCTTGGGTTGGTAGTGTCAATTATTGTTGTTATTAGCTTCCTGATCGGGTACGAGGACTTTACCAAGACTATAGTTCCATTTATTGAAAGAATGAGGAGGGGGTTAAATTGAGTGAGAAAGTGACAATTTCCTATGAAAAGGGTTCTGTGACTATTGCTAAGTATTCAAGGATAAAAATATATCACCAATCCAGGGGTTCTATCAGGGGATTCGTCATTGACGAGGACAGGGACAAACTTTACTTGCTCATCCCGTACTATCCTAACCGGTTCTATGAGGGAATCATCGAAGGAAAGGAGGAATCATTCAACAAGAGAGATCTCAAAGGTTTTGCGTTTTATCCGGAAGTAACAGTCCTCGAAACCAGAAATTCGGAGAGTTAAGAGTATGAGAAAATTCGTAACAGTTTCATATCAATATGGCACGATCACAGTTACACAGTATTCCCGTATAAGAATCAACCTCAAGTCAGGGAAAGTGATCTTCGGTTTCTTTCTCGGCGAGATCAACAACAACTTTGTTGTCATTATACCAAACGACGTTGCGTTCTTTCAGAAAGGAATTGTCAGAGGATTTAAAACAAGCATCTACAAGGGAGCTATACAGGATTTCAAATTCGACAAAGGAGCAATTGTTTCATACTCCACGAATCCGAACAATTCTGTAACTAACAGGGGAGGCAATGTGAATGTACCCCATTAAATTCCTGCGGATCCCAGATTCAGACTTTACTTTCCATTACGAGATAAAAGAGGGCCCGGATGAGTCCGTGAAACTCGGACGAAACACTCATACGAGTGTCGGCCCGAGAGGCCAGGAGAATAAAAAGAAATGATGGAAAACGTGGAAAACATACCAAAGGAAGACAAACAGAAACAGGACAGAGGACAGTTCAGGTATAACACACCATACGGCTACGGGATACTCGATAACTTCGGTGCACACCTTGTCGGAAAACTATTGACCTTTGAGCTAATGAACAATAAAACAGTGACTGGGAAACTCAAGGGATATGGACAGTTTGACGTCATTGTCACCGACACGAGGACGGGGCAGGATCTTATAATTATGAAGCACGCCATAACAACGGTACAGGGGGATCTGACTGTCAAGCAGAATTCGGAGACTGGGAGGAAAATATGAATAGAAATCTTACGGACGAGGAAATCAGGGCAATAAGGGAGGACATAGACAGGCATCTTCCAATAAGAGATATCGTTAAGAAATACCATATATCATTCAGTGCCTATTCACAGATAAAGAACTCAGCTATAGATAAGACTATCCAGAAAGAAACAATAAGACCGGAAGAGTCTTCCAAAAAGGAAACTGTGAAAAATGACGAACCTGTCAACGTGAAAACCACGGAAAATAACGAAACAAGCGAAACAGGGATTGTGAACGAGGAACATACGAATAAAGAGGCCGAGAGTGATAATATCCTTGATATCAGACCCCCACCCAAGATCAAGCCAAAGAAATTCAGATTTCCGAGGCTCGGCAAGAAGAATACCTTTCTGATCACGTACCTCGGAAGGTTCTACTTTGAATTCATACTCCCTAATTTCCCGAAGGAAATGCAGGACGAGCTCGCCGAGTCTATTGCAGACTGTGTGGTCGAACTCATTAGAAAGCATAAGGAAACTACGTTCACGATAGTAAGGGAAGACTGACCGTATCCTTTCTTTGGCAGGAAAATCACGATAATGTAATGAACATGCCATAAGGACGTAAAGAATGGACCCGAAGGCAAATTTAACCGAGGAAGAAATCAGGGCCATCAAGGAAGATATTCAGAGAGGTCTCTCGCCTAAGAAAATATGCATAAAATATCATATTTCTCCAGTCCAGTATGCTGAAATCAGGGATTCTATGATACAAAGAGAACTGCCACCACCACCTAATAGCGTTGATAATACTATACTATCAAGGATCCATTATGTCAGTCCTTATATTGAGCAAAAGAGGAATAGGCATTGGGGCCTGATTCTCTTTACTCTGTTCGTTATGTTACTTATTTACTCTATTTATCTGGTATATTTCGGGGTATCAAACCTCCTCCCTCTTTTATAATCTTAGTTTTGATTATTCTCATTGTGCTATTCGCATCATTTATTAATGAAGACTAATGTTCGTGTTTGCGTGAAACCAGTAGGAAGGGCGATGCGGCCCCCATAACATAAATACAATTTCATTTCCCTTTCGGAATTTTTCAGAGTCTTGTAAATATTCAATACAGAGTTGATGGCTCTAATCCAGACTTTCGATAACGTTGTTGTTTTTCCCTTCCAGCATTTTACGAGGTCTTACTGTATATTTTTCATTTACCCTCGTTTTCCGTCTCATGACAGTAAAACACATATTTATTTCAGGCATAATACTATAAATTCGTTCTAGATACTGAATAGTACTTATTCCTGAATAAATTTTAAGCTTCTGGGTATACTAGGGGATACTCTCCCATTCTTAAAAATACATTACGGTAAGTATTAATTTCTCTTTGGTCATTTTTCTAATTCTTGAAACGTAGAAGATGTGAATTATTTTAAGGGCCTGTCAATATGACGGATATTGATATCCTGTAATATTTACCCAGTAAAACTGAATTATACGGCTTCGCAGGCAACTTATGAGGAAAATGCAACAAAATGATAGCGAATTGAAAGACTTAATTCCTCTTTCGGCGTTTTTCTAATTCCCGAAGATCCAAGAGTGTTAATATTTTTCAAATTTGATACCCCTATGATTATGAGTATTTTGTCAATTATGTCATATCATGTCTTATTGTTTCTTATTGTTCATTATTGTTTAAATAATAGATAAACCTTGTATGGTGTTCAACGAATACGAATCATTCGGCTTCATTGAATACCATAGGTCAACAGACTCAGATCATAACTGCGATATAATAGAGTTAAGCAACTCCCCTAACCGTTAGTGACACTACTCTCTGTTATGTCACAGCTAATGTCACCATTCAAGACCTTGTATTTTTCGGCTTGTGTGACATAAGTGACATAAATGACATACTCTCTTATGTTCAGGGGGTCTGAAAATGAGTGCTACTCAGAGGCTCGAAGTATTTTGTCACGAACATGAAAAAGATACTGTCAGCAATGCAAACAGAAAGGAAAATACTTCAATAGGGTCAGTAAACATCCAGACACCGGGGAGGTAAAAGAATGATTGACTAGCATTATGCTTGTCTGTGCTTATCTATGTTTATTTGTGCAATTTTTATGATCATATAATTAATGGGGGGGATATAGATAAGATGTTAAAACGTGCCGCTTTATTCATTTAATCTCTAGAATATTAATTATTGTTCACTTGATTTAGACTTATAGTATTCAAAAAGTATCCTTGCAATCTTTGACTTGTTTTTCAATCCCTTGCCGCTCTTAACTTTTTGTTTGAAATTCCTGAGACCCCTTTCAGATATTCCCTTATCCCATACATCCTTGGGCTTTATTGTTAAAATCCATTGTTTGAAATCTTCAACGTTCTCATATTCAAGATATGAATCATCATCTATTCCAAAAACAGAGGCCTCATCAATATTATTTGATTCCTTACCAATGTATCTTATCCGATTAACAACGATATGTTTCTTGTGTGCTATTCCCTGATTGTCGTAATCAAATTTGTTATCATTATGCCTTACGTATTGTGTCAATACATCCTCTAAGGTATGCCAGTAAGCTTACGAAGGAAGGTGGGGAATTTTAAACCGGCGATTTTGGGGAATTCTTAGCCGCCGAAAATGGGGAAAAAGTAAACCGACTTTTACACAAGACAGAGAAATTATGATGTTACCATAGGCATGAAAATTGTGGCATACAATATCATAATTCTGATGAATCAGATATACCAGAGACCAAAGAGGCAGATAATGGGACATCATTGTTTGACGTAACTTGGGACGCCCTAAATATTTTTAATAATAATAGGTATATCATTACAATGCAGGGCGATAACTCGGCTGACAGTTCAAGTTCATTATTGGGAAACCCAATTTTCGGGGTAGAAGCAATAGATAATAGGATACGGAATTCAATTAAGAAAGGAAATTTGTACATGATCGGTGGCAAAACAGGTGTCGGTAAGACTACCACATCCCTTCATTTCCTAGTAAATGGAGCCAAGAAGGGGGAAAAAGGCGCAATAATTTTAACAGACACAAGACCAACAGAATTTATTTCAAATTCAAGCTCATTCTCATTTGGTTTCGAAACCTACTATAAGGGGAGGATGATAGAGATTCTAGAGTTGTCTGAGCAGATAATGGAAATGAAATATGAAATCCTGTCCAATAGGAAGGAAGAGAAGAAATTTATTGCTGAGATAACCACAGAAATAAGAGAGTTTGTCAAAGCAAATAATGTATCTCGATTTGTTATTGATCCAGTAACTCCTATGTTAATAGGAGAAGATGATTTCATAAATGCAATGATGAATGCTTTTGCAATACCAGGAGTGATCACACTAGTCACTAGTAACGTTAGAGCGTCTGACGTAAGTTTCTTTGGAATAGAAGAATACTACTCTTCTGGGATCATCAAGTTAGAATTCGCAGATGCAACTTATGGTACGAGGACTATGTCCATAATAAAGATGCGTGGAGGAAGTTATGATCCTGCTCCCTTCAATTACAGAATAACAAATGACGGAATAGTTCCTGCAGAAGAGGCCCCTGTCTCTCCTTCCTCCATAGGCAGTTCAATACTAAGACCCATTAGAGACATAGTGTGAAAAAACAGATTGGTATATAAAAGAAAGTGAAGGGAATAGTATTGTATATATGCCGTTGGGAAAGTACAGTTCCCTTTGGTAGATTGTTTCCGAATTTTGTGTATCAGAGATACCTCTTACTGAACATTTCATTCAATTCATCTTTGCATTCTGTCTCAAAGTGCCATAAGCATTTCAGACGTCGTTTTTTGACGTGACTTGAGATACCCTAAATATCAATATAAAACACACACGGGCCTGCAGAGAGGAGGAGATAAGGAAGAATTGTCAATAGACTCACTTCTCTTGTTCCAGGTGATTACATAAAATTTATGACACTACGGACCTAAGGAGGAGAATAGATGAAGATTTCAAGAAGAATAAAAAATAGAAGAAAATGGAAGCAAGATGAAGCAGCAGGGAATCAGACCTTCTTCCTCTTTCTTACCTCAATAGCGTAAAGAGATGCGAACACTGCAAAAAGCACCGCAAACACAGCTGCCACGGAATAGGGCACAAGCTGGTTTTGAGGCTTTGCGGTAACATGGGCTTGTGGCAGGACCAGGGAATTCATTATACTCTGGTGACCCTGGTATGAAAATGTGAATATCACTGTCATCGGGGATGTTACTTTTGGTGTGGTGTAGCGCATCAAATACGTTCCATTTGATCCCGTTACAAGGCCAGTGGTATTTTGCTCAATGCCGTTTATTGTCACGTTGAACGGGATGTTTCCGACAGATGGGCCATACTGGGAGCCTTCGGTGGAATTTATGTAAATGGTATAAGAACTCGAACTGTTAAGGAGGATAACTCCGGCTTGGGTGTAATTTCCGTTGATGTATCCCGATATGAAATCAGCATAAGGAGGATTGTCCACATACTGGGAGCTTGTGACTGTTGTCGTGTTAACCACACCTGCAACCTGAGAGAACGCAGTGATCTGGAATTCATCCTGCGGGATTAGGTACGGGTCTGTGAATGGTTCGCCTGTGTAACCTGTGAACAGGCCATCAGCGAACTGGGGGATGTACATGCTCGCATTCAATACAGCAACTGCCTCCCCGGTTGAATTTGTAGTGACATTTATTCCAGGAAGGTAGAGGCTGCCGAACAGGTTATTCTGGTTGACGACCTGGACCTGGCTTCCCTGGCCAGACA
>Ga0080006_1152545_pt1 | contig 12530 bp, 22 predicted proteins | sample RS3BMetagenome_FD_69209 | JGI IMG/M metagenome (GOLD analysis project Ga0080006, IMG submission 69209) | Ferric oxide microbial mat and aquatic microbial communities from Rainbow Spring, Yellowstone National Park, USA - RS3B (SPADES... ...
CTTCTCAATTCTTCTTCTGCTTTATCTCTGTTATCGAAATAATGCTCATCAACAATTATCTTAATACCACTATCGGGGTCTGGATACCACATCCTTACAGCATAGTATGCTTTTATAATATCTTCCATTTTATTCATCCTCCTTTAACCAGTCTGTTACATCAGTCCACCCTGAAAAATCTACTTCCCAGCCATATAAATGGTCATTATCATCTGAGAATGCATACCGGTACATAGGATATTTCATAAGGAATTTATGTACATGGGAACAATCTTCCATCTCATATCCCTGTTCTTCGAACTTTGTGTTCCCATATACAAAGAAATCTGCTGATGTTACCATGTGGCCGGCCCACATGTGCTTATGGGTAATATAAACCTTCTCTGGCAATTTCTGTTCTTTATGCCCATTGTATTTGTTAAATTCAAGCAATATAACAGTCCCGAGAGCCTTAAGACTGGATAAAGCATTATCATACATCTGGGATACTAATTCTGTATCTGTAGCGTTGAGATTACTGTTTGCAATATATTCATTGAGAATATCAAGTGCCTTTATTACATCATCATAGAATTTTTTATCAGCCCATGTTACTTCTTTCATGTTAATCACCTTTTTCCAGTTCCCTGTTTAGTAAACTCTTCAACAATAACAGGTTATTCAGAGTACTATCCTGTGCCAAATCCAGATTATATGTGTCATCATCTGTACCATCTCCTATTCGGTAGTTCGAGATAAGTTTGTATGCTGTATCTACATCGTTATAGAAACTCTGTAGCATAGCTCTATTCACATCAATTTCTTTACTCATGCTTATTCATCTCCAATTCATATATACGTTTCTCCAGATTACCTACCCTAACTTCAAGTTTCTTGACCTTTTCCTGAAGGTTATGCAACCTCAGTACCACACTTTCTTCGTTCTCTATATCACTCATTCGAGCACCTTCTTTGCTTTGAATATCTTGTTTACTGCTTCAAAGTTGCCTTTTATCCATGCATAGGACAGTTCGTCTATACAGTCAGAGCATACGTAGTCGCCGAGTTTAACCGTAATTCCATCTCTACCGCAGATAAAACATTTTGTATATTTCATAAACAGAAAGTTATCTATGCTATCTCTTGACATTACTTCCTCGTCTGAACCTATAGCACTGAGCAAATCTGTATCGTCTTCTTTCCAAGCATTATATATTTTTTCCAAGCAGTCGCCACATACCATTACTTCATTTACCGGGTCTATCAGTATTCCTGTTTTATCCATGTTGCAGATTTTGCAGGTAGCATAGGTAAAGTGTATTTCATCGTTCATATTTTCCCCTTCTTCAGGTGTTTTATTTCCTTTTCGATGGCAGTTAGTCTTGTATCAAGTTCTTGGATATCGGACTCAAGTGTTTCAAGGGCAAGGATTATAGCTCTACCTAAGATATCGAATGTAGCTATCAGTGCCTGATCTTCGTCTATTTCGTCGTTTTTGTATTTCTTAGCGATATCGTCGTAATCATCCTGTATCTTTTTAAGTGTTTCCTGTACTTCACTTTCGTTCATATTAATCGCCTTTTGTTATAATTTTATCAACGCCCTTTTTTAACTGTTTATCAATATTTTGCTGTTGAGCTTCCTCTTTAGATTTAATTGCTGTTACAAGGTATTCCTTAAGGTCTTCGATGTCATCCCGTATTTTCTTGAGCTTGCCGTATGTTGTTTTGTCATATTCACCTATTAAATAGTAAGCTCTCGCCAGAGTTAAACCAAGTATTTCGTTTAAGATATTCTCATTTGCTACAAGTGAATTATAGAGCATACGTAGAATATAAGGGGAACCTGTTGGTGTTGAGAATGGATTAAGGATATAATCATCTGGGTTCCTTACTTTTTTAATTGCTCTCATAGTACAGCCCCCTTCCTTACTGTTTTTACTTTTCTCAGCCGTACAACGGTATCAAAGTTTACTCCCTTCGGGTTATGTTGTGATGCAAGGTTCCATGCAGACGTTAACCTTACATTCCTACCCCATAACCTGTAACTTGTGCAGTCGGTATAACCCCCGTCAAAGGTTACCCGTACTATTACAAGTTGCTGTTGTTTGCCATACTTTTTCCGTATCCTCTCAAATTTTCTTACAAACTCGTTTTTATCCATTTTTATTCAACTCCTTTATTCTACTTTATCGATTTTATTTAATGGCATTATCCCAATTAATTCTTTACGCCAATACAAATAAGCAACATCTTTGTTAGAACTTAGCTCATATTTAGTAGCATATATACTGATTTCACAATCTATACTCGAAATAAATACATCCTCGTCTTTATTTTTAGCTTTAATCCATGCTTCTCTAAACGTTTTTTCATCCATCCCTTTATTCGGCTTTATCAATTTTGTCATTGAATTTGACAGCGTATGCTCCAGAAAGGAGAATTTACGTTTAATCTCCTGAATCTGTTCATATTCAGCAGGGAATTTATTAAGCAGGAGTTTGTCGTTTATATCCTTAACAATTTTAAAGGCTTGGGCTACTTGACTGTAGATTTCCCTGAGGTCATCCAGATTTGCATCTGTTCTAAGGAACTTTTCTATTCCGGTATTTTTATCATCAGTTTTCATTTTTATCACCTTCCATGTTTGCTCTATTTATAACATCATTTGCTACTTTCATAAAATCTATTACACTGAACATATCCAAGAAAGTTCTTATTACAGACATTATATCAGTTTTGCTCATATATAGACTCAACTGTGCAAGTTCCTCCCCTATTATGGCTATAAGACCAGCCTGTGTAGTTGCATCTATTCTGATTATTACAGTACCTCTCCTGCTTTTACTGTTGTAATGTACCTTGAAGTTATTTGTCAGGAGTTTATCAACATCAAAAGGCAGGACTTTACTTGCGGTATCATAAGTACTCCTAATCATGTTATCGAACTGCTCCTTTGTAACATCATTGAAAATCTCTCTATACATTACGAAAGCCCTGTCTTTGTGATTCACAATCCTTATATCATATTCATCGGGGAATAAACCGGTTACCCGTTTACCCATTATCTCTACAGTTTTAACATTCATCTATATACCTCCTATATAGTAATATATCGGTTGTATATAAGCTTTTATATCATCGATATGATAATCAGGAATAGAATAGCTATTATGATTATAACCTCAACCGTGAACCAGAGTATTTTCCTGTCCATACTTTCAACCCTCCTTTATTAATTTTATTATAGCACCTATTTCTTCACTCCATTCTCTTGCCCTTCCTGTCCTTATAGCATACGCCGGATGGTAGAAGAACAGGTATGGTATACCCGGATACATTGCTGATATCTTTCTATGCAGTGAATATGCTGTTGTACCTATATACACTATGAGACCGGGTTTTACTTCTTCTATCTCATCTACAAGGTGGCAGAAGCATGCTTCAATCTCACTTGCTGTAGGTTTCCTGTTATCAGGTGGTCTGCATTTAACTGCATTAGTAAAATAGTTATCGTTGCCGACTGCATTTCTGAGTAATCTTCCGGATAAACCTATGAAAGGTATGTTATACTTATCCTCAGTTTGTCCGGGTGCTTCACCTATGAACATTATATTACCTTTACCTGATCCACCTACTGGATAGGTACAGGTATCCCTTAAAGGACATCTGTGGCAATCCTCCATATTATCACCTCAATATATTATCAGGTCATGGGTAATACCGTACGCCTCAAGCCTCTTCAGTGCAAGTGTTATATAGTTGGGGTTGAACTCTATTGCTATACAATCCCTGCCTGTAAGATAGGAAGCGATCATTGCAGTACCTGTACCGGCAAAAGGGTCAAGTACGGTCATGCCTTTCTGTGTTACCATTGATATTAAATACGCAAACAGTTTGATAGGCTTAACTGTCATGTGGTTCTCTTTACTGTCTAAATCCTTACGTGAACCGTAAAACATACCTGAATAACGGTCATGTGGTTTCCTGTCGATAAAGAACAACTCGCTCCTTGATGGTTTAGGTATATCGAATACCCAGTTTTCTATTGCATGAAGGTTATAAGTTGTTTGTGTTATGGGCGGTTGAACCTGTTCAACTGCCATAGTACTGTCAAGCAGTAAATTAGAAGGGAGGTTACTACCAGTACCTGCTTTTATACTTGCTTCTGCAAAATTGATTACAGGTAGTTTGTATTTACCTATATTTTCTCTTACCGTACCTTCTAAAGGCTTCAACGCTGTGATTATTATTTCAACAGCATTCCTCGGATTAAATCCCTCTATATAACCCTTTTCCCAATTTATTCGACCTTTGATTGGTGTTGTATTGTATATCCAGAACATACTGCTGTATGATATATTGAACCCTGCGTCCCTGATCCTCAGTATTGCTTCAGTATATAAATCCTGCCTCGATGAAGTCATTATAAGGGCCGGTGCTCCGGGTTTCATTACTTTATATATACGTTTGAATACTTCAGTTGAAGGAAGTAAATCCCATTTTATATGCTTGATAAGGTTATATGGCGGGTCTGTTATAACAGCATCAATGCTGTTTTCAGGTATATCCTGAAGTGCAACAGATGAATCAGCGTTTATCAGCTTCATGCTGTTTCGCTCTCTTTATCATTTCGAGTTGCTTTTCTTTCAGTATATCCATGTAGTCCGGGTCATATCCGACCATCACTATATTATCAGGGTTGGCATGGAATACTTCGGGTAATTCACGCTGTGTTGTAAACTCTGCACTGGGTGGTATATGCTTCTTTATTACCTTTACCATGCTTTCATAGTTATCACTCGATAACAGTTCGAGCAGGAAATTCGTATACGTTCCAAGTTTCATATCCTGACTGTTTATTTTCACGTGCCTGTCTCTGTAGTTCAGTTCAAACTCTATCAGGTTGTTGTTATCGTCCATTGTGTATATTACATGTATGTCATTCATCAATATTACTCTCTGTATCATCGGTTATCAAATCCTCCTGTGGTTTATAAACTTTTATTCCTTTCATATACTCCAATATTTCAGTTCCTTTCATATCCTGATGTTCTTTTACCACACGATATATTTCTGTGACTTTGTTGGGCGATGTCTTTGTTATACGTGCTGCTGTCCTGATCGGTACCTGTTCCTTTGCCATGGCTATTATCAGCAATACTTTCTTGCGGGATATCGGGGTATTCACTGATATGTATATAACTGTATTATTTAAACGTTTCTGGATATAATAGATATATTTTTATATCAGTAACGTATCACTCTATATGCCCATACCACGAGAGGTAAGCAGGAAAGAGGTTGAAGAAATTCTCAAGGAAACAAAACTAAAGCCTGCAGTAATAAAGGGAACATCAGTAATACGTTTTGTGAAGAAGCCGTCTGACAAATTTGAGTACATAACCGTAGACCAGCTATACAAGATAATCAATGAGAAGAATTTGGTGATAAAAGCATCTGGTACATACCTGATGGTCTTCAACAAAGAGAAGTAATTTTTTTACTTTTACTTTCTTTTATTTTTTGTTTCACCTTTTACAACCCTTTACTACCTTTGACCTCCTTCAATAGTACTTCATGTACATGTGTACATCTTACAATTTTTTTCTGCTCTGGATATAAGGATTATAGGAGAAAATATAGAAATTATATCTGTAAATATAGTCTGTATAGGATAAATATAACGTCTCTATTCAGGATATAAGGGGCGTTATCACTATCGCTGTTATATCCAGTACCAGTTTTTTCAGACCGTTATCACTATCTCTTATATCAGAAGGGGCGTTATCGCTATCCGTTCTATATCTGTTAATTATTACTGTACTCTTATAATTATAATTCACAGAGGTATGTATGAGTGATTTTTGCCGTTGTATACTAATTCCTATTTTTATTTTTCACAAAAAATTCACATCGGTTTGTGAATTGCAATTTGACCGTTTTTTGTAGAGTATGGAAATATGTGAATTTGTGAATTTTGTTCGCAGGACATTGTATTATACGGTGTTTTTCTATTCACAATCGCTTGTGAATCGTTGTGAATTCGTTTTGAAATTTGTTTGCGGAATACGTATTAGATATGGGATTGCCGATTCACAACATTTTGTGAACCCAAAAATTGGTAAACGCTGTTTTTGATAAAAATTCACAAAGTACTGTGAATAAGTTTTTTTATGTACAGTGCGTGTTCTTCTGCAAGTCGATTCACAAAATTGAAAATTTAATTGTAAACCCCTGATATAGATTTCCTCCCTGATGGTATGATATAACAGAAGGTATACCATGGTTTTTCACTTCATGTACCTGTTCCCAGAATGACTGGTTTTTGCACTTAAAATGTATTTATATTACGGATATATTATATTCATTAATATAATACCTATATGATATAATATAATTCCTATATTCCTATGTTATTTCATTGTGTATTACGGTCATATTGCTAATATATCCAACGCTGTTACGTTTAGTGCTATGCATTGGTATAATTTATCGTTGTTGTATTCTAAACACGCTATTTTTAATTTAAAATAGCAATAGAATAATATTATAGATTGTCAAGCTCAGTTTTCCTGTAGATATATACAGTTTTACCTTTTCTCCTTGTCTGTACTACTGAACCCATCTCTATTAATGTCTGTATTATAGGTCGCAGGTCTGATGATTTCATGTGGCTCCTCCAGAGTACAAATGAATGGTCGGCTATACCTTTTTCCTTTATTATATCCCTTATCTTAAGTACCTGCGGGTGCATTGTTATATCCTTGAAGAGGGTTTTGGCATTATTGTAGAACGGTTCAACGTACTGTATGCCCCTTTTTATATATTCAACATCCAGTTCAGTTACAGTTTTAAGAGACCGGAAATTGTCAAGTACAAACAATACAAGTGCCACCTTGAGTATCACTATATTCAGCCTGCCCCTCAGTGCAAGTGTAAACTCATCCATATTCTCGTTCACGTTGTTTTTCATGTAATCGTTGAAAAACTGTTCTGATTCCTCTGATAACACGAAAGTATAGTTGTTCCCGTTAAGCACGCTCCTTATTTCAGCTATATCAGCCATTATCTTTATTTTACGGAGTGAATGTGCTGTAAGATTAACAGAATGTTCATCGGTTGATTTCTGGTATAATCCTATCAGGAAACGTACAAGAAAACCGTTATAGATGTCTGAATATGTAAATGTCTCTTTAAACCGTTCCATTGTTACTGCAGTCATCATTGCAAAGTAAGGGTCTCTGACTATAATCTTCTGTTTTGATAGTGTCCTCGTTATCATCTTTTTATTATCAAACAGTTCCATGAGCAGATCTTTGCTGTCTGACATATAATCCTTTTTTGACATACCCTCCAGCAGACCACCAAATTCATCCTTTACCATTATAGCTGTTCTGTTTGCTTCAAGTGCTGATACGAGACCTTCAGGTGAAAATGTGCCTGTAATCATTGAATCAGAGAACTGGTCCGCAAGCATATCGATAACTAAACTTTCTATTGTTGATTTGTGCGATATTGTACTTTTGCCTATGAGCATTACATAGAGATTAGGTTTTACAGTACCGAACTTTGTTTTCAGCTTAACGTTATTGCCCACAACAACTGAACAGGTGAACATCGAAGCAAGTGAGAAGAATGTAGGATCACTTGTTGTTGAATCCTGAAGGAACTGATATACCTCATCATACAGCATACCTATCCCTGTAATCGTGATTTGATGTACTCTGCGAGTTCAATCATGTTCTTGCTTACAACTGATGAAAGTATATCCATCAGAGCGATTATCACTTCCCCTACATCATACGCTTTCTCTTTATCTGTTACTATCTTTAATATCTCCTCCTTTATAACGGGTATAGATGCAGTCATGCCTCTCTGTTTGAGTGCTGCAAGTGTATACAGGTATACTATACCTACGTCCCTGTTGTATTCAGTCATCTTTTTATATGACTCAAACAGTTCTTTGTCCCTTTTTATACCCTCAACAAACATATCTGCAGATTCTTTAGCCCTAATATTCATTCCGTATCAACTCCTTGAATATTTTATCAAATTTAGATGAAAAAATAGGATACCAGTAATCATAACTGTCCTTTCCAATCATATCAAGGTGTCCGAGTATAAATTCACTGTACAGACGGGATACGTCATTCCTTGACTTCCTGATATAATCTATGGACATATCATAATCACTGGCTAATGTTTTATAAAATTTTAACAACTCGGGGACTTTCTTTGAAAGAAAATCCTCTATTTCCTTTTCCCTTTTATCACGGTCATAGTTATCGGTAAGGTTCATTCTTCCATCCTCACGAGGTGGAGACCATCATCTGTATATATAACTTGCCACCTGCTGTGCTGTTCAGCCATGCCTGTTTTATCCTTTACTATACTTATAGACCACAGGTATTCTGTGAATGATTTTATGTATTTCTTATCGGCAATCTTTCCACTTGTTTTAGAGAAACTTACAAGCATATCAGCAGCGTGATCTACTGCCTGTCCACCAGCACTGTATGTAAACATTCCGGAACCCCTTATCTGCGATATTGCAATCACTGGGATTTGTGTATTTATCTTTTCCTTAAGGTCGAATATTGCACCTCTTATATCTGCTTCATCTACTGCTTTAGAAGTTTCAGAGAACATGGTTGTAAGTGAATCTATAACCATGAAGTCTGCACCAGTATGCTCAAGCAGGAATAATACTTCAGCTATTGCTGTCTGCCATTTGGGTTTAAACTGTATATAATTTGCAGTGAATATATTATCTGGTTTCTCTGTTTCAAAGTTCAGTGCATCTATTACGCTCTCATTGTACACGTAAAGTATCTTATGTGTTTTACTCAGCAGTGATACTATTTCCTGTGCAAGCCTTGATTTACCTGTACCTGCTGCACCACTGAATATTGTAAGTCCATAAGGGATACCCCCTCCGAATACCCTATCAAGTTCATCGTTCCCAGTTCTCATTCTTGGAAATATACGTTTAGGTTTCTCAAGTCTCCATACCGGTGGTTTGTTTATCAGTTCACGGTTATACTCAAACTTCGGTGGCATGTATTATACCGCCCCTTTTGGTAATGATCTTGCGTTCAGCTTCAAGTTTTTCGAGTACATTGAGTATAACATCTGGTGTCATACCCGTACTTGTCATAAGGTCATCTACTGTCTTATCCCCGGATTTTAGTATATCGAGTATTTGCTGTTCGTTATTCCCTGTATTATCAGGTTCTTTAGCGGGGCGTTCCTTTTGTTCAGCTGTTTCTGCTTCACCGATATATCTTATAGGTATTGTTACTGATGTTTCCTTGTCCATGAATACCTGTTTCCTCTGTTCCCATAAGAATACCTTGCCTGTAAGCCATTTCTCAGGGTTGTCCAATTTTGTTATATCGACTGGCAGTGGTAATGTTTCAAGTTGAGACTGGAACATTCCCCATTTACTTTTTATGCTTTCACTGTACGGCAGATATATTGTTCGTACTTCGCCAGCTTTTTCAGGCGGTTCGGTCAGGCTCAACGTTATATTCAACTGCTTCTTTCCGTAGTCATTCTGTATCCACTTGCATTCATCAATTCTTGCCGAAAACCTATAACCTTTTTTAAGGTTATTTGTTCCCCATTTTACTTTTTCTTCCATTTTTAATACCTCCTATATTGGTACTCCCTTGCGGTTTCCCGTATACCTTACAAGGTATTTCGTCCCCTACCACAGGGACTCGTCAGCGGGATTTTAAGGGTAAATATACCTATACCGACATGCCATATATACTTTTTTATATCTCTTGAACATGAAAAATAAGGAATAATAAAATAGAAAAAATAATTACTGCATTACATCCATGATATCTGATATAAGCAGGTACAGCTTTTCAATCATGTCGTCGTCTGTTATCTCGTATGCTAATTGTTTACCGAGACCTTCAGGGAAATAATGCAGTATAGCTGAATCTGGAGTCATGTTCATATCACTCAGAAATACATCCACGTAAGATAACCCGTCCTCAAAGTACATCCGTAATACAGTAAACTCTTCAACTGTTATACCATCAATGCCAGTCCCTTCATTCATTCCGAACTGTTGTTTCTGAAGTTTAGTTACTTTAGGCTGGATTTCAGCGATATGTTTGTCGAGAAATTCCTTAGGGTCAAACTCATCACTCATAAGTACACACCGCCTCTAATATATAGTACAGATATTCTTTCACGTTGTTAAACTGTTCATGCTTTTCCTTGCTATCAAATGCTACTGTTGCTTTTTCCACGTATTCAAGTATATCCTGTTTCCTGTTTATAGGTTCTGTTGAAAGTATCTTGTCTATAGTATAGAACTTGAAGTATGTTCCATCTTTCCATGAAGTATTGTCGTGTAGCATGATTGCCTTATTCCTGCTGTACCACAGGAACAGGCTGTAGTAGGTGTCGGGTGGTCTGATACTTTTTGCATATTTCTTTGTTATCTGTGGTATGGTATATACAACCTCCATTGTAAGCTTGAAATCATCTGTATACGGTGCATGTTTTTTGTGCCATGTATCAGCTACTGTGTTTATGTCAAACTGTCTGTCGTTTATGTGGTAATGTGCTTCGAACATGTTCGTGCTTATAAAGTTTGTCAGTGGTAAATCCGACATCGTATATCACCACGTACTTGTAGAAAACACCTCTGCCTCTTCCTTTATAGGTTTTTCATGACCTTCCGCCAAGATTATTTTTGCAACAGCCTGTTGAAGAGAACGATTATACGGGGAATCACAGTTCATTGTAAACAAGAGTCTTACAATACCCTTTATAAACCCGACAGAATCGAGACTTCCAAGATCACCTGTACACACTGCATATTTTCCATCGCTTAGTAATTCATTAGTGCCAACATTTACATGCACCATATCATGGTTAGCATACACATATACGGTCTCCCCTCCCGGATTATGTCTCAGTAAAGTGAGCAAATCTACGTATATCTTGGTCATTTTGATATCTCTGCCGTATAATTTCTCTATGCTCTCCAAGTCGGCTTTTGTAAGTGTGTAAGTATTCCCATTTAAGAGTACACGTGATGGTTTAACAGGTGCAGTATAGTGTTTACTGTAATCATATTCCAGATATGTTTTCCCATCAGTTAACTGTATTATATTGAACCCTTCGAAGTGTGCTGTACTGAGTATATTACTTATATTTTTCATAATGCTATTCTGTACATTCTGGAGTGTTTCCTGCATATTTTTCATATAGTCCTTGAATATATTGAGGTGTCTCCTGTATTCCGCTTCATATTTCTTTTCAAGCAGTGATTTATACTTCTTTTCTATGTCTTCAAACTTTGCATCTGATATTTTTGTAAAATGTATCCTGTATGCACCATCATGATTGAATACTACGCCGTCATTCAGTATACTGATATCTGGAGTAAATGTTTCAGTTAGCACTCTTGCTGGGTATTCCATATTTACCGTAAGGGACTTAAAGAACTCGAACTTCGACCTTATGTACTGTGCAATACGTGTCAGGTGTTCAGGAGCTACTGCTACTGCATGCATTATATCGTCAATCTCGTAAGATAGACGTGCTCTGGTACCAAAGAACTTTGGTGCATTTGTATCTCCTGTTATGGCAGCATACTGGTATGGTGTAATACTACCGAAACCTCTAATATTTTGTATTTCTGTTATGTACTCGTAACCGCCTTCAACTTTAGTTATTTTATCTCTATTGAAATATGCAACGTGTTGCGACAGCAACCCTGTTTCAAAAGGTTCATCTCCCTCCTTCATAAAGAACTTTACAATGTAAAGTCCGCTGGCTGTTTTTTCGACTGTAATTTCCACTATTTCACCTTCCTTTTGTTTTCCTGTTTATTTTGTTTATAATCGTTATTGTGTTCATTCAGGTACTGTATTTCATAGAAATTGTAGTCCACCAGACTGCCTGTACCCTTTGTATGTGGTTTCCAGTAATCCCCCCACCCAGCATTTACTGGGTATGACCTCGATTTCTTGATATTTGTCATCTGTATACCAAAGTCCGGTATGTCCAATATTACAGAACCTTTTATCTGTATACGCATACCGTTAACATCAAGATTTACAATAGCATCCGTGAACTGATTATCACAGAAAAGTACACTTACGTCAAAATGTGTGTTGATATAACGGTCATCGGTAGTGCTGAATGTTTTAAGGTTCATGGGATGGAAGTGTATGACTGAATTATATCCCTGTTTCCTGTATTCAAGCAGTTTTACGTTGTCAAAATCAACTGATGCCCCCGATACAGTCTGTTCCGGTACGAGGAAGTCGTTAGTTAATACATATCCTTTATCTGTGTTATTAGACTTCACGATTATTGCAAATTCGTTGCTTGTATCCTGTTTTGCAAGGTAACTGCAAACCTCATATATCATCAGGGGTATTTTCACGGGATATTCTTTTATGACTGTATACCCCGTTGTGAATGTTTCTGGATCTGTTATCATTTTATCACGTCCAACATATTCCCAAATGTTTTTGTATTCTGGAACTGGTAACCTGTGAATACTATTGCCGT
>Ga0080006_1132898_pt1 | contig 12519 bp, 12 predicted proteins | sample RS3BMetagenome_FD_69209 | JGI IMG/M metagenome (GOLD analysis project Ga0080006, IMG submission 69209) | Ferric oxide microbial mat and aquatic microbial communities from Rainbow Spring, Yellowstone National Park, USA - RS3B (SPADES... ...
GGTTCGGTCGGGTCTTCCTTCAAGCCAAGAAAACCGATCCGGCGATCAAGGCGTTTACTCGCGGCCTGGTCTACGACCCCGACGAGCCCTTGCTCCTGATCTACCTGGCTCAAACCTATCTCGAAGCCAACAAGCCCGAGGAAGCCTTGAGCTTCGTCGAGCGGTTTCTCAAGCGACAGCCTCGCGGTCGCGAGACTTACGATCTGTTCGCCCGGATTCTCACCTCGCTCAAGCGAGAGGACGAGATCATCCCCCGGCTCGAAAAGTACGCCGCCGCCGATCCCAAGAACACGCCGCTCCAGTATGCCCTGGCCGAGCGGTACAAGCTCGCCGGCCAACCCCTCAAGGCGCAGGGAATCTTCAACGCGCTCATGGCCGAGCAGCGCGATACTCGCGAGTTCGCCGAGAATTTCCCCAAGCTCCTCAAGGAACGTAAGACCGAGGAACTGCTCCACCAGCTCACCATCGCATTCGCCCGGTTCAAGCGGTTCGACGCCATCCAGGCCCAGATCGATCTGCTCGTCGCCGATCCGGCCTATACCGATCAGGTGATCGACACCGGCCTGAAGATGCTCGCCGAGAATCCCCCATCGCTCGACCTCCTCGAAGGGTCGAATATCCTGATCAAGATCTGCTACGAAGGGAAACGCCTCGAAAAGCTAGCGACCCTGCTCCGGGCCTCGGTGAATCGTCTGCCGAATGCGTTCTTCATCTACCAGGAACTGGTCAAGCTCTACGTCCAGCTCGGCAAATATGCCGAGGCGGAGTCGACCTGGAAGGAGATGATCGCCAAGTTTCCCGACGAGCGGACCGCCAAGGTGCTCGACCTCCTCGGCGACGCTCAGTCCAAGTCGGGCAAGATCGAGGAGGCGATGGCTACCTTCCGCGAGGCCCTCAAGCTCGATCCGAGTGACCCTTCGGCGCTTCGCGACCTGGCCAACCTCTTGCTCGCCGCCGGCAAGCCCGACGATTCGCTGACCCTGATTCGGGATGCGATCAAGGCCGACCCCGGTAATCCGCTCCCCGTCTTCGAACTGAGCCGGATCCTCAACAAGGTGGGGAAGTCGGAGGAAGCCATCGCCCAGCTCAAGGGGTTGATCGAGCGGATGGGTAATCTGGATCAAGTGGTTCGGTTCGCCCATTCGAGCCTCTCCAGCATCTACTCCGAGATGAACGACTTCGCCAAGGCCGAGGCCGAGCTCGAAGTCGTGTACGCCAAGGACCCCGAAGATCCCGGGATCAACAATGACCTGGGCTATCTCTACGCCGACCAGGGAAAGAACCTCGAAAAGGCCGAGGCGATGATCCGAAAGGCCGTCGCCGAGGAACCTGACAATTATGCGTATCTCGACAGCCTCGGCTGGGTCCTCTTCAAGCGAGGCAAGTTCGAGGAGGCCCGGGTTTCTCTGGAGAAGGCTCAGGCCGATCCTCTGGCGGACATGACCATTCCCGACCATCTGGGCGACGTCTATTTCCAGCTTCAGGAGATCCCCAAGGCAAAAGCCGCCTGGGAAAAGGCTCTCAAGATGGCTGCCGAGGCCAAGCCGGTTGATAAGCGGTACGCCGAGATTCAGAAGAAGCTCCAGTCGCTCCAGCAATTCGTGCCGGCTCCCAAACCGAAGACCGGCGACAAACCCTGATCGGCCGATCGACGCGATCGATCGACTTCATTGACTCATCGATAGACCCGACCCGGAGCTGGACGGACCTATGGCAGGGCATTCCCACTCGGCGAACATTGCGCATCGGAAAGGGGCCGTCGACGCCAAACGAGGCAAGCTCTTCAGCAAGCTCTGCCGTAAGATTTACGTCGCCGCCAAGAACGGCGGGGGCGACCCCGCGATGAATCTTCCGCTTCGCTACGCGATCGATAAGGCGCGGTCCTATAGCTGTCCCAAGGACAACATCGAACGATCGATCAAGAAGGGGACGGGGGAGCTTGCCGGCGAAAACTTCGAGGAAGTGATCTACGAAGGATACGGCCCGGGCGGCGTCGCAGTGCTTTGCGAGGTCTTGACCGACAACCGGAACCGGACAGCCGGCGATCTCCGCAAGGCATTCGAGGTCTGCGGCGGCAACCTCGGCTCGAACGGCTGCGTCAGCTATCTCTTTGAGTACAAGGGTCTCTTTCTCATCGAGGCCAGGCACGTCACCGAGGATGCCTTGATGGAGGTCGTCCTCGAGGCCGGGGCCGATGACCTGAAGCGGGTCGACGACTATTACGAGGTCACCTGCGATCCCAAGATTTTCGAGAACGTGCGAAAGATCCTCGAAGAAAAGAAGATCGCCACCGAGTCGGCCGATACCAGTTACCTTCCCGCCAATTACGTCAACCTCGACTCCGATCAGGGGAAGCGGATGCTCCGGCTTCGCGATCTTCTCGAGGAGAATGAAGACGTCCAGAACGTCTTTGACAATGCCGAGGTCCCCGAAGAACTCGTCCAGGCCTGATCGGGGCTGGTCTCGCTGATCGATGGAGGCACTGAATCCGTGAACGAGAATCAGAAACGGTCCCTTAAAGCCTTACGGATCGCAACAGCGTCGTGGGCGATCATGGGTCTTTTCTTGATTCCTCTCTTCGTCTTCTTTGACCTGGGCAAGGGATGGCGCTGGGAGCCTCACAATGCGATTTATGACCAGATGATCGTGAGCATCTACGTCGGGCTCGGGCTGGCCATGGCCCGAGCCGTTGGCGATCCCTTGGCGAACTGGTCGCTGCTCGAGTTCACCGTGGTCTCTTCCATGCTTCACGGTGCCGTGATGTTCGTTCACGCCGTCGTTGATCCGATGCATCGGGGTCATCTGATCGGTGATGTCTGGATTCTGGCCGGAGCGCTCGGATTGATGATCCCCATGTATCAGCTTCGTGACTTCCGACCAGCGGGCACGGCCTGGGGAGGTGATCAGGTTCATGTCAACGAGTCGGCTCGACCATGACCATCCAGCTCGGCCCTCGATCCCACCGAGCCTTGCCTTCGAGCGGGCCTTACGCCTCGCGGCGGTGGGGCATCGCGACCAGGTTCGCAAGGGCTCGGAAACCCCTTACATCGAGCATCCGATGGCAGTGGCCCTGATCCTCGATCGATCGGGATTTGATGAAGAGGTGGTGATCGCCGGACTGCTCCATGATCTGGTCGAGGATACTGACGTCACACTCGACGAGATTTGCCGGTCGTTTGGTGGTCGGGTGGCGTCCATCGTCGAGGGCTGCTCCGAGAAGAAGGTGGACGCCGAGGGCCGGAAACGTCCCTGGTCCGACAGGAAGCGCGACCACGTCGCGGTGGTCTCCCGATCGAGCGACGATGTTCAAGCGGTGGTCCTGGCGGACAAGCTTCACAACCTCATCAGTATCGAGCTGGATCTCTCCGATAATCGGCCTGTCTGGTCGAGCTTTCATGCCGATCGAACGCAGGTTCTTGCTTATTACGAGGCCATGCTGGCCGCCTGTGAGTCGCGAGACTCGAGGCTGACACGCCTGCTCGATGAATGCCGGGCGAGGCTGAGACAGGTCGCGAGCATGGACGGTTAAATCTTTTCTGAAGCTGGACTGGCCCTGCTATAGGATCGGGGAGAAGAGACAAACCAGCCAGCGTTCATGGAGGAAGCGATCGATCAATTTTCAGAAAAGTTGGCGGGTCCAGGCTTGATCACGCGAAGGCAAGCTCCTATAGTAGGTCCGTTGACCGCGATTCACCTCCGGTCAGCATGGGTCGTGCGAGCGTGGCACGGCATGATTAAGCCCCGTCTTGCCCGAGGCTGGACTCCCGCAGGACCGGGAAGGCCCTTATTGTATAGGAGGTGATCAATTGAGTAGCGACAACCAGAGGCGGCTCGCCTAACGGCAGCCGACGGGTTGCCCGTCAGGCAGCCGCATCTTGCGCGGATCTGAAAAGAGACCGCTGGGCCAGGCCCGATCATTGTCGGGCCTGGCCTGTTATAGCCGGATTCAAGCTTGCTTCCCATTTCGCTGGAGACCCCGGACTTGTCTCAGCTCTTCGTTACTCGCTTTTTTGATGGCTCTCGATGGTCCTGGTGGTTTACCAGGAACATCCTGATCGGTCATCGGGCTGGGTGCGGAGATTAGACCTTCCGCGAGTTGTCCCAGTAACAAGCCATCAAAGGCCCCGTGACCTGATCAGGTCCCGGGGCCTTTTTTTCGTGGCCTCGCCTCCTTGATTTTCCTTCGTCTCACCATTCGTTCGTTCACGATCGCCATCAATGTTACCCGGCCTGAATCGGGCCGGACCTGGAGGACGGGTCACCGTGATTGTCGTGATGAAGTCCGACGCGACCAGCGAGCAAATCGACCACATGGTCGCCCACATTCAGTCGCTGGGGATGTCGCCCCAGGTTCTCGTGGGCACTCAGCGCACCGTGATCGCCGCGATCGGTGACGAGCGACAGGGACTGGCCGAGGCCCTCGAGCCGGGCGAGGGCGTCGAAAAGGTGATGCCCATCCTCGCTCCCTACAAGCGGGCCTCCTCCGAACTCACGACCGAGCGGACTGTCGTCCGGGCCCGAGGGCTCGAGGTCGGCGGGGTCAAGGTCGCCGTCATCGCCGGACCTTGCTCCGTGGAGAACGAGCAGCAGATCGTCAGCCTGGCCAGGACCCTGAAAGCGATGGGTGCGACAGGCCTCCGCGGTGGTGCCTTCAAGCCGAGGACCTCGCCTTACAGCTTCCAGGGGCACAAGGAAGACGGCCTCAAGATGCTGGCCACGGCACGGGAAGAAACCGGCCTGGCGATCGTGACCGAGGTCATGGCCCCCGAGCACGTGCCGATGGTCGCCCGATATGCCGACGTCCTCCAGATCGGCGCCCGGAACATGCAGAACTATCAGCTCCTTCAGGCGGTCGGCGACTCGGGCAAGCCGGCTCTCCTCAAAAGAGGCATGAGCGCCACGATCGAGGAGTTTCTGCTCGCCGCCGAGTACATTCTCGACCGGGGCAACCCCCACGTCATGCTCTGCGAGCGGGGAATTCGGACCTATGAGGACCACACCCGGTTCACCCTTCCCCTGGCGACCGTCCCCTACCTTCAGGACAAAAGCCATCTGCCCGTCGTGGTCGACCCCTCGCACGGCACGGGCAAGGCAAAGCTTGTCACGCCGATGTCCAGGGCCGCCATCGCCGCGGGCGCGGATGGTCTGATCATCGAGGTCCATGACGACCCCGAGCACGCCATGAGCGACGGATCTCAGACCATCACTCCGGCCGCCTTCGCCGACCTGATGCGTGCCTGCCGACGCGTGGCCGAGGCCGTCGATCGGACGGTCTGACCCGGATTTGGTCACAGAACTCGCATTCTTCTCGAATCATCCCCGGCGTGAACCGCCCCATCGCCGGGGGATTCGAGGAGACGACGATGGCCGAGAAACTCAAAGCTGGCGACCGGGTCGAGTGGAGCACCTCGCAAGGTCCGACGACCGGTAAGGTTGTCAAGAAACTGACGAAGCCCACCGAGATCAAGGGGCACCACGTCGCCGCCTCGAGGGAGAACCCGGAATTTCTGGTAGAAAGCGAGAAGTCCGGGCAGCAGGCCGCGCACAACCCCGCCGCTCTCAAAAAGGCCACCAAGAAAGGAGCGAAGAAGTCATGAGCGAAGACCGCAAACAGGTCTCCGCCGACTTTCGCTCCGCGGTCAACATGACGGCCCGGCAGCTCGAAAAGTGGCTCGGAACCGATGAGTCCCGCGAGGTCGGGTACAAGACCGACGGCGAAGGTGAATCGGTCGGTCACCACTCCGGCCGTCGGATTATCGAGATCCTCGGCAAGAAGCAGGGGAATCGGACCGAGGCCGACCTCCGACACATGGCGAAGGTCGTCGGCTATGTCCGTCGACACCTGGCCCAGCGACCCAAGGGGGACGTCTCCGAGACACCCTGGCGATATTCGCTGATGAACTGGGGCCATGACCCGACCAGGGTGGCCAGGCCCCGGCGATCGGCCAGGGCTCGGGCCTGATGATCCCTCGTCAGTCCTTGCCGCGATGGCTCGCGACCCGAACCATTGCGGTGGCTCTCGCGACGGCCTTGACCTTCTCGGCGCGATCCGGCTCGCTCGTCCCCTTGAGAGCCCGAGCCGCTTCGAGTTCCCTGGTGGCGGCCTGAGCGTCAATCATCGCGACGGGAATGGCACGGTTGGTCAGGACGGTGACCACGTCGTCGCGAATCTGGGCAAAGCCCCCGTCGACGAAGTATCGCCTGGTCGTCCCCTGCGCCTTCGTCCGAAGTTCGCCGAACCCGAGCCGGCCGATCACCGGAGAGCGGCCGGGGAGGACGCCCAACTCACCGTCGAACAGGGGAAGGGCCACGAATTCGACCAGTTCGTCGAAAAGCGTTCGCTCGGGGGTGACCACGACGCACTGGATCCGGTCGCCCGGCTTTTTGCCATCGACCTTGCCGGCCGAGGTGCCAAAATCGGCGTCCGTGGTGCTGGCGGCGGTTGCCATCTCGGGTGACCTTCTGGATGTTCTGGAATGGGATCGAGCTTGATACGGGCGATGGTCGATGGACGAGGTTCAGTCGTCCATCGACCATCGGTCATGAGTCATCAAAATCAGCGGGCCATCTTCTTGGCCTGTTCCTCGGCCTGATCGACCGAGCCGACGTAGAGGAAGGCACCCTCGGGCAGATGATCCCACTTGCCTTCGCAGATCTCGCGGAAGCTCCGGATCGTGTCGGGCAGCGTGGTGTACTGGCCTTCCTTGTTGGTGAAGACCTCGGCCACGAAGAACGGCTGCGACATGAACCGTTCGAGTCGCCGGGCTCGGTGGACGATGACCTTGTCCTCTTCGGACAGCTCATCGACGCCGAGGATGGCGATGATGTCCTTCAACTCCTTGTAGCGCTGGAGGATCGTCTGAACCCTCCGGGCAACATCGTAGTGTTCCTGACCGACATACTGCGGGTCAAGGATTCGCGACGACGAGCCGAGCGGGTCGACCGCGGGGAAGATCCCCTTTTCAGCGATCGACCGCTGAAGCACGATAAAGGCGTCGAGGAAGCCGAAGGTGGTCGCCGGAGCGGGGTCGGTGTAGTCGTCGGCGGGGACGTAGACGGCCTGCACCGACGTGATGGCGCCGTTGTTGGTCGAGGTGATCCGTTCCTGAAGCCCACCCATCTCGGTCGCCAGAGTCGGCTGATAACCGACGTTCGAGGGCATCCGGCCGAGAAGCGCGGAAACCTCGGCACCCGCCTGGCTGAACCGGAAGATGTTATCGATGAACAGGAGCGTATCGGCGCCAGTCGTATCGCGGAACCACTCGGCATTGGTCAAGGCCGAGAGGGCGACGCGGAGTCGGGCGCCGGGGGGTTCGTTCATCTGACCGAAGAACATGACGGTCGAGTCGATGACGCTCTTGCCGGACGACCCGATCTTGGTCTCCTGCATTTCGAGCCAGAGGTCGTTTCCTTCTCGGGTTCGCTCGCCGACGCCGGCAAAGACCGAGTAACCGCTATGAACCCGGGCGATTCGAGCGATCAGCTCGGTCAAGATCACGGTCTTGCCCAGCCCGGCACCGCCGAAGAGACCGATCTTGCCGCCTCGGACGAACGGCGTGAGCAGGTCAACGACCTTGATCCCGGTCTCGAGAACTTCGGTCTTGGGCGAGATCGAGTCGAACGCAGGCGGGTCGCGGTGGATCGGCCAGCGTTCGGTCGCATGGACCGGACCTCGACCGTCGATCGGATCACCCAGAAGGTTGAAAACGCGCCCCAGAGTTTCCTTGCCGACGGGAACGCTCACCGGGCCGCCGGTATCGAGCACGTCCATCCCTCGGACCAGGCCGTCGGTCGACCCCAGCGCGACACATCGGACCCGGTTCCCGCCCAGGTGCTGCTGGACCTCGCCCGTCAGGTGAATCTTGACGCCCTTTTCCTCGGCGTCGATCGTCAAGGCGTTGTAAATCTCGGGCAGGTGCCCTTCTTCAAACTCGACGTCAAAAGTCGAGCCAATCACCTGGGCGATCTGTCCGGTCGCGGTGGCGGTAGCCATGAATATCCTCGAAACGAAGGGCTCAAATTTCTGGGTGAGGACCGGGGGCGGTTCGGCCCGTCGGGGTGTCCTGGCTTACTGAAGCGCAGCGCCCCCGCCGATAATCTCGGCGAGCTGGCGGGTGATCTGGGCCTGGCGGGCCCGGTTGTAAAGCATGGTCAGGTTCTTGACCATGTCGTCGGCGTTCTCGGTCGCGCCTCGCATGGCGACCATCCGGGCGATCTGCTCGCTCACAGCGGCGTCGAGGAAGCACTTGAAAAGCCGGACCTTGAACGAGACCGGGACGATCTCTTCGAGGATGCTCGCCGCGTCGGGGACGAACTCGTAGGGAACCCGCTCCTTGGCGAGCTTGCCGGAATCCTTGGTGGTCGCCGGCTTCGTCTGGCGGACAGAGTCCACCGACTCAGCAACCTGGGCCGCCGTCATCGGCAAGAGGGTCTGAACAACCGCCTCTTGTCGGGCCGAGTTGATGAACCTGGTATAGGCGACATCGACCCGGTCGACCTCGCCCCTCAGGAACATGCCAATGTAATTATTGGCCAGGATCTCGACCTCATCAAATTGAGGGCGATCCTCGAACTGAAGATAGGTCGAGTCGATCGGGATACCCCGGAACCGGCAGAAGGCGACGCCTCGCTTGCCGGAGACTTCGAGCCGGGTTTCAAACCGATCGGTCGCATAATCCTGCAAGGTCCGGGTCGCCACGCGAATGACGTTGCCGTTGTAGCCGCCAGCCAGCCCCCGGTTGCTCGTGAGCATCAGGAGGAGCGACTTCCTGGCCGGTTCCCGGACTTCGAGCAGGGGGTGCGAGACATCCCGGGCGGTCGCCCCGAGGTCGGCGACCAGCTCGGCGATCTTGCGGGTATAGGCTTCCGCCGCGGTCGCCCGGTCGAGGGCTTTCTTGAACCTCGCCGTGGCGATCAGCTCCATCGTCCGCGTGATCTTGCGGATATTCTGCACCGACTTGCGGCGCTTGACGATCGCTCGGGCCTTGGCCATCGGAGGTCTCTTCTCTCGTCTCGCCGTCGATCCGGACCGGAACAATGTGTGATGAGAAATCAGGGTTGATGAAGGATGGTCGAGGCGATCAAGGATCGTTCATCGACCATCATTCATCGGCTCAATCGACTCAAGAGCCCGCGAGGGCCGGAGCCTTGGCCACCGGACTGACAGGGGTGGCCGGTCGATACTGGTTCTTGAACTCGGCGAGAGCGGCCTTGAGGCCGGATACGACGGCATCGGACAGCTTCCGCTCCTTCACGAGAAGGTTGCGGACATCCGACTTCCGCTCCTTCATGAAGGTCAGGAATTGCTCCTCCCAGCGGGAGACTTCCTTGATCGGGACCTGGTCGAGGTAGCCTTCCGAACCGGCATAGATCGACATGACCTGATCGACGACGTCCATCGGCTGGTACTGCGGCTGCTTGAGCAGCTCGACCATCCGGTAGCCGCGGTCGAGCTGCTGCTGGGTCGCCTTGTCCAGCTCGGTTCCGAGCTGGGCGAACGCTTCCAGCTCGCGGAAGGCCGCGAGGTCGAGCCGCAAACCACCGGCGACCTTCTTCATCGCCGGAATCTGGGCCTTGCCACCGACCCGAGAAACCGAGATGCCGACGTCCACGGCGGGTCGAACGCCCGCGAAGAAGAGGTCGGGCTGAAGGTAAATCTGACCATCGGTGATCGAGATCACGTTGGTTGGGATGTACGCCGAGACCTCGCCTTCCAGGGTCTCGATCAAGGGGAGGGCGGTCATCGAGCCGCCGGAATTCGTGGTCTTGACGACCTTGTGACCCGGGTGCTTCTTGACTTCTTCCTTCGACTCGTGAGCGCCCGGCTCGCCGAGGTAGACCTGACCGTTGACGGCCGAGGCCTCGGTGATGACGGCATCGGCGGGGGTTGACTCGGGAACAATCACGTACTGGTTGGCCAGCTTCGCCGACCGTTCGAGAAGTCGCGAGTGAGCGTAGAAGACGTCGCCAGGGTAAGCCTCGCGACCCGGCGGGCGACGAAGCAGGAGTGACAATTCTCGATACGCCACGGCCTGCTTCGAGAGGTCGTCATAGACGCAGAGGGTGGCCATCCCTTTGCCGTACATGAAGTACTCGGCCATCGCCGCGCCGGCGTAGGGGGCCAGGTACTGAAGCGGGGCAGGGTCGCTGGCACCGGCCGCGACGACGATCGTGTAATCGAGAGCGCCGTGCTTGCGGAAGATCTCGACCAGGTTTGCCGTGGTCGATTCCTTCTGGGCGATCGCCACATAAACGCAGATGACGCCTGTACCCTTCTGGTTCAGAATGGCGTCGACGGCGATGGCGGTCTTACCGGTCTTCCGGTCGCCGATGATCAGCTGGCGCTGCCCTCGGCCGATCGGGGTCATGGCGTCGATGGCCTTGATCCCGGTCTGGAGCGGCTCGTCGACCGGCTGTCGGCCGGCGATTCCCATCGAGGGGGACTCGACCAGGCGGGTCTCGCTGGTGATGATCGGCCCTTTGTTGTCGATCGGCTCGCCGAGCGGGTTGACGACCCGGCCGATCATCCCTTCGCCGACCGGAACCCGAAGCAGCTCCCCGGTCGCGGTGACGGTCTCCCCTTCGTGAATCTGGGTATATTCACCCAGAATGATGACGCCGACCGACGTCTCTTCGAGATTGAACGCCAGCCCTTTGACGCCATTCTGGAAGGTGACCATCTCGCCGGTCATCACGCCCGAGAGGCCGTGGACTCGCGCGATCCCGTCGCCGACCTCGAGCACCCGGCCGACCTCGGTCTTGGTGACCTGAGATTGGAACTGCTCGATCTCACGCTGAATAACTGAAGTGATCTCGTCGGCTCTGAATTTCATGGGTCTTTCTTTCGATGAGTCGGCCGCGGAGCCGTTCCAGTCGGGTGCGGACCGAGGCGTCGTAGACGTCGTCGCCGACCTGGATGACCAGGCCTCCGATCAGCGACGGGTCGACCTCAAGGGTGATCACGGGCGTGGCGTGGACCAGCTTGGCGAGTTTTTCAAGGACGGCCGAAACCTGCCCCTCATCGAGAGGCACGGCCGATCGGACCGTCACGGGCTTGCGATTCTGGCGGCGGTCGAGAGTCGCCCGGGCCTGGCGAACCACCGAGCCGAGCATCGAGAGCCGGCCGTGACGGTTCAGGACCCGAAGAAACTTCACGACGGTCGGCAGGGCCCGAGCTTCGAACGTATCGGTCAGGATGCGGTCCTTCTCGGCCATCGAGATCGACGAGGAACCGAGGATCGCCGCGAATCGAGGCTGAACCTGGAAGATGTCGGTCTGGATCGCCTCGAGGTCATCCAGGACCGCGTTGACTTCGTCACCACTGGCGTTCAGCAGGGCTTCGGCGTAGTTTCGGGTCAGCTCGGGGGCGACCTGGTCGAGGACGGTCTCGGGGATGAAGCCGTCGGCGATCGGCTGCTTGACGCTCATGAGCGCGACCCTTCCTGGCCGTTGGCCGGAAGCTCGCCCATCGCCATTTCCACCAGGCGGCGATGGTCGGTCTCGCCCAGTTCCTTGCCGAGCACCTTGCCGGCGACCGACACGGCCAGGTCAGCGGTTTGCGACCAGATCTCCATCAGGGCCTGGTCCTTGGCGCCGGCGATTTCCCGCTCGGCTCGCTTCCGAGACTCCTCGGCCTCGGCCTGGGCCTTCTGGATGATCGAGTTGGCGGTGACCGAGGCTTCCTTGCGGGCCTCTTCAATCAGGGCCCGGACCTGGTCGGCGGCCTGGGCCAGTTCCTTGCGATGAGCGGCGGCCAGCGCTTCGGCCTCGTTGCGGGCCTTCTCGGAGTCGAGAAGGACGTGTTCCAGGTGGGCTTCCCGCTCGTGAAGAGCGTGCATCAAGGGCTTCCAGGCAAACCGGCCGAGGACCAGCATCAGGCAGCCGAAGACCACCAGAGTCCAGAGCGCCAGGGGCGACTGGACCTCCATGATGTTCGGGTTGCCGGCGGCATCAGTCTTGTCGGTCAGGTCATGTTCGAGACTGGACATGCCTTCCTTGGTCGACTCCGCCTTGGCAGCCGGCTTCTCCGCGGCATGTTCCTGGGCAAGCGCCCAAGAAGGCTGAGGACCGAAGCCGAGCAGCAAGACTAGCAGCCCAAGGGTCAGGATCGTTCGCCGGAGCATGTGGGATAGACCTCGCGATCCGTGAGACTCAAAGGGTGATCGATCCGCGGATGTCCGGCGATGGAGGGCGGGCGAATAGGCCCCGCCCTTTTGATCGAGCCGGTCGATTGTTCCCAGCCTCAACTTGTGGAGATGATAAAGCCCAGAACGATAATCGCGAAGAACGCGACACCTTCAATGAGCGCGGCCGAGATGATCATGGCCGTCTGAATCTGGGCGGAGATTTCGGGCTGACGAGCCATGCTCTCGACCGCCGACGCGGTGAGCCGGCCGATCCCGAAGCCGGCACCGATGATGACGAGGCCGACGCCGATGCCGTTGAACTTGGCCAGCGGGCCCGCAGGGGTGGTCGTCGTCTGGGGGGATGCCTGGGCCGAGGCAAAGAACATCAGGGCCG
>Ga0080006_1098652_pt1 | contig 12509 bp, 16 predicted proteins | sample RS3BMetagenome_FD_69209 | JGI IMG/M metagenome (GOLD analysis project Ga0080006, IMG submission 69209) | Ferric oxide microbial mat and aquatic microbial communities from Rainbow Spring, Yellowstone National Park, USA - RS3B (SPADES... ...
GGCGTCGGCCACAGATGTCCTCCAACTGGAAATCCCGTGATCCGTCAGGGACGGAACGGCACTGCCTCTCAAGGTTCCTATATTACTTAACGCCTTGGATCTCAATGTGCCACATGGGGTGTATCCTTTTTCGTGTTAATATGCTTTGTGGACCTCTTCAGTTTATTTCATAAACATAATATGATACACTGAGGGTTTTTCAGTAATTAATATTTATTTCAACGTTGTTCACAAGCTCAAACCTTAATACCCGGAGCCCTACCGACTAAAGAATTAGCCAAGTGAACCATCCACGCGTAGGCCCAGAACTTGAGCTTAGCCTCAACCACTTGCCCTAGAAAACTTGTAGCCCCAACAGATTCACCAAAGGTGCGCTTCACGGCAGAGAACAGGGACTCAACCCTCCACCTAACACCGTAACCCCTCTCCTCCCTCCAACGATCGTAACCCAACTCCTTGAACTCCCTCACAGCCTTTCTCCTAGCGGGATGACCGCGTCTAGTGGAGGCGTTCTCCCTAGGTGGGACGACCTCAACCCCAGTATTGTAAACCTCGTTGGCGTCATAAGCTTTATCTCCGTAAAACCTCTTGACCTTCTTTCCCCTATCTTGTAAATCCTTAGTCTTGACTGCAGTCTCGACCTCGTCGCTAGTCACCTCAGCGTCTATCACGTTGAGCTCGTCCTTATCCATTACTATCTCTATCTTGAGGAATTTTGAGTCCCTCCTTTTACCCCACTTTGCAATGATGTATTGTCCTCCCCTTGTTGTGCTTATCCCCGTCGCGTCTGCTATTACTTCTAGCTCGTCGTTTGCCTCCGGGAACGTTATGTCCATGTTCCTCACCCTTTCCCATATTGTCGAGTAGTCTAGGCTTGTCGGGACGATCTTCAGTCCCTCTAGTGCTCTCAATACTCCTTCCATTGCCCTGTAGGGTAAGAACAAGTGGAGGAACGCTAGGAACTCGTTGAACTCCTTCGGTGCCTTGTAGGTTTTCTTTGCATCCCTATTCTCCTCTGCTAGTAGATCCCACCAGTGTTCGAAGACGTAGAAGGGGAACATTAGCTCGTATCTCGTTATGACGTTCTCGTCGTACTTGCTCCAATCCCTCTTGTACTCACTCTTTCCCATGGGTAATACTCGATATATTAGTTATAAATTTTTGTATAATACTGAAGTAGCCCACAATACAGTGATGAGGACGAGTGATTAATAGTCATTAAAAGTGGCTATTAGTTACGATGAAGGCCGAACTCTTATCTCTCTCACTTTAACCTAATTATTAAGGGTATTTACTTTTTAATTTAACCTTAACGCTGTCTTATCATGTTATTATTGTATTTAACGTTCATCATGATTATCATACATATGTTAGGAGTCTTATTATCTTTTTCTAAAAGGACTTTCCCAAAGCTCATTGGTAATTTAATTGCGGTCTATGAAATGGTATTTTATTTTATAATCATATTTTCACCAATTATATATAAAAATAAAATTATCCTTGTAATATCATATATTTATCTCATAATTCACCTTATAGGGGGAATAACTTATTTAAAGGGATATCTAAACAGGCTATATTCCGCTGAAAGGCTAAAATATTATGGTTTTTATGAGCTGATTGAAATGTTATATCTAATTTCCATTTTATTTAAGATGTGAGTAACCTAAAACATTAGGTATATTCTATAAAAATATCCCGTTTCAAAGGATGGTGTATGAAAGCAGCTTTATTTTTGATGATTATTGGTATTTTACTACTCTTACTTGGTGGAATACCTGCTGTATTTGAATTTATGGGAATACAAGGCTTTCCTTTAGATCCTACTAGCTCACTGTTTCCTTCTCATTGGTTTCTAATGATTTACGGTTTCTTTGGAGCCCTTATAGGTAATGAAGTCTTAGTTGCGTTAAGTGTAGAATGGACAGGGAGAACTGCAGATAATAAACTGATAATCTTATTTATAATTTTTACGTTAATTGGTTCCATATCATTTATTTATAATCAGCAATTAGGATTGGTTTTAATTTTAGTCGCCATGTCAATTTTACTATATTATTCTAAAGAATATTTAGGACGATCCAGAATAGGATTAAATCCAACCTTGTATAATTGGCTACTTTTCTTATCCTTAATGGTAACCGTAACTATAATCGATGTTCAGATAAGTTTAGGTTATGTAATACCGTATCTAAATCTAATATTTCCAGTAAGTATGGTATTTGCAGTTATGGCTAGGGACATTAGTCTTGTAACGGGTGTTAAACCAACTAAAGGCTGGGAAATTTCTTTAGCCTTAGTTCTTCTAATTTTAGGTATGACTTTTCGATTAGATTTTTTAATGATTTTAGCATGGATTCTGTCTTTTCACACGTCTGGAATTTACAAATTTAAGGGAAGAAAATACCCAATAATTCATCTCTTTACTGCTTGGTTATATCTTTTAATCGGTTCGATATTCGTATTCAATTACGACATTTTCATTCACTCTATCGCAGTTGGTTTCCTATTTAATACGGTATTCGGCGTGGATGTTGTCTTAATGGATCTATTTATTAATGCTTTTCAAAAGAGGGTTTCAATTAAACCTTCTTATGCCCCATATTTTTTATTAAATTTAGGACTGCTGATGAGGTTTATATATGATCTTGGATTATCATTACCGTTTTTCTTATTATCTGCACCTCTTCAAGGTATAGGAATTTTATTGTTTTTTATACTTACTTTAAGGCAGGTGATTAAATGAAAATGAGAGTGAGAAATCACGCTTTATATTTCATAGGAATTTTATCTTATATCGTTTCACTAATTCCATTCTTTGGAATTAACGTAATCAGAGCCCTACTGTTAATCCCAGTAATAGCATATACTTTGCCTATACTTGAATACTTACAGCCTAAAATTATGATTTTAAAAATTAACTATAAGGATATATTATTAATACTTTTAGCTACAATGCCCTACATTTTTATTAAAATTAATATATATATAATTATACCAATGGCATTATTAACAGTAACATTCATGTTCTATTTTAATAAAAATACAATGTGGGGAAATGTTCTAGGCACGACATTTATAGTCTCATTGTCCCTAGTTTGGGCTTTATTTGAGAGCAATTACTTTCTTATACCTGATATTTATTGGATATTATATATATTCACGGGGGCCCTATATGTGGAATATAAGATACCTTATAGAAGACTTAACAAATCTATAGTCCAAGCTTCCTGGGTATTATCGTTAATAATACTTACATTGATTAGCTTAAACACTCCCCTATTATTAGTATCGCTAATAGAACCCTCAACGAGGTTTCTAAGACCTGGAGAAAAGTTAAAATCATCGAAAGAGATAGCACTCCTAGGTAGGAAGGGTTCTAGAAGGGATATAATCTTCGTGACCCTGTTGATATTACTGTCCTTGCTGTCCCTTCTTCACTATTAATCTGTTAAATACAAATACAGCAGTTATGGAATTTCTCGTTAGGTATAGCCTTGAAGTCGAGGCAAAATCTGATGACTGCTGTTCCTTAGTTAGAGCCTTATAACCAAGGTAAAATCTGAGAACTACTGTAAAAATTCTTTGTAATAAAATTTTATATTATATAAAAATCCTTAAAAATTATTGTGAAAATTGTTTCACGGTAACAGAATTGCTCTACCTAAGATCTTACCACTCTTTAACTCCTCTAATGCCTGATTAGCTTCGTTTAACGGAAAAGTCTTAACCTTCACCCTAATCTTACCTTGAGTATATAGTTCAACTAATTCGGCAAGTTCGTTATAAGTTCCCACTAAATTTCCAACAACGCTAATCTCTCTGCTAATGAAATCTACTGTGTGATCCCTAAACTCTCCACCGTATCCTACTATTGAATATGTTCCACCTTTTCTTATCATATGAAGCGAGTCCCTAGGGGTATTATGTTCTCCTACAAAATCTATTACAACATCTACTCCCGTGTTATCAGTTATTTTCCCAATCTCGTCTACGGCGTCCTTTGCCAATACTGTGTAGTCAGCTCCAAATTCCTTTGCCATCCTCAGTTTACCTTCATCAATATCTATTGCAATAATCCTGGCTGAAGTTATAGCCTTAGCTACTTGTATGCCTATGTGTCCCAGGCCACCGACCCCGATTATAGCCAAGAGTGTACTGGGATATAATTCTTTGGAAACCTTCTTAACTGCGTGATACGCAGTTAACCCAGCATCCGCTAAGGGGGCCATCGATATCAGATCAACTCCCTTAGGCACTTTAATCGCGGAGAACGCCGACGTTTTTAGATATTCGGCGTAACCTCCGTCAGTACCGTCTAATCCCGGAAATTTACCGTTAGGGCAATGCATATCATTTCCAGCCCTACATGCTCTACATCTCCTGCAAGTCACGTAAGGATGAAGTATAACTTGATCGCCTCTCTGGAGCCAATCGACACTGCTACCCATATCTTCAACTATTCCCACATTCTCGTGTCCTATGATGAATGGAAGTTTAGGATTAAATATATCCTTCCATATTCCCTCCTGAATGTGCAAGTCGGTCCTACAGACTCCTGCGCCCTTGATCTTAATTATTATATCAAAAGGCGATGTAATCTTAGGCTCCGGAACATCGTCAACTCCCAACGGCTTATTATACTCATGAATTCTGACGGCCCTCACTCATCCTTCGCCTCAGCTACAAGTTTACAAAACTCACCATTTACATTGAGAGAAAGTTGAGTTAAACTACCCTTTCCCTTTCTCTTGAAAGTAAACCTCTTCTTAACGTCCTCATATTCGGATGAAGCTTCACCTGAGTAACACTCGTGGAACTTTAACCCTTTATTTATACATTCGGTTAGCCTTTCAGCGTCGTGATGGTTTACAAGGTTTATTGTGGAATTAGGTATTTTTTCCTTAACTTCTTCTAGGATCACATATAAAAATAACGGAGGGCAGAAGAAAGTTGGAGGGGAGAGTGTTATTTTCACTTTACCCTCTTTATTTTCACTATATCCCTTTAGAAACTTCAAATCGATTATGGAGTAGTTCGTCTCAGGATCTATGACTTCTCTTAACATCTCCTCTATATTCAACATCTCATTCCTCCAACTTCAGTGCAATTCTCCTTTTAGAAATTTCATCTTCTCTCTTGGTAATCTCTTCTATTGGTATTCCCCACAGTTTAGAAGCGTTCTCGTACAATATTTTTTTCTTTATATCAATTGTTAGTTCGATACCGTATTCTCTTCTTATGTCTTCCGGTAATTCGAATTTAATGAAGTCTTCTATTATCCATTTTGGGTTCCATATCGCGTAGTCTGTTCCGAATAGTATTCTATCCGGGCCTAGCCAGAATAGTAGCTCAGCCATCATTTGGGCGAAGTATCTGGGTCTTTTCCTTATGAACGCAGACGCTACAGCCAGGCCTGCATAAACGTTCTTATCTTGTACTCCGATCCAGCAAAAGTCATCAAATCTGGGTAATCCAATATGTGTGACTACGAATTTCATGTCTGGAAATGACGAGGCTGCTGAATCGACGTCTTTAACGTCGAATGCGTCTTTATCTAAGGGCCATACTGTGGGGCCCTTGTGAGGAACTAATATGTTTATGCCTAGGGATTTACTATATTCTAAAAACTCAAACGCTTCCTTGCTATCCAGTCTCCATCCCCTGGACAACCTGTCGCCAGTTTCTTTCCATTCAGCTGTGTATAGTTTTACGTGTTTCATCTGCCAAGGCTTAACCCTATATTTTCTAACATCTTCCTCTAATTGCCTTTTACCCTCCTCACCATCCCTGGGATCCCACCTAGTACCAATGACGAATCTATAAGGATTTTCTAAGGCCAATTTTCCAAACTCCTCAGTATTTCCAAAAGGTTTTCTATAGAAATATGATAGATACTGTGGTTGAGTTATTGCAACATCAACATAACCCTTGACCATTACGTCCTCTATCATCCTATTTGGTCCATAATATTTGAAAGTATTATAATCCATGACATATTCTTCCGGACTTAATGACTTATGATAATCATAAAAACAATCTATCCAACCCTTTGCCAATTCAGGTCTTAGCCAATTATCCTCACTTGCTCTCCACACGTGGACGTGATAATCAACTACCGGAATTTCTTCCCTTCTACCGCTCTTACTCTCAACTGAAATCATGATATCACAACTTAAAATTTTATTTACTGCTCTTATATATAAAGATTCTTATATAACATGCTTTGTGAGCTACTCCAGAATTATACAAAAATTTATAACTAATATATCGAGTATTACCCATGGGAAAGAGTAAGTACAAGAGGGATTGGAGCAAGTACGACGAGAACGTCATAACGAGATACAAGCTAATGTTCCCCTTCTACGTCTTCGAACATTGGTTTACTAGCAGAGGAGAATAGGCATGCCAAGAAAACCTACAAGGCACCAAAGGAGTTCAACGAATTCCTAGTATTCCTCCACATCTTCCTACCTTATATAGAAGGAGTATTGAGAGCACTAGAAAGACTGAAAATCATCAAGCCTAGACTACTCAACAATATGGGAAAGAGTAAGAAACATGAACATAACATTCCCAGAGACAAATGACCAACTAGAAGCAGACGCAACGGGAATAAGCACAAACAAGGGAGGACAATACATTATCGCAAGATGGGGAAAAACCAAGGACTCAAAATTCCTCAAAATCAAAATAGTAATTGATAAGGACCAATTCAACGTAATAAACGCTGAAGTAACCAGCAACGGGGTTAAGACTGCAGTTAAGGATTTACAAGATAAGGGAAAGAAGATTTTATGGAGATAAAGCTTATGATGCTAATGAGGTTTATGAGGTTGTTGTCCCACCTAGGAAGAACGCTTCTACTAGGCTTGGCCATCCTGCTAGGCTGTAAGGGAGTTCAAGAAGTTGGAGGGAGGAGAAGGGTTATGGTGTTAGGTGGAGGATTGGGTCCTTATTCTCTGCTGTACTTTTGGGGAACCTGTTAGGGCTACAAGTTTTTTAGGGCAAGTGGTTGAGGCCAAGTTCTGGGCTTATGCATGGATGGTCCACTTGGCTAATTCTGTGGTCGGTAGAGCTCCGGGTATTAGGGTGTAAGCTTGCGAATAACGTTAAATATTAATTAAAAAATTCTCAGTGTATCATATCATGCTTATGAAATAAATTGAAGAGGTCAACAAAGCAGTAGGTAATGAGTATTATACAAGGATTGAGATTAAGTAAGAAGGTAAGTGCGATAATCGTAGACTGGATTGAAATAGACATTATGATAACTCAATTGGGCAAAATACCTTCAGATCCCAGTACGAGAATTAAGTCAGGCAAAGTATCTTTTAACTCATGTTGTTTAATTCTTGGAAAATTTATTATTGCGGGATTTAGTAGAGTATCATATGAGGCTTGAGGAGCTGTATAATGTACAATCGTTAGATGAGTGGGAGCTTCTTATGGATGAGGCTATTAAGAATAAGGACAAGGTTGCTATTTTAGTACTTACTGATTATTTGAGGTGGATTCCTAAAGATTTTTCTCCTAAATTCCCGAATGTAAGGGAATACATGCAGCACGTTAAATACCTAATTGATAATTGTAATGATTTGGTGGAGGATTGGCTGAATATTCATTCCTGTGAGGAATTAAGAGAATCGTGTAATTTTAATATTGAAGGGAAGAGAAGCTCCTTTATTCCAATAGATGATAAGGAATTAATACGTTACATAGCTAAAGGGTGTGGAATCTTTTGGCTAGTATGAAGTTCTCTCCATCTATATGGATACCAGTTTTACAAAAGTTCTATAAGTCCTTAGAGATACCAGTAGTCATTTATGGGTCTCAAATAATATATGTAAACTTAGGAATAGCATTTGAGAGTAAGGACATAGACTTACTCATATATGACGTTTATCCGCACACTGTTTTCGTTAATGCGTATAGGAAGGCATTTAGTGAGGAAAACGTAAGAATAGAAGTTTTTGTTAAAAATAGAGAAACAATTTATCACTTATTTACCAAATACGGAGTTTCAATAGAGATTTTTGCTCCACCTAAAGAGGAGTCGCCGTTAACTCTATTTGCTGACGAGATTTTATTTAAGGAAAGAGACGGTATATCATACTGGACATTAAGTTTGGAAGCGTACGCTGTGATTCAAGCCAATAGAAAGGAAGGTATAAGAGATATTGATGTAAGTAGATTTAGGCTTATAAAAGACCAGATTAATTGGGATAAGGTAATTACTCTAGGCAGAAAAATGAATATAGAAAGAGTTAAAGAATTTATTGAATTAGTTAATTCATCCACTTAAAAACGAATTTTTCTTCTAGAAAGAATACAATAATTTTCTGATTTATTTTGATATAATATTAATATAATTGTATTATTAGTGTTGGTATCTTTTAATTGACACAACCAGGACGTGGTATGGGAAACCAGTGAAAGGGCTCGGGAGCTCTGAAAAAGGAAACTCGTGGAACTACGCAACTGCAACAACCTTTCATTGCTATAATTTAACACATTCTTTAGGTACAACTACTCCGTGAGTCATTTTCATATAAGCCTTATCTAAACCTTCTATGGTGTTAAGTAAATCTAACAATATATTATATTCCTTAGGCTTACTTGTTAACTTTACATCTACTAACTTTACTATTTTCTCCTTTGTTCCTTTAATATTCTTACCTTCTAGTACATAAATGGGATGTTGTTCCATTTCGTTTAAACCATGAAACCTTAAGAACCTAATCCTTACAATATCCCCAAAAGTCTTTGCATCATTTACATTTATTAGTGGTATTGCTAATGCGTAAAGATCCGATTTAGATTCCTCCACTTTAACTTCTTCAACTTCAGAAAAATTGATTAGGAGTAATTTTTTGAGCTCATTCCCACCTTCCTCAATATCCCCAACAACACACCCTTCATATTCTGCGTAAACCTTATGTCTAGATAAATATAACTTTTGAAGATAGGGGAATGAGGAATAATACACTCTACCTAAGTTTACCCTATTTTGGTAAAATACAAATTTGTTTATGAGCGTAAAATCTGAAAAACCTAAGTTGACGTCTTTATTTTCACCGCTTATTGCATAAAATTGTGTTAACGCACCAGCTAAAGTAGTAGAGGACAAAATTTCCTCCTTATAGCCGTAATAAACTCTCAACTTTACCCTTAGGTACCTCATTTTAATAACCTGGCTATGCTTAATTTTTCTTGAGGATATTTCCTTATATCTTCTAAGAATCTATCATTTAATAACTTATTCTCCTCACTTAATTTGACTACTGCATTTAGAAACTCTTCAAGTTCTTCTGGGTTTGGAAATTCTAACTTGTCTAAAATTGTTGGTTCACCGACCTCCATCACGCCCCTCCCTAAATATACTGGTAGGTAAACTACTGCGTTTTGCTTACTTACCTTCTCGTCTAAAGAGCTTATCAGTTCTATGATATTTTTCATTGGCACGTCCGATAACGACCTTATTATAAACACGCGTATGATCGGTTTATAATAATGCAGGTGAGATTTCTTACTTAAGGTATTTAGAACGTTTATTATATTCTCGATATTTTTGCGGAAATTCTCAATGTTCATAACGAAAATAACAAAACTATTGAAAGATGATGGTGGTACTAGGACAACTGCCTCTGGTAATTTTTCTTTCAACTCTTCCATTAAAAGGAAAAACTCTATTAATTGGGATAATCTCCTATCTATAGAATCTTGAATAGTTAGGTTATAAGGCAAATTACCAGTTGAAGGGGATTTCTCTTTGATTTTTTTGATGTGGTCGATTAGCTTTTTGATGTCGTCGATTAGCTTGACTAATTGGTGCTCATCTTTCTCTTCAATTTTAAGTTCTTTAAAGATATTATTTAAAATTCCAATTTTGTTAATTTTTTCGAAAGCGAGAGCGCAAAAAGTTATTAAGTAATCACTCCGATTTTCTGTGTCAAACTGACAAAGGAATTCGGATATATGTCCCCCTTTGTATTCCTCTTCCATCGCTTTAATCAACTCCTCCTTTTTTACGTTATTTTTTGATAGTATTTTATTTATCGCATCGTTTTCCTTACTAAGACGTGATATTACTTTGTCCTTCATTTCTCTTCTAATGAGTTCTATTTTTTGTTTCAGCTCGTTGATCTTCATCTCTAGCTCGTTGATCTTCATCTCTAATTTTTCATCCACGATTTTGTTAAAATCCACTTTACCTTCTGGTACATAAGGCTCAATTTTAACTGCTATAAATATAAGATCTCTCCCTACCTCGTCTAAGCTAGCTGCATACTCTCTAAAAAGCACGCTTGATAACCTTATCGCAGTACACACGTGACATAATCTCTCTTTTCTACCTAAGACCTCATTTCTAAATTTCACGATTTCCTCTAATATCTCTAACTCGTCTTCCTCTATAGCCATCCTCACCTTACATTTGTCACAAACATCATCTGACAAGGGTAAATGTGTTGAATAATGAACTACATAAGCCGATTTAGTTATTGGGGATTTCGCTAGCAAGAACTCGTTAAAAAGCTTTGCCTTTTCACGCTCATCAGACCCTGCTAAAAGGCCGGATTTAATAATATCATAATGAATCTCTATATGCTCCTTATTCTCATCCTTTTTATCAATTCCATACTCCTTAAAGATTTCGGATAGGGTTTCATTAAAGGCCTCCTCTACTATCTCCTCAAACTCAGCTTTTATGCTATAAGGTATTAGGAGCATCATACTGTCTATCGTTGTATAAACAGTGAAAGGCGTCAATAATTCTATGAAAGGTGAGTTGAAAATCTCCTTGAGCTCGTGTATACTAATTCCCTTCTTGCCCACTATGGGTAAGAATAATAAGCTTACCTTCATTTTTTCCAAAATTTTCATGTTTAAATGATATGAGAATATCCTCAGGATACTTGAAGAGCCTAACAGATCCTTTAACGACGTAGGGTTAAAGAAGGGGTTTTCTAGTTTTATTAAGGTTGCACCATTAGAAAGTAGATAAGCGTAAAAAGCTCCTCTTAAATGTGCAATTATCGCTATATCATTTCCGGAGAACCACGTCCGCTGAGGTTTAAGTAATAAACTTTTGGCTATTACGTCCCATTTTTCTTTATCTATTAATTCTTTAGAGCTACCTGTAACGTTTAATTTATTTAAAATGTAGTTGTTAAGATCTTCGGTATCTTTCCTGGGATAAATCACCTTAATTTCACCGAAGATTGGAGAGACAATAGCCACGGGATAATTTTTCTCCTTATCATTCTCACCATATCTGATCAGCTCTGGAGACTCCTCTGCAATACTGGAAATTTTATCATATTCCTCAAAGATATCCTTAAGCAGCTGTTTTAGATCACTTTCTATTTTTCTATTTCCCGAACCAAGTTTCAGCCCCTTAAATAAATCATGGAGATAAATAAGTAGTGGTAGAGAATCTAATATCTCCCTAACTACTTCGTATTTCTTCTGTTTTAAGTCATTATATCTCCTCCTCAATTTCTCGCATATGTAATAAACTAGTAAGCCCTCATGCCCCTCTAATTCCGATTCACTAACATCACAGTCAATTTTATTTATCATGTCATCTATCTTCTCAGCATATTTATCAAGGCTATCACGGTCATTACTCATAAAGGAGAGGATAAAATTAGACCTATCATCCTTTAACAAATGGGATAACTTCTTTATAACCTCCAGGTTTACATTTTCATAACCTAACTTCTTCATTAGCTCATCGAATTGCATTTTTACTCACTTAAACACTTTTCTAAGTGACCCTTTAACACATTGACGTCTTCTATCAACTTCTTCCATTCATCACCCTCAATTTCAACTCTAAATATTCCCAATCCTCTAGATTTAAACCCACCGAGTCTTATTATTCCCTTGTTTATATAATAAAGACCCAGAAGTATTACAAACACATTACACTTGAACGTCTCGTCGCAAATAACCGAGACCCTTAAAGGTTCTTTAGAAACTTTAAGATCATAAGGACCTCTGTATAAGAATCTATACTTCATTTCCTTGATACCTCCCATAACTTCCTTTATATTTGTAATAATAAATTTACACCCTCTAAGGCCAGTCATTCCGTAGGTTCTGCATATAGGGCAGGGGAAAAATCTCAACTTTTTTCTTTCTTCGTCACTCAATTCCGGACAAGTCTTACCGAACAACTCCTCACAAGAATAACCCTCTCCGAATAAAGTCCTAAAACCAAAAATTGATGCAGTTCTCAACATCCCCTTAACAGAACTCAAATAACCTATGCTATACTTTACATCACCGTTAAACAGAGTATAAGGCATTACGGGTACTAATTTAAATTCTAACTTTGCCACATTTTTTTCCTCCTCACGCAGTTTTTAAAGAATTTTCTAAGATCGGGGACGCAATCTACGGTGTTATTTGCATAATACTCCATTTCATGTTTACTAAACACCTCATAAAGTTTAAGGATTTCTCCCTCCAAACCATTTATCACGTAATCGCTTGCGTCTCTG
>Ga0080006_1155838_pt1 | contig 12505 bp, 10 predicted proteins | sample RS3BMetagenome_FD_69209 | JGI IMG/M metagenome (GOLD analysis project Ga0080006, IMG submission 69209) | Ferric oxide microbial mat and aquatic microbial communities from Rainbow Spring, Yellowstone National Park, USA - RS3B (SPADES... ...
CCGGCCAACCGGCCGGGTACCAAGCCTTCTTCCACCACGCATCCGTAACAATCCCAAGGCGCTGTGCTTTCTTTTTCCCTCACCCTAAGACTTACGGCTGGCATGACTAACCATGACGAACAAAGTGAGCTTTTCGCGAAGGGAAACGGCGTCGAAGGACCTCGCGCGCGCAAGCCGCCGCGCACACTGGTCAGCGCGCGGCGACAACGGTTGAGGCGCGGGTCAGCTCAGCAAAGCGCGCGATTTGTCCCCCATGGCGCGCCTGAAACGCCTGGGCGTCGCGCAGGTCGGCAAATGCCACTGCGCTCGGCAGGCATCGGTCCCACGTACAGCGAAGCGGCCGGCGCTCGCCGTTAGGAATGACGCTTGAGTGGTCCGCGCACGGCGCGACGTCAGCCCCCACGACGTAGACCGCCTGCGTGGCAGAAAGCTGCTTGCCGGTGTTAAAGTCGGTAACCGAAATGATGCGCATGAGGCGGCCGGTCTGGTGCGCCTGATTTATGGCGCAGCGCAAGCAGCACGCGGTAACCGGGCCGCCCGATTCTCCTTCGACGGCGACCCTCACGGCCATTTGGGAATGGATCTGGCGCTCGCTAAACGCGCATACTTCGCCGCCCAGGATGGCCGAAAATCGCGCCGCCAGACCGCCCGCGAAAGCCCCAGCGCCCAAAACTGACCACCACCCGGCAACGCCCGCCGCTACCAGGGCGCCGCCCGCCGCGCCGAGGACCACGCGGCGCAGGCGGCCCGCGGATGGTGCGCTTTGGTTAAAGCTTTTAGAACTGCGCTCGTTCACTTGACCGCTTTGGCCTAGGCGATTGATCCGGCCGCACGCCGCCGGCCCGCGCTGCCTCTGGCGTTTGCTCCTAAGGCGCCGGCTGGGAGCAGCGGCTTTGCGGCGGGCAAATCGAATGCTCTAGGGAAAGCATAGTCCTCGCGAAGCCTCGGCGCAAAGCAAGTTGCGCCCAGGCGCTTCAAGCGCCCAAGCTTAAGCGGCGCGCGCCTTACGCCGGGCGGCATAGTTTGCACGGACGCATCCCGGCCTGCTCAGCCGCACGCGCGTCAGCGAAAAAAAGCAGCCGCGCGCGGTCGGCGCGCAAAGCCGCGCGGCAATTTTTGCGGCAGTAAATTCCGCTCTGCCGATGGCCCCATACAATCGGGCCGCCCAGGCGAGCGGCGGCCCCGGCCTGGTCGATCGCAAAGCCTTCGCTGCGCAAAAGCATAAGTTTGCGCGCCATGCCGCCGCTATAGCCGCCAAGGCCGCCGTCGGCGGCGATCACCCGATGACACGGCACGTAAACCGGCACCGGGTTGCGATGCATTGCGCCGCCCACCGCGCGCGCGCTGTGCGCAGCGCCGGCCGCGGCGCAAAGCGCGCGGTAGCTGATCAGCGCGCCGCGCGGCAGCGCCTTGAGCGTGCTGAGCACGCGGCGGGCAAAACAATCGCCGGCCAGGGACAGGTCAACGTCATGGCGCAGCGCGTGCGGGTCGCCCTCAAGATAGCGCCGAATCTCGCCGGCAATCTCGCTGGCGGCGTCGGCGTCCTCGACCGGATCGAAGGCGCGGCGCAGCCTGGCGAGCGCTAAAGCAACCGCGCTTTGCTCTTCGACGTAGGCGACCATCGCAACGCCGCGTTCGCTGCGCGCAACCATCAGCCGGCCCAGCGGCGAATCGGCCACGCCGACTGCCGCCCGCGGCCGCCCCAGGCGCTCGAGCGTGCCGCTAAGACGGCGCACGCTTTGACGCCACAGCGCCTCCAGCGCATCCGGGCTGACCTCGTCGTCGAGCGCGGCAATTAACTTCTTAAGGCCTCGGTCGTCTGGCGCATCAATCGTAACCGTCACGGCTTACTCCCAACTCGGGTTTTTTCTTGCCGATGGCGCGGGATGCGATCACCATGCAGCCCTGAGTTTTTTCATCGCCTGCGACACGTTCGCCCGCGCGCTTTGCTCCGAGCAATCCAGCGCGTCGGCGATCTCCGCGTATTCAAGCCCGCCAAAGTAACGCATCAACAGTGCGCGGCGCTGTTTATCCGGCAGTCGCGCGACCAGCCGGCGCAGATCCAGCTTCGGGCCGGTCGCGTCGGCTCGCGTTCGTTGAGCGAGAGTTTCGGCCGGGGTAGAACCACCTGCGCCATCGGGGGTGGCAGCGAACACCGCGGCGCGCCGCGCTGTTGCCCGCGCCCGATTGCGGCAAAGATTCGTCGCGATCGCATAGAGCCACACCCGCGCGTCGCGCGAAGGGTCAAGGCGCGGGTAGGCGCGGTAAGCGCGAACAAAGGTCTCCTGGAACAAGTCCGCGGCGTCCTCGCGATCGCCCGTCGCGCGCACCAGGTAGCGCATCAGCTCTCGTCCGTGGCGCTCGATCAGCTCCTCGAACGGCGCCGGCATCGGCAGTTTAATCCGCGCCATCAACCCATATAACCCCGCCGAGCTGTAATTGTGAAACGCGGCTTTTCAAAAGGCTCGGACTTGAAAGCGCCCGCCGTCGTAATCATGAGCAAAGTCAAACCAACCGGCGCACCTTTTCTGCTCCCTCGCCCTGTGGGAGAGGGTTGGGGTGAGGGTGCTGTTTGGGCTCGCGCGGCACAACGGTCGCGCTCGCGTCGTCGATACAGGAGACTAAGGTTCGAGCCTGGCGGCCCGCCCCACTGGGAAAAAAAGCATAGCGCGTAGGGCGGCCCGCCTCAGTAAGAAAAGAAGCACGGCGGGCCGCCCTAGCAAAAAAATTCACAGGCGCCGCGGCGCGCAATCCTCAGCTCGCCCGCACAAGTGGCGCGGCTAAGCGCGGGCGGCGCCCTTGCCGGCTCTGCGCTTGAAGCTCAGGACCAACTGGCCGCCTTCGGACACGCATGTCACCAGGTCCCCAGCCTTGAGCTTAAACGCCTTGCGCACGGGCGCGGGAATCACGATTCTCCCCTGCAGGTCGAGCTTAACCGTGTAGGTGTTCTCTGTCTTCGATGTAGTAGCCATGTCCCAATTTTCACCCACCCAAGCGTGATTTCTCATCAGCTTCTACCATATGCCCCAGTTAAAGCAAATCCTAAAAGTGCATTGGGCGGCGCCGGGGTGGAGTTTTCGTCCGCGGCGATGGGGTTTCGGGTGGAACGTGGTTATTAGGATGGTTATTATGAGTCAAGCATGAGTTTGAGCTGGGCGGTCAAAAATCCGCGGGCTTGCGGCGCGGATTAGTTTAGAGAAGGGGGGATGCATGCCATGAGCAGGCGCACGAATTGCCGCGCATTTGATAAAAAGATGGGCTTAGTCCCATTGCTGGCGCTGATCGCGGTCTGGGCGCTGGGAGTTTGTCTTAGCGCGCCCAGTGTCCAGGCGCAGCCTTCCGAGATTGTGTTCAAGGCGCCGGGACTGTATCCGGAAAGCTTCACCTACTACGCGCCGGCCAACAAGTTTTACGTCGGCTCGATGAAGTTCGGCAAGATCGGCACGGTCGACATGACGGGCAACTACCAGACGGTCTCTGATGACCCGGGTCTGATCTCCACCTTGGGCGTGGCGCAGGATGCGCCGCGCAAGCGGCTGCTGGTCTGCATCAGCGACCTTGGGCTTAGCAGCCGCACCTCGCCGGCGACGGTCAACAAGACCGCGCGGCTGGCGGTCTTCGACATCGAGAGCGGCCAGCTCACCCGTATCGTTGACCTGGTAAAGTCGGTTCCCGGCCGCCACTTAGCCAACGACGTTGTCGCCGATAGCGACGGCAACGCCTACGTCACCGATAGCTGGGGGCCCTACGTTTACAAAGTCACGCCCGAAGGCGAGGCGTCGGTGTTCGTCCGCGACGCGCGCTTGCGCGCCAAGCAAGGCAAGGTGGGCCTCGACGGCATCGCCTATTCGCCCGAGGGCTATATCATCGTCAACCATTACGACCACGGCTTGCTCTACCGGATCGATCTGAAGAGCCGCAAAGTCACTCCGGTGCGGGTGCGCCTTCGGATGTACGGCGCGGATGGCATGTTCTTCGATTCCCAGGGACGTCTGTACGTGGTGCAAAACCATCTAGCCACGCCGAAGGGGCATAACGCCGTGACTCTGCTTAAGAGCAGAGATCACTGGCGTTCGGCCACAGTGGTCGCCAACCGGCAGTTCCCAGCGACCCAAGTTCAAGGCGTGATATTGCCGGACAAAACGGTGTACGCGCTGCGCGACAAGCTTGAACTGCTGCTCGAGAAAAAGCCCGACGCCGAGACCTTCTCGATAGCGCCGATTGACGTGAAGTAGCCCGCAAACGGGTTGGGGCCTGCGGTCCGTGCGGCTTAAAGACAACACAGCGGGCGCTAAATAGGCGCGCCGCGACGCGCTATCAAAAGCCGCATGGAGCCGGCCGTCCGCGCTCGCTTAACGGTTGAATGCCGCGTGCGCTATCGCCCGGCGCTATCTGCGCGCGTTAGTAAAGAAGTTCGCCGTTAAGCTTTACCTTGGCCGCCGCGCGGCAAAGCGCGTCGGCATCACCATGCCGCCACCAGCCGCACGCTGAGCTCGCGGCGCCCGCGCGTGCTTGCACCGCTGGGCGCGATGGTCGCAACAGCGACCAGCAGGCGCGCGGCAAAGCGCCCGTTGCGCGGTCGCCTACGAAGCTCTCTTGAGCAGGTTCAAGGCGCGGGCGACGACATGTTCCGTGGTGAAATTAAAGTGCTTCATCAAGTCTTTGTAAGGCGCCGAGGCGCCGTAGCCGGTCATCCCGAGGATCTCGCCAGAGCTTCCGACCCACTGATGCCAGCACTGGGGCGAGCCCGCTTCGACCGCGAGCCGGCGCGTGATCTCCTTGGGCAGCACGCTTTGCCGATACGACTCGCTCTGGGCCTGGAAAAGCTCGAAGCTCGGCATGCTGACGACCCGCACCGCGGCGCCCTGGCGCTCAAGCTCGTCTTTAGCCGCGAGCACGAGATGCACTTCGGAGCCGGCGGCGAGCAGGATGATGTCGCTGTTGCGGCCCGGGCTCTCGCACAGCACGTAGGCTCCCCGCGCAAGTTCGCTTGCGGGCGCGGTAATTGTGCGATCGATAGTCGGCACGGCCTGGCGCGTGAGCGCGAGCAGCACCGGACCCGTGCGATGGCTTATGGCGACGGGCCAGGCATCGACCGCTTCGTTGGCGTCGGCCGGGCGAATTACCGTCATCCCGGGGATCGCCCTGAGGCTGGCCAACTGCTCGACCGGCTGATGGGTCGGGCCATCCTCGCCCAAACCGATCGAATCGTGCGTAAAGACATAGATCACGTGCAGGCGCATCATCGCCGCCAGCCGCAGCGCGGGCCGGCAGTAGTCGGTGAAGACGAGAAAGCTTGCGCCGAAGGGGATCAAGCCGCCGAACAGCGCGATTCCGTTGAGCGCGGCGCACATCGCGTGCTCCCGCACGCCGAAGTGCACGTTGCGGCCGCTAAAGCTAGCGGGCGCGAAGTCGCCGCCGCCCTTGATTTCGGTCAATGTCGATTCGTTGAGATCCGCCGCGCCGCCAAAAAGATTGGTCACGCGCCGGCTGATCGCCGCCATCGCTTTGGACGCCGACTGGCGGGTGGCCAGAGTCTCGGCGGGGGAAAATTTGGGCAGCTCGGCGTCCCAGTCCTGCGGCAGTTCGCCGCCAAGGGCGGCGTTGTAGCGGCGCGCCAGCTCCGGATAGCGTTGCGCATAGCGGGCAAAACGCTCGCGCCAGTCGGCCTCGAGCTCGCGGCCCCGCTCAACGCAGCGGCGAAATTCGGCCAGAGCGCGTTCGGGCACGTAAAACTCAGGCTCAAGCGGCCAATCGTAGTTGCGCTTGGCCAGTTCCACCTCCTCCTTGCCAAGCGGCTTGCCGTGCGCTTGCGAGGAGTCTTGGCGATGCGGGCTGCCAAAGCCGATGTGCGTGCGCACGCGAATCAGCGATGGGCGCTCGCGCTCGGCGCAACCTCGCGCCAGAGCCTGGTGTATCGCGCCGAGATCGTTGCCGTCCTCCACCGCCTCGGTGTGCCAGCCGTAGGCCTCGAAACGTTTGCCCACGTCCTCGGAAAAAGTCAAATCGGTGGGGCCGTCGATAGTGACGCGGTTGTCGTCGTACAGATAGACGATATTGCCGAGCTTAAGATGGCCGGCCAGCGACGCGGCCTCGCTCGCCACGCCCTCCATGATGTCGCCGTCGCTTACGATTGCGAACACCCGGCAGTCGAACAGCGCATAGTCGTCGCGCTCGAAGCAAGCCGCCGTATGCTTGGCTGCCATCGCCATCCCCACGCCGTTGGCGAAGCCTTGGCCGAGCGGGCCGGTGGTGGTTTCCACACCGGGCGTGTGCCAGTTTTCGGGGTGGCCGGGCGTTCTGCTGCTGAGCTGGCGAAAGCGCTTGAGCTCCTTAAGCGCAAGGTCGTAGCCGGTAAGATACAGCAGCGCGTACAGCAGCATCGAGCCGTGCCCGGCGGAAAGCACAAAGCGGTCGCGCCCCGGCCATCGCGGGTTCGACGGGTTATGCCGCAAAAAGCGGGTCCACAACACGTACCCCATCGCTGCCGCGCCCATCGGCATCCCGGGATGACCCGAGTTGGCCCGCTCAACGGCGTCGATCGCCAGGGTCCGTATCGTATTGACGCACAGCCGGTCAAGGTCGCCGTACTGTAAAGCCTCTGTCACGTGCTTTTTAACCGCCATCGTCCTCGTGCTCGCTAAAAGCGCTTAGCGCCGGCGCGGCGCTCAACGTCATTGTGCCAGAGTAATAACATACCTCGCTTTCGCACAAGCCACGCGCTGCCCGCCTTTCGGGCCGTCAGGCTTAAACCTCTGTAGTGCTGCGCGAGCGCGAACAGCACCCTCACCTCGACCCTCTCCCAGAGGGAGAGGGGGCAGAAAAAAGATCACACACCCTGCGAATGATCAAAAGGGCAGCCTAAATCATCAAGCGGGCGCCGGTCCGCGCCGCTGACACGCCTTGCGCGCCGTCCACGCCAGCGGCGCGTCATTCGCGCTCGGGCGCCTTATCCGCGCTCTCGTCCATGACGCGGCTGGCCATGATCTCTTCGGCCTCGAGCGTCATCAGCTGCTCGCGCATAAGCGGGCGTTGGCTTGACGCGAGCAGGCGCGCGGCCTGGCGCAGGCGGGCGCGTTCGAGGGCGTTGCGAATACTGCGCGCGTTGGCGAAGTTGGGCTGCGCCATGCGCCGCGCGACGTACTGGCGCAGCGCCTGTTCGCCCTGAGCGCTTAAACGGTAATCTTGGCGCGCCAGCATCAGCTTGGCGATCTCCATGAGCTCCTCGGCGCTATAGTCGGGAAAGTCGATATGATGGGTGATCCGCGATTTCATTCCTGGGTTGCCCTTGAAGAAACGCTCCATCCGGTCCTTGTAGCCGGCGAGGATTACCACGAGGTCGTCGCGGTTATTCTCCATCACCTGGAGCATAATCTCGATCGCTTCCTGGCCGTAGTCGCGCTCGTTTTCCGGCCGGTAGAGGTAGTAGGCTTCGTCGATGAACAACACCCCGCCCATCGCGCGTTTAAGCACCTCGCGGGTCTTGGGCGCGGTATGGCCGACGTACTGGCCGACCAGGTCGTCGCGCGTCACGGTGACGAGATGGCCTTTGCGGCTTAAGCTTAAGCTTCGCAGGAGCTCCGCCATGCGCATCGCCACCGTGGTCTTGCCAGTGCCCGGGTTGCCGGTAAAGCACATGTGCAGCGAAGGGCTTTCGGCGATCAGCCCCTGCTCGCGGCGCATGCGGTCGACGACGAGCAGGGCGGCGATCTCGCGGATTCGCGTCTTGACCGGCTTAAGGCCGATCAACTCGGAATCGAGCCGCGCCAGGATCTCGCGCACAACGGCGTCGAACGCCGGCGCCGGTTGATTGGCGCCGTTGGCCGAGCGCGGCTGTTCAGTCGCCATGGGGATAACGCTGTCCGCTTGGGCGGACGGTCGCGTACGGCCTGAGCGTGTACTTCAACCGGCGGTCGGCGAACTCGGTGCGTTCCAGCGCAAAGCCGGGCTCGTCGGCGGGACGGTTGACCAAAAAGCTCAGCGCGGTGGTCTGGCGCCCCTTGCTGCGGTCGTAGGCGCTTAAGCGCACGTAGACGCCGGGGTTGGCCTTGCGGCATCGTGCGAGCTCGAGCATCACCGCGGCTGCGTCCTTGACGTCGAAAAGCGGCGTCTCCCACATGTTCCAGTAGACGTTTCGCGGATGGGGGTCGTCGGTGTATTCGATCGCCACCGACCATCCGCGCTCCAAAGCGTAGCTGACCTGCGCGCGGATCTGGTCGTCGCTAAGCGCGGGCAGGTAGGAGAAGGTTCCTTGCGTCAGATGCATCTTCGTTAAACCTCGCTAGAAACTGGCGGTCACCGTAACGTCGGGCGTGTCGGTCGAGGCGTAGTCGAAGGTGACGTCGCGCCACAGTTCGAGCGCCTCGCGCAGCGGACGACACCAGCGCGCGGCCTGCTTAAGGATCTCGGGCCCTTCGCAAAGAAAATCGCGCCCTTCGTTGCGAGCCTGGATCAGCGCCTCGACCGCGACGCGGTTGGCCGTGGCCCCGGCCGCGATTCCCATGCAATGGCCGATCGTGCCGCCGCCGAACTGCAGCACCGTATCCTCGCCCAGGTAGTGCAGCAAAAGATGGGTCTGCGCGGCGTGGATGCCGCCCGACGCAACCGGCATCACGCCGGGCATCGAGGCCCAGTCCTGCTCGAAGTAGAGTCCGCGGCCAAGGTCGGGGCCGACGCGGTTGAGCCTAAGCGTGTCGTAATAGCCCGAAACGTTGCGCGGGTCGCCTTCGAGCTTGCCGACCACGGTGCCGGCGTGGAGATGATCGACGCCGATCAGCCGGCACCATTTCGCCAGCACGCGGAAGCTCACGCCGTGGTTCTTCTGGCGCGTGTAAGTGCTGTGGCCGGCGCGGTGCAGATGGAGCAGGACGCCGTTTTTGCGCGCCCATCGCGCCATCGATTGCATCGCGGAAAACCCGATCGTGAGGTCGATCATCACGATCACGCTGCCGAGCTCCTTGGCGAACTCGGCGCGCTCGTAAATCTCCTCCATGCTGGCCGCGGTGACGTTCATATAATGGCCCTTGAGCTCGCCGGTCTCGGCGATCGCCTTGTTGACCGCCTCCATGCAGAACAAAAAGCGGTCGCGCCAGCGCATGAAGGGTTGGCTGTTCGTGTTCTCGTCGTCCTTGACGAAGTCGAGGCCGCCGCGCAGCGCTTCGTAAACCACGCGCCCGTAGTTGCGCGCCGAAAGCCCAAGCTTGGGTTTGACGGTCGCGCCCAAAAGCGGGCGGCCGTACTTGTTCAAAAGCTCGCGCTCGGCCACGATCCCGTGCGCCGGACCCTGGAAAGTCTTGACGTAGTGGGGCGGGATGCGCATGTCCTCCAGGCGCAGCGCCCGCAGCGCCTTAAAGCCGAAGACATTGCCGATGATCGACGAGGCGAGGTTGGCGATAGAGCCTTCTTCGAACAAGTCCAGGTCGTAGGCGATATACGCGATGTACTGGTCGGGCGCGCCGGGCACCGCTTCAACCCGGTAGGCCTTGGCTTGGTAGTCTTCGTAGGAAGTGAGACGGTCGGTCCACACCACCGTCCAGGTCGCGGTCGAAGACTCGCCGGCGACCGCCGCCGCCGCCTCTTCGGGCTCGACGCCGGGCTGAGGCGTGACGCGAAAAGCGCACAAAATATCGCTCGCCTTGGGTTCGTAATCGGGCTGCCAGTAGCCCATCTCGCGGTACGGGATCACGCCCGACGCCCAGCGCGAGCGCGCTTGGTCCGAAGCCCCATTTCTGATCGCCATAAATTTAATCTTCCTTATTTAATCTTCCTTTTGCCTAGCGCTTGGATGGCGGGTCTTAAAGAATGGTTTGCTGCGTTGAAAACTCCCGCTCGTGTTCTCTGGCCGTCACGCGCAAGAGCACCGACTCCTGAGCGCTCAGGATGCGATGGCTCAGGATGAGCTGGGCCAGAGCGAGCGGGTCGCTATGGCGCCTGCGCCGCGCCTTCTCTTCGTAGCTGCCGAGCCTTTCGGGCGCGACGTAGTGCAGCTCCCCGCGCCGGCCTTCGATGTGGGCCCAGATGTTCGCCTCGATAAGCTTGGCCTCCTCGGCGCTGATGTTGCCGTCGATTTCGATCACGTCCGAGCGCCGGCCGTCCTCGTCCACCACATCGGGAAAAAAGCGCACCGAGTTGAAGTTGCTCGTCTCGCGATCCAGTTCGAAGCGCGCCAGCGTATGGCGCAGTGTGATGCGCACGCTTAGGCGATCCATGTTGGCGCGCGCGCGGTCGCCGCGAAAAAAGCTCACCACCAAATCGGCGTAGCGCCGCTGCGGCTGGATGTAGGTCTCGACGTCTAAGCGGCGCGCTTCAAGCTCGGCCAGCACCTGTTCGCGGGTATAGCCGCGCTTGGCGATATCGCGCTCAAGCTTCCATTCGATGCGCAACGCAGGCTCGGGGTCGAGCCACACCTTGAGATCAAAAGCGTGGCGAATCGCCGGCACCAAAAAGGGGTGCAACCCCTGGAGAATCACCACCTCTCGCGGCGCCACGGTCTCGGGCCCTTTGATCGTTCCGTCGCGATGGTCGTAGATGGGCTTGCTGATCGAGTTGCCGCCCTTGAGAGCAAACACCTGCTCCTCCATCAGGGCGAAGTTGTTAGCCCGCGGATTCAACGCGGTCAGCCCGACCAGGGCGCGCTGGCGCCGGTCGAGCGAATGGTAGTCGTCAAGGCAGATGCTGGTGATGCGGTCGGCGCCGAACAGCTCGAAGAAGGCCGAGGTGAGCGTGCTCTTGCCGCTGCCGCTGTCGCCGCCGATTCCGACGAAGATCGGCCGGCGCGGCCGCTTTGGAGCTGCGACGCGGTTGGCGCTCGGCTTGGCTCGTTCGCGCGCGAGTTTAACCTCCACCTCGGCCAGAAGCTTTTCGAATGCTTCGGCGAACAGGCGCACGCCCTGGCATTCTAGTTCCTGAGCCACCTGCTCCATATCGATGCCGGCGGCGGCGAGCGCGCCGAGATCTTGCTCGGCCTTAAGCGCGCCCGGGATGAGCGTTTCGCCGCTGATGCGGCCGTGGTCGAGCAGGGCGCTTATCGTCGCCAGCGGCATCGTGGTCACAGTCTGCGCGCCGACCAGCTCCTCGACGTACATCACGTCGCGGTAGGCCGGGTTTTTCGCGCTGGTCAACGCCCACAGCAGGCGCTGCGGGCGCACGCGAAGCTGGCTTAAACGCTGCGCGGTCTCCGCGCCCATAAACTCGCGCCAAATCGAATAGGCCGCGCGCGCATTGGCGATCGCCGCCTTGCCCTTGAGCTTAACCAGCGCCGCCCCTAAGCCGTCTTGCGCGCCTGCGATCTTCTGGTCTAAAAGCCGGTCGACCAGGGTGTCGATTCGACTGACAAAAAAGCTTGCCACCGACGCTATCCGCTCCAAGGCCAACCCGCGCTCATGCGCGCGCGCAATCCCGTTAGCCCACGCCTCGAGCACCTGGCGATAGCGCGCAAGGCCGAAGATCAGGGTCGCGTTGACGCTTATCCCTTCGCTCAAAAGCTCGGTGATCGCCTTAAGGCCGGCCTCGGTTGCGGGCACCTTGATAAGCAGATTCTCGCGCCCCACGGCGGCATGCAGCCGGCGGCCCTCGGCCACCGTCGCCAAAGCGTCGTAGGCGAGCTCGGGCGAAACCTCAAGACTGACCATGCCGTCGGCGCCCCTGGTCTGCTCGTACACCGGCGCCAAAAGATCGGCCACCGCCCGCACGTCCGCGATCGCCAACTCCTCGTAAACCGCCTTCGGCGTCAGCTCGCCCCGCTCGGCAAGCGCCAGCCGAGCGATCTGCTGTTGATAAGACTCTCCCGCGCTAAGCGCCTTCTGAAAAATTGCAGGATTCGTGGTCACACCCGTTACGCCGCTCTCTCTTACGAGCCGGCCAAGCGTTCCGTCGTCAATCAGCTCGCGGCTGAGCTCGTCGCACCATGGACTTTGACCGAGCGCCCGAAGGCGCCTAAGCGAATTCGCGGCTCTCCCCATCAGATGCTTCCCTCCTGCCGTCGGCGCGGTTAAGGCTAATTGACTGAATTGCTCCAAACACGCGGGTTAGTGGCTTGCACGAGCTTAGCCTAAGCTGCAACAATCATGCAGTCAAATACAATTATTAAATCTTGGTAATTAATCTTTTCTATGGATGATTCCCGCCTCGAACGTCAGATCACGCTCCATCAACTGCGCGTGTTCAAAAGCGTCGTCGAGCATCGCGGCTTCACCCGCGCCGCGCGGGCGCTGTTTTTGAGCCAACCGGCCGTGACCCATCAGATGCAGACCTTGGCGGGCGCGATCGGCCATCCGTTGTTCCATCCCGACCGCCGCCGTTTTGCCTTGACTGCGGTGGGCCAGGCGCTGTACGAGCGCGCCGGACGGATTTTGGCGCTGGTGCGCGAGACCAGCGAAGTGATCGACGACCTAGCGGGGCTGCGCACCGGTTCGCTTAAGGTCGCGGCTGACACCACCGTGGGGATCTACGTCATCCCCGACGCGCTTGCCGAATTTCATCAGCGCTATCCGTTTATCAAGCTGCG
>Ga0080006_1148366_pt1 | contig 12499 bp, 12 predicted proteins | sample RS3BMetagenome_FD_69209 | JGI IMG/M metagenome (GOLD analysis project Ga0080006, IMG submission 69209) | Ferric oxide microbial mat and aquatic microbial communities from Rainbow Spring, Yellowstone National Park, USA - RS3B (SPADES... ...
TCAGCACGTCCAGTGGCGCTGCAGCACTCGTCAAGGCGGCTGTCGATTCGTTTGGGCACTTGGATATCCTGGTCAACAACGCGGGGATTACTCGCGACGGATTGTTTTTGAGGATGAAGGAGAAGGACTGGGATGATGTCTTGTCGACCAACCTCAAGTCCGTCTACTTGTGCGTTCAGGCCGCGTCACGTCAACTTTTGCGGTCGTCGTATGGACGCGTGATCAACATCTCGTCGGTGGCGTCTTTGATGGGCAACCTGGGTCAAGCGAACTATGTCGCGGCCAAAGCGGGAATGAACGGGCTGACCAAGACACTGGCCAGGGAGTTTTCAGGGCGATCTGTGACGGTGAACGCCGTGGCCCCCGGGTTCGTCGAGACGGACATGACGGCGTCGCTCGGCGAGATGAAAGAGAGGATCCTGGCGCAGATCCCGCTTGGTCGCCTCGGTCAGCCGCAGGATGTCGCGGGCTTGTGCACGTTTCTCGCAGGGGATGTCGGCTCTTACATCACTGGACAGGTGATACAGGTCGACGGCGGGCTCGTCATGTAGTATCATCTTGGAAGGAGGTGAAAGTATGTCCGATGTGTATGACCGTGTGAAGCGCATTGTAGTGGATCGACTGGGCGTTGAAGAGCCGCAGGTGACGATGGAGGCTTCCTTCAAGGAGGATCTCGGAGCGGACTCTCTGGACGTAGTGGAGTTGGTGATGGAACTCGAGGACGAGTTTGATCTGGAAATCTCCGACGAGGATGCAGAGAAAATCACGAGTGTCGGCGATGTGGTCAAGTATATAGAATCCCATGAGTAGTTGGGCACTTTTAGGTTGCCCCGCGCTTTGCGCGGGGTTTTCTCATATGGCAAGGGAGGGCATCAGATGAGGCGGGTAGTGGTTACCGGAATGGGCGTGGTTACACCGATCGGGATTGGCGTTGACCCGTTCTGGGAGGCTTTACTGAACGGCCGTTCGGGCGTGCGACTGATCGATCGGTTTGATACATCGGAGATGCAGACGAAGATTGGGGCCACCGTTGAGGCGTTTTCTGCTGAAGATTTTATGGATCGCAAAGAGACGCGCAAGACGGATCGCTTTGTTCAGTTCGCGATCGCCGCCGCAACGATGGCGATGCGTCAGAGTGGGTTGCAGGTGACGGAGGAGATCGCTCCTCGCGTTGGCGTCAACATCGGTTCCGGAATCGGCGGGCTTGCAACACTTGAGGATCAGCATCGCATCCTGATGGAACGTGGACCGAAACGGGTGAGTCCTTTCTTCATCCCGATGATGATCGGCAACATGGCGTCGGGCCAAGTGTCGATCCTCTTTGGCGCGCAAGGTCCGAGCAGTGCGCCCGTTTCGGCCTGCGCGACGGGGTCCAATTCCATCGGCGACGCGTTTTCCATCATCCAGCGCGATGCGGCGGACGCGATGATCTGCGGGGGAGCAGAAGCGACGATCACGCCGCTCGCCTTCGCGGGATTCTGTTCCATGAAGGCGATGTCTGAACGTAACGACGCTCCGGAACATGCGAGCCGTCCGTTTGACAGTGGCCGCGATGGGTTTGTCATGGGCGAAGGAGCCGGCATTCTCGTGCTGGAGGAACTCGAATTCGCCAAAGCACACGGAGCCCACATTTTGGCGGAGGTCGTGGGGTATGGCATGAGCGGGGATGCGTTTCACCTCGTGCAACCCGATCCCGCAGGCGCTGCGCGCGCCATGACGGCGGCTCTTCGATCAGCCCGTCTGGATCCGGCCGCTATCGGCTACATCAACGCGCACGGGACATCGACCCCGATTGGGGACGCTTCGGAGACGAAGGCCATTCACCAAGTCTTTGGCGCAGCGGCCGAGAAGGTGGCGGTCAGTTCGACGAAGTCCATGACCGGGCACCTGCTTGGCGCGGCTGGAGGCATTGAGGCTGTCGCCAGTATCCTCGCGCTGCGCACGGGACTGTTGCCGCCGACTATTAACTTTGAGGCGGCCCATCCGGGCTGTGATCTCGATTACGTCCCCAACACGGCCCGTTCAAAAGAGATTGACTATGCGATGTCAAACTCCTTTGGCTTTGGTGGGCACAATGCAACGCTCGTGTTTCGCCGATTCTCATCCTGACAAGGGGTGGATCGGGCATGAAGCAACGAATGCGTCCCGCGGAGGATCTCTGTCAGGCACAAGGGTGGCCGAGTGCTGCCGCCCTTTTCCTGCGCACGGCACTTACGCACTCTTCGTGGCGTAACGAGCATAGAGATGCGGTTGCCGAGGACAATGAGCGGTTGGAGTTTCTCGGAGATGCGGTGCTTGAGCTGTCGGTCAGTGAGTATCTCTTTCGCTGTCATCCGAGTGCGACTGAAGGAGAATTGACGCGCATTCGCGCGGCGATTGTGTGTGAACCGACACTAGCCGATTTTGCACGATTCATCAATCTGCCCGGCTATCTTCGCCTAGGGAAGGGGGAGGCGCAGTCAGGTGGCCACGATCGCTCCAGTCTTTTGGCGGATGCCGTGGAGGCGGTCATAGGCGGCTTGTACCTCGCGTGCGGAATCGATGAGGTCAAACACTTCTTGATCGAAAAGTTTTATCCATTTTTAGAGGAGAGACAGCTTGCCCAGCGCGATTTCAAGACGCAGTTGCAAGAGGAAGTCCAGCGTCTACCCGATCGTAACCTTCTTTATGAGACGATGCGCGAGACAGGTCCTGCTCACGAGCGGGAGTTTGTCGTCAGCGTTCGCGTGGCCGGCGAGTTGATGGGGACAGGCACTGGCCGTAGCAAGAAGGAAGCGGAGCAGCTGGCCGCGCGGCAGGCGCTGTCTCAGATTTCTTCCGCTGTCCATCGCGCTGGTCCAGAAGACAAGGGGGATTCATCGTGCGTCTGAAGCGATTGGAGTTGATCGGCTTCAAGTCGTTCGCCGACCGCACTGAACTCGACACGGTCCCCGGCGTGACCGCCGTTGTGGGGCCAAACGGCAGTGGCAAGAGCAACATCGCCGATGCCATTCGCTGGGTTCTCGGCGAGCAGAGTGCAAAATCCCTGCGTGGCACGAAGATGGAGGATATTATCTTTGCTGGCAGTCAGAGCCGCAAGGCGGTCAACTTTTGTGAAGTCGCCCTGACGATCGACAACTCGGATCACGTGTTGTCGCTTGAGTATGATGAAGTCACGGTGGCGAGGCGAGTGTACCGCACCGGCGAGAGCGAGTATTTGATCAATCGGCAAGCGTGTCGGCTGCGCGATGTGGCCGAGTTGTTCATGGATACGGGTGTCGGTCGCGAGGCCTACTCGATCATCGGTCAAGGACGCATCGAGGAGATTCTGTCCACAAAGTCCGAGGATCGCAGAGGAGTCTTCGAAGAGGCGGCCGGGATCGTCAAATTCAAGACTCGTCGAAAAGAGGCTGAGAAAAAGTTGTCGGAGGCCGCCCAAAACGCCGTCCGGGTACAGGACATTCTGGCTGAACTCGAGGACCAATTGGGGCCGTTGCAAGAACGGGCGCGTGTCGCTCGAGCGTACAAGGAATTGGCTCAGGAGGCTGGACAACTCGGAATCGCCGTGCTGACAGCGGAACTTGATGCGCTGCTATCGCGCCGTGCGCAATTGACCGAGGATTGGCAAACGGGGCAGTTGCAAGTCGAACAGGTTCACGCGGACGGTCAGGCGGCGGAAGTGGCGTTAGCCAAAGTCAAGGAGCAGGCGGATGCTCTGGACCGTCAACTCCAGGGCGCACAGGCGAATCTCGTAGAGGCCACCGCCGGGTTGGAGCAAGCAGAGGCTGACCGTCGGGTGGCATTTGAGCGGCAGGAACACGCTATCACCCAGTTGGATGACTTGCGCCTCATGCATGAACGGTTGCAGGCCGATGCGGAGGCCGTGCTGCGCGAACGCGTTGAACTGATGGACCGTCGAAATTCTGCCGTAAACCGTGTCGACACTCTCAGTTCCCTCCTTCAAGATGAGCAGGTGCGACAGAACGGTGGTGCGCTGCTCCACCTCAAGGAGCGCTTGGCGGATGATCGCGCGCAATTAATTGAACAGATGCGGGATTTGGCGACGAGTCGAAACGAACTTAAAAATGTGGAGCAACAGGTCGACTTGTCCACTCGTCGCATCGTTCGCGATCGCGAGGAGCTTGCTGTGTTGCAGGCAGATCTCGAGCGGGCGGAGGCCGAAGTGGAGGGCTGTAAGAAGGAGTGTGCCGTAGCGCGCGAGCAAGAAGCGGAAGCGACGGGGAAGTTGGCTCGGGCGCGCGAGCAATCGGCCGTCTGTGCGAACCGTCGGATTCAGGCAGCCAGTGAACTTCAGGAAGCCGAGCGGGAGTTGCTCCTGCAGCAAAGCCGTCTGCATGCCCTGGCCGACTTGGAAAAGGATCTTGAAGGCTATGCGGCTGGGCCGAAAGCCATCTTGGCGGCTGCTCGCGAGCACAAGGTCAAGGGCGTGCGCGGGGCGGTGGCCGAGTTGATCGGTGTAGGACCGGAGCATGCGACGGCCATCGAGATCGCGCTTGGCGGGAGTCTCCAAAACATCGTCGTGGATAACGAGGCAGACGCACGGGGGGCGATCGACTTCCTCAAACGTCGCCAGATGGGACGCGCCACCTTTTTGCCGATTTCCACAATTCGGGGGCGAAAGATTCCGTTGCATGACTTGCAGATGGTCAAGTCGGCCACAGGCTATCTGGGCGTGGCGATGGAATTGGTGACCTATGGGCCGGAGTATACGGCGGTCGTGGAGTCGCTCCTTGGCAATGTCCTGGTGGCGCGAAGCCTGGCTGATGCCAACGCGATCGCACGCGTCTTGCAACACCGTTTCCGGGTTGTCACGCTGGAAGGCGACCTGGTGAGTCCCGGCGGCTCGATGACAGGCGGGAGCCTGGCGCGACGGGGGGCCGGAATCCTTGGGAGAGCGCAAGCGATCGTGCAGATCGAGCAGACTGTCGCTACGTGCAAAACTGGCGTCGAGGCGTTGGCGAAGGCACGGGAAGAGGCAGAATTGGCATCTCGTTTAGCGGAAACCGAAGTTGGGGAGGTCCATGCGAAGTTGGCCTCCTTGCAAGGCACCATACGGGAGGAAACCGGCCGTATCGGGTTGTTGTCCACGTCCGCAGGGCGCTTGAGAGATCGCGTTGCAGTCCTGGTGCGTGAGGTGCAGACGCAGGAGACGGAGGTTGCAGTCGGCCAGACTGTGGCATCCGATCTGCGCGTGAGCATCGCGGCCGACGAGGCTAGCGTCACGGAAGCGCAGGCAGTTATGGAGGAGCGCGAGCGCGTCTTGGAGCAGGAGGAAGCGGCAGCGATGGGCCGTTTTGATCAACTGTCGGGGATCCGTGTCCAACTTGCCGAACAGGAAGAGGCGGTGCGGGGTCTTGACGAAGCTCTGCTGCGCTTGGACGCCCGGGATGGACAGTTGCAAGAGGAGCGCTTGCGCCTGCAGAGTGACCAGAGTGAGACGGCCATGCGGGCGGCGCAACTGCGCGATCAGCTGCGGATGTGCGAGGAATCGGGGCAGATTGCACGATCTCGCCGCGATCAGTGGCAAACTGCGGCCGCCAAACTGCGTGAGCAACGTGGACTTCACGCCAAGGCTCTGGAAGAAGCGGAGGCCCTTTGCCAATCATGGCGCGACCAGGTGCAGGAAGTCGCGAATCGAGTGCATCAATTTGACGTGGCGATGGGCAAGATCGAAGCAGAACTTGAAGGCAAGGTCCAGATCCTCGCTGAGGAGCATGGACTCGGACTGGAATTGGCTCGGGAACGATATCCTTTATCCGTGGATCTCTCCGCTGCGCGATCGCGTCTCGGCGAGTTGCGACGTGATATGGAAGCGTTTGGTGAGGTCAGCCTCGGGTCGGTCGAGGAGTACGACCGCGTGAGTGAGCGATACGGCTTTTTAAAGTCCCAGTCGGACGATCTGGCCGTTGCAAAGGGCCAACTCGAGGAGTTGATCGAGGGCATCGATGCGGAGATGTCCAAGCGCTTTGTTGAAACATTTGACTTGATCCGTGCGCAGTTTCAACTGGTCTTCAGCGCACTGTTCGGAGGCGGACGGGCGGATGTGTTTTTGGTTGACCCTACGCAGCCGCTTCTGTGCGGGATCGAGATCGTGGCCGAACCGCCGGGGAAACGGATGCAGACGTTATCCCTTCTCTCCGGAGGTGAGCGCGCCCTCACGGCACTTGCGCTTTTGTTTGCCGTCCTGCGCGTCAAGCCTGTTCCCTTTTGCGTTTTGGATGAGGTGGAAGCGGCGCTGGACGAGGCAAACGTCGCGCGCTTCGCCGAGTTTCTTCGGGAGTTTGCGCAGCAGACACAGTTTATCGTGATCACGCACAGACGCGGCACGATGGAAGCGGCCGATGTATTGTACGGAGTCACCATGCAGGAATCCGGCGTGTCGAAGCTTGTGTCTGTGCGCGTGGAGGAGGAAGCGGACGAAGAATCCGATATTGCGTAAGATCTGGTGTGACCTATATCAGGGCGGTACAGCAGGCGCGGCGGGGGAGTGATCGGCATCGGTATCTTTGATCGAATGAAGGAGAGTCTGACCAAGACACGTCAGACATTTTCAGACCGGTTGGCGGCAACGTTGCGCCGTCGCAAAATCAACGACGACGTCTATGAGGAGCTGGAAGAGTCACTTCTCTGTGCTGACGTGGGGCTCGATACCACGATCAGGTTGCTCGCCGAAGTGCAGAGAGAAGCTCGGCGCCAAAAACTCGAGACGGCCGACCAACTGTTGCCAGTCCTCGAACGTGCGGTGCAGGGTGAACTCGGGGAGGATCACCCCGGATTGGCCTTTGTGCCTGGTCTGACGGTCGTACTCGTGGTTGGTGTCAACGGTGCGGGAAAGACGACGACGATCGGCAAATTGGCGCATCGCTTCAGGTCGGAAGGCAAACGCGTTCTCGTGGCAGCCGGGGACACGTTTCGTGCTGCGGCCATTGAGCAACTGGCTGTATGGTGTGACCGTGCAGGCGTTGACCTCATTCGGCAAACGCAAGGGTCGGATCCTGCGGCCGTTTTGTTTGACGCGGTTCGGGCTGCCAAGGCGCGCGGGATGGACGTCCTGCTCTGCGATACGGCTGGACGCCTGCAAAACAAGGCGCACCTCATGGAGGAACTGCAAAAGTTGCACCGGGTGTTGGGGCGTGAAGCGACCGGAGCACCGCATGAAGTGTTACTCGTGCTCGATGCCACGACCGGCCAAAATGCATTGTCTCAAGCCCGGCTCTTTGGGGATGCGGCTGGTGTCACTGGCCTTGTCTTGACCAAACTGGACAGCACGGCCAAGGGGGGCTTTGTCATCTCCATTCGGTCGGATCTCGGCATCCCGGTCAAATGGATGGCGGTAGGGGAAGGGATCGAAGACCTGCATCCATTTTCCTCTGAGTCATTTGCGCAAGCGCTGTTTTCCGATGTGCGCACCTGAAGGGTTGGCGGGTCGTCTTTTGCTGACAAGGCATTTTGCTTGACATGTGTTGTTTGGCGTGGTAGGCTAACTGTCAAATGAGCGTTACGACGCAACGGGCGGATATGATGATGAGTGGATGACCTGGTCGAGCGAACCGTGGAGATCGCGCATCTATATGATTTGTACAAGGGGTTGCTGACAGAGCGTCAGAGAGATGTGCTTCAGTTTCGCTTGGTGGAGGACCTGTCGCTCGCGGAGGTGGCCGAGGAACTGAACGTCTCCCGTCAGGCTGTGCATGACACTTGGCAGCGGACAGTGGCACAGATGCGGGAGTATGAAGACATTCTTCGACTTCGCAGCGATCAACTGGCGCGAGGGAAACTGGTCGAGGAGATTATGCGCGTGCTCGATGGTCAGGATGGGTCGTCTGCCATCATCCGGGCCAAGTGTGAGGCCATCTTGTCGATCGGTGGCTAACTGAGACGGCGTTGATGTGAGTCGAAAGTTGTTGAGTGTGTGCGGTTTTGGGGGTGATGCTGTGTTTGACAAGTTGACCAACAGGCTCCAGGATGCTTTTCAAAAGCTGCGTGGAAAAGGCAAGTTGACGGAGGAAGATGTACGCGAGGCGCTCAGAGAGATTCGACGGGCGTTACTTGAAGCGGATGTGCACCATACGGTGGCGAAAGATCTGACAGAGCGAATCCGGGAACGCGCGGTGGGCCAGGAGATCTTGCAGAGTCTTAGCGCAGCACAGCAGGTCGTCAAGATCGTCAATGATGAACTGGTCGCCCTGATGGGCGGCGAGCAGGCGCGCTTGATTCGAACCGCAAAACCACCGACCGTGATCCTCATGGCCGGGACGCAAGGTTCCGGGAAGACCACGGCGAGTGCGAAGTTGGCCCGTTACCTCGTCGAGACTGAACACCGCAGACCGCTTCTGGTGGCAGCTGACATTTACCGTCCTGCGGCCATCAGACAGTTAGAGATCCTCGGGGAACAAATTCAAGTCAGTGTCTTCACACGCGGCACAGATATGGCGCCTCCGGAGATTGCCCGCCAGGCGTTGGATGAAGCTCGGCGTGGCGGGTACGACACGGTGATCATTGATACGGCGGGTCGTTTGCACGTCGATGAGGGGCTTATGCAGGAACTGGAGCAGATTCAAAAGGTGTCGGACCCGCAGGAGATTTTGCTTGTAGTGGACGCGATGACGGGACAGGACGCGGTGAACGTCGCGCAGGAGTTTCATCGACGCTTCCCCTTGACCGGCGTTGTGTTGACCAAGATGGACAGTGACACGCGCGGTGGGGCCGCCCTGACCGTACACCACGTGACCGGCTGTCCGATCAAGTTTGTCGGTGTCGGCGAGAAACTGGATGCGCTGGAACCCTTTTATCCGGATCGGATGGCGTCGCGGATTTTGGGGATGGGTGACGTTCTCAGTCTGATTGAGCGAGCGCAATCGGTGATCGACGAGGACGCGGCGAAGGACCTCGAGGCGAAGTTGCGGCGTAACGAATTTACATTCGACGACTTCTTGAGTCAACTCAATCAGGTAAAGAAGATGGGGCCTTTGGACCAGATCCTCGGGATGTTGCCGGGTATGGGCAAACTCAAGCAGTTGCAGCCCGAAGGTGTGGATGAGGGGGCTTTAAAGAAGGTCGAAGCCATCATCCTCTCAATGACGAAAGGGGAGCGTCAGCAGCCGGAACTCGTGATGAAAAGTTCTTCCCGACGGGTTCGCATTGCAAAAGGGAGCGGCACTCAGGTGCGTGACGTCAACCAGTTGCTCCGGCAGTTTGATGAGATGCGAAAGATGTTTAAACAATTTTCGGGTATGGGCAAGTCGCCGCGCAAAGCGATGAGTGGACTCGCCCAGTCCCTTCGTTCCGGCGGAGGTGGTTCGTTTCCTCGAGGTGGGTATCCAAGGGGAAAGCGTCGGTAGGTGAACTGTTGTACAGCGGTAGAGGAACTGTGTATACTTTGCAAGGAGGTGATTAGGATATGGCAGTGAAGATTCGCTTAAAGCGCATGGGTGCGAAAAAGGCTCCGTTTTATCGCGTTGTTGTGGCTGACTCGCGTTCGCCGCGGGATGGCCGCTTCGTAGAGGAGATTGGTACCTATAACCCGCTAACCGAGCCGGAACAAGTGACGATCAAAGAAGATCGTGCGATTTACTGGTTGCAAACTGGCGCCCAACCGTCTGACATGGCACGCCACTTGCTTAGCAAGGCAGGTATTCTCAAGAAAGTCCACGAGCTGCGTCTGCAAGCGAAGAGCCAGTGATGGCCGAACGCAGTCCGACAAGGTACTGAGTTGGACCGTGAAGATGGAGGTGCCGAACTATGCGAGAGTTGGTTGAACTCATGGCACGTAACCTCGTGGACTTTCCGGACCAAGTTCGTGTTCGGGAGGTTGAAGGGGCGCGTGGCGTGATCTACGAACTCTCAGTGGCGCCTTCTGACATGGGAAAGATCATTGGCAAGAGTGGTCGGATTGTCCGCAGCATGCGAGCGATTGTCGCGGCGGCAGGATATGATGAACAGCGTCGTGCCAGCATTGAGATCGTGTAAGCCGGTCATTGCGATGAGACTGGGGTCATGACCACCGGGTCTGGCCCCACCTTCCTTTTGATCCGGCAGATTCAGGACAAGCGTTGAACTTGATAAGGAGTGTGTGTCTGTGCTAACAATCCGTCAGCCGGTCGCCGTAAAGTTTATCCTGACCGAGGAAACCAAACAAAACTGGCTTGCCGAGTTGCGTCGTCTGATCAACGCCACCATCGCCGAGCTGGAAGAACTGGAGTTTCGCGGAAAGCAGTGGTTGCGTGATGCGGAAAAGCAAGGGGAGAGCGCCGTGGAGGCTGCCAACCAGAGGATCGAAGCGGAGCGCACGCAGCGTGTCGAGCGCCGTGAGCAACTGATTGCTCAGTTGTCGCAGATTCAACAGATGGATTTGGACACCGAAGTGCCCAATGGAACAGTAGAGACCACGGTCGAAGTTGGGGTTGGAGATTCCTGGGAAAAGGTCTTGCAGGGCAGCGAAATTATCGTCAAAGACGGTCTCATCGTCGAGATTCGTCAAAACGGCGCAAAGCTGTAGAGCGGGATCGATGACTCGCCTCTTGAACTGACTGGAGTCGGCTGATCTTGGGGGAGTCCCTAGACCTGGCATGTGATGTTGGCAGAGGGAGTGTGGGTCGGACTGGATCGAGAATTCTTTACGGTCGGAGTGGTCACGGGGCCGCACGGATTACGCGGTGATCTTCGGGTGTTTTCCCGAACAGACTTTCCGGAACGGCGCTTTGTACAAGGTGCGCGACTGTGGATTGCTCCGCCTGCAGGAGAGTCCGAGCAAACGCTCGAACCGGTAGTGGTCAGTGCGGCCCGTGTGCACAATCGTGTCTACATCGTGTCTTTTGTTGGCTTTGATAGTATCGAGAAGGTGGAACGTCTTAAAGGAAAGCTGTTGCGCGTTCCGCGCGAGGATCTTCCGAGCTTGCCCGAGGGAGAGTACTACATACGTGATTTGATTGGCTGTTCTGTTTACGTGGATGATGGTTCCAGGTTCGGGGTCTTGACCGACGTATTGACCCCAGGGGCGAACGACGTCTATGTGGTGACCAGGCAAGGAGCGCCGGATGTCTTGCTGCCTGCAATTCCAGATTGTGTCCTCAAGGTGGACGTTGCGAACAAACGGATTGACGTGCATCTTATGCCGGGATTGCTGGACTGAGTCCACTGACCTAGATCAGTGGAGAGATGCGGAATGGTTGGGGTTTTATGAACATTGAAGTGTTAACCATTTTTCCTGGATACTTTGACCGTACGCTTGAGCAAAGCATGCTTGGGCGGGCGATCAATCAAGGCAAAGTCGCCATTCACGTGACTGATTTTCGGGATTTCGCTCGCGATCGTCATCGTACGGTGGATGACTACCCTTACGGCGGAGGTGCGGGGATGGTCCTTAAACCGGACCCCATCTTTTCGGCCATGGATGCGGTTTGTCCGTCCGACGGCCCGCGGGCGAGGGTCTTGCTGATGTCTCCGCAGGGTCGGCCATTCGACCAAGCCTTGGCGCACGAGTTGGCCGGTGAGGATCGGCTGCTTTTTTTGTGTGGTCATTACGAGGGTTTTGACGAACGGATACGCGAGGCGCTGGTCACAGATGAAGTCTCCATTGGGGACTATGTCTTGACGTCTGGTGAATTGGCGGCTCTTGTCATTATCGACGCTGTAGTCCGCTTGCTTCCTGGGGTGTTGGGGAACGAGGAGAGTGCGACCGGGGATTCTTTCTCTGATGGGTTGTTGGAGTATCCCCAGTATACGCGTCCGGAAGAGTTTCGGGGGATGCGGGTTCCTGCGGTCCTGCTCTCGGGCCATCATGGCGAGGTGGCCAAGTGGCGTCGGCTACAGTCGTTGCTGCGCACTCGTGAACGGCGGCCCGATCTTTTCGCGAGGCATGAATTGACCCCTGAGGAACGCGGCTGGCTGCGTCGGCACGATGAGACGGTTCTGGCCGTGGAGGGGCCCGATATAGGGGGCAATCCTTCAGAAGAGTAGAGCGGTGGCTCATCGCGCTTTTCTCTGGGGAGCCCGCTTCCGGCATGCAGTTCCCTGTATCCCTTGTGCACTCGTCGGCGGGCTCAACCTACAGTATGTAAGACGATTGTGGTGGGTGCGTGATGTAGTGCCGTGGTACCGGTGCAGTGCTCTTGTGCCAAGGAGTGACCCGTCCTGCATCACCTCTGGCACGAATAAGAGGCTATGATACCCTGTATTTGGACGAGTAGTGCAGTTGACACGGTCTGATGGGCATGGTATATTGCTTCTTGTCGCTGCGGCGCCGGGACGAAAATCCAGTCGCTCGCACAGGCCCACCGGACCCCGTCCGAAGGCCGCGAATCGCGGTTTCGCAAGGGATCGCGGGCAGGCAAAAGCAACGCAGTCGACGGTTACAGCAGGGCGGTACAGGTCGTGTGAAGACCGATACAAGTGTCGCGTGGATCCTTGAAAACTAAATCACGTATCGAAGACACCGGTGGCAACACCGGGGAGAACGACGCGCACAACGCGGTCGAGGGGGAAACCCTGGCGACCATTT
>Ga0080006_1150478_pt1 | contig 12494 bp, 13 predicted proteins | sample RS3BMetagenome_FD_69209 | JGI IMG/M metagenome (GOLD analysis project Ga0080006, IMG submission 69209) | Ferric oxide microbial mat and aquatic microbial communities from Rainbow Spring, Yellowstone National Park, USA - RS3B (SPADES... ...
GAGATCAAGGCACTGGCTGAAAAGCAGACCAATGCCCCCCCAGCACCAAACGCCGGCGCGAAGGCGACCAAGCCTTCGAAGAGCAACGCGAGCAGATTTGGCGCAGCCAACGAAACGGCGCTTAGGGCAATCCAGCAAGAGCTGGTGACGAAGAGGATGGAGGCGCTGGCAGAGAAGCTGGGCCTGTCTCCGGAGGAGTCGCACATCGATGTCCGAACAGCCCCAAGCGGCAGGTGCTTCGGCCTGCTCCGGTTCATCGTGAACATCGCGCGTCACGAAAGCCTTGGCTGCAGATGCGGTATCTCACGCGAGTGAGATACTAAGGGCTAGCAGGTGGCCCAGCAATGGGACATCCGCGATGATGCCAAGCATAGGCAACTAGGGCCCGCTGTGAGGAGCAATGCCCGAAGGACTGGGCAACCAGTAGGTAGGGCTGGGCGTCCTCGACCGTAAGGTCAGGACTCCCGAAGGTGAATGTCGTCTGGCGTGCTGGTCTCCGAGCAGAGGCCAGCATGGGGCTAGCCCCAGACGGAGACAGCCGATAAGAGTGCAGCCTAGGCATTCGAGGCGGCGACCTTAGGACGGACATGGCAACGATAAGGAATCCACAACAGCAGACGATGAGCCGTGCGATGACGCTAGGATAGGACGAGGCGCGCACGGTATAGAGGATTACCATCATACTCCGATGTTGTAAGGTGGGAAACCTTCTTCCTTCAGGAAGTGGGGAACCGACCGACGTGTCGGAAGCCTCTCTAGACTGGTGGATGCCTAAATCCGCCCGTAGAAGTGCTCCTTACAGAACGTGAGACCCGACCCAGTCTGTTGTCGTCTGTCGAAAGATAGACGCATAGGACAGCTGCGTCCGATTTGACTGGGTCGGCTCCGAGGAGTCATAGTACCCTGAAAGTCGGCTAATTACCGACCTGTGGGGAAGGACTCTAGCCTGAAATCCGAAGTCCGAACTGTGCAAAAGATGGATTCAGTCCACGAAACACAAAGGAGGTGAGAGAATGGGCTTGTATAATCAGTCCGACGAGCGATCGTCGGCCCCAGTACCTCGCAAGAGGGAAGGCAGAGCCGTTCTCGACATCCAGAGTGGACTCGCCATAGCAGCAACAAGACAACCGAACAAACTCTTCTACAATCTACACCCGCTACTCTGGAATCGAGAGTGGCTCAATTCAGCTCTGGGAGCAGTCCTCGACAATACTGGCGCGAGGACCTCAGGCGTGGACGGGATGTGCGGGGCAGACCTGCACGAACCGTCTGCTAAGGCCAGATTTATCGAGGAACTGCGAACGGAGCTGAAGCGGCAAACCTACCGCCCCTCCCCAGTGCTGAGGAAGTATATTCCGAAAGCAAACGGAGGGCGGCGACCAATAGGCATCCCGACGATTAGAGACAGGGTGGTGCAGATGGTCTTGAAGATGGTGTTAGAACCAATCTTCGAGGCCGATTTCCTGCCCAACTCTAATGGCTTCAGACCTGAGAGAAGCACGCTGGAGTGCGTATTGCCGCTGTATCAGTATGGGAACAGGAGATGTCAGTACCATTGGGTAATCGAGGGAGACATTGAAGGGTGCTTCGACAACATCGACCACGGAATCTTGATGCAGGCTATCGAGAAAAGGATAGCCGACCCCAAGGTTCTGTGGCTGATAAGACAATTCCTCAGAGCACCCGTCGTTGAGGAAGGCGTTCGAGTGCGAATCAAGAAGGGAACCCCGCAAGGCGGTGTCCTTTCACCATTGCTGGCTAACATCTACCTCAATGAGTTCGACCAGTATTGGCATGAACGTTGGGGGCAGATGACTCAAGTGCAACGACGGCGTCAAAGAAGGCAAGGAAAAGCCAACTGTGTGCTATTCAGATATGCGGACGATTTCATCCTTAGTGCACAGGGCACAAGGGAGCAGGTCGCCCTCGTCATGGACAGCATCAGGAGCTTCTTCGAGGAGAAGCTCAGGCTGAACCTCTCTACCGAAAAGACGCGCGTCGTGCCACTGGAAGAGGGAATCGATTTCCTCGGTTTCAACATCCAGTTGGTTCAACTGGACTACGGCAGATGTGTTAGGATATGTCCAACACAGAAGAACCAGTTGCGTCTCAGATACAAGCTGCTAGCAATGTTGGGGCCGTACTCGTGTGCCGATGACCCTCTGACGAAAATCATGTCACTCAACAGAGTCCTGAGAGGGTGGGCCAACTACTACAAGGCCGTCAACGCATACCAACAATTTCAGACAGCTGACTGGTTGTCCGAGCGTCTATTCCGGAAATGGTACAGCGGAAGACACCGAATGGGCGTAAGGCAAGGCGTGTCTGAACTACATGCAGAGGGTAGAGCAGCCATCATCAGAAGGGGGCCAGTAAAAGTGGAACTCTTCCGAATGACCTCTATCAAGAGCATGCATACGGCGAAGAACCCCAGTCTAATCTGGAAATACAGGTCAATCAGGAACCCATACCTCAAAGGAGACTTCCTAACCATTGCCACAGATGAGGAATACCCAATACCAGATGTGCCCGACGTTCGACCAATGGCGCCCGAGTACGATGAAATCTATCTCAACAACCGCATAATGGCGTTTGGAAGGGATGGATGGAAGTGTACCCGGTGTGGCAGTCGGGAGAGCTTACAGGCACATCACATCGAACCAGTTCCCAAAGGGGTATTCGATTCGAGTGTCGTGCATCGGGTCGAAAACCTACAGACACTGTGCACGACGTGCCACGGCAAGATACCCAAGGCAGGGTAGTACATCCATCTAATGCACAAGAATAGGATAGAGGACGTAGGGGTGAAAGCCCGGTGATGCGAAAGTATCACGCCGGGTTTGGGAGGGAGGGCATATGTTTCCTGCCCGAAGCAATTCGGGCGTGGCAATATGCTCTTACCTCAGGGATACGGGGTCAGGGAGGTGACGGCCGTCGAGTACCGCAGGCGAGAAGGAGACCGCGGCAGCGTGCAGCCTGTGGACAGGGGCTACTTCGGCAGCAGCGCAAACACAGCTGCAGATATACTGGCGCACATGGATTCCCTCAAGCCAACCGAGGTCGTGGCGTGGACCAACGGCAGGCTCGCCTTCCTCGACGTTGTCATGGAAGGGATCGGTGCCTCCGTCAGGGTCTGCACCAAGCCGGCTCCTGAACCAGAGCCGGCGGCCAGTGTGCCTGAGAAGAAGGACGCGGGTGAGTGAGGCAGTGGCCACCACGACCATTCTCTCCGCCGTCCCCTACAACATCGAGAACGTCCCCCACAGAACCTGGATGAAGGCCCTCTGGATGATGCGAGGGGACACTGCCGGCGCGAGGAAGCTTTCCAGGCTCCTCGACGAATCAACCCTGCCCATTGTGGAGGATGGCGAGAAGCTCTTCGGAAGCAGGGTGACGGCAAGAATACTCCTCGAGAAGGGTGTAGTCGAACTCCTCTCCAAGATCGAGGACAGGCAACTCGGGAGGCTCCCGCACAGAGTGCGCAGGCGCAACCAGCACGTAACATGGAACACCAGCGTCCCAGTCGCAAGTCAGCGGACACCTCATAAGGAGCAGCGGAAACCGGGAATCTGGTTAGGCCTGTGCGGGCCTGACGTGGTGACGTGGATCGTGGACGGCGTGAGGATCCCCAACGAGGTCATCGCTGAGCAGACCCTCAGGGAAGCAGCCGCCGAAGACATAAGCCCGCCAGATGATGCTTCGCATGGAGGCCTAGTGCCCAACGTGGTCTCCACGGGCGAGCCAGACGGCCTGGACATCGGAGCCTACGTCCGGGGCCATCTGAGATACTGTGGGCGCCTCCCCAGGGGCGCAACATACCTCGGGCCGATGAGGTCCCATCAAGACATCGAGAGGGCGAGACAGATCCCTGGGTCGTTCGCGGTCGAGGACGAGAGCGGAGAGTGGATGCTCTTCCTCCTAAACCCCGGACCAGCCGCGCGCTCAGTCTGATCGAATCAATTCAGCCGCAAAGGAGGTCGTTTTCGAATGTTAGGAGGAAAGCCAGGGTTAACTGCGTACGAAGAATTCGTCGAGAGGGAAAGCTGCCCCGAGTGCCGGGCGAAGCTGGTGGACGTTGGAGGGGAGGTGACATGCCCTTCATGTGGCTTGGTGCTGGGGACCAGCTCAACGTCAGGAATAATCCAACGAGCATCTGAGGCAATGCCGGAGGCTCTGGGCTCGTATATCGGACAGATGCCCAACAACGGCGGGCATAGATCGTACCCCGGTCGCGTCTTCGGCGCTTCGAGGCTGAGACCGGACGCCATCGGGCGCGATGCTTCGCTCATCCAGTGCTCGGGGCTGACCGAGAGGGTGGCCAGCAGATTCCTCCTTCCGAAGGGGGTCGTGAAGAGCGCGGTTCTGACTGCGGCGAGATTACTGCCGGGCAGGAAGGTGTACCGCGCCACCGTGCCCGCCATATCGGCATACTCACTCCTCCACGCGTGCAGATCGGCTGGGATTTCCCGAATCCGCCTCTCGGACCTCCTGAAGGCATACACGGAGGCAGGCCACTGTGTCTCGAAGTCGCAGTTGCTGCGCATCGGGAGAGAGTCGTCCCTTCCGCTTCCGGCGGTCAGGCCCGAGGACTTGATCCCGCACGTCGTCGCAAAGCTGCAGTCCGACGCCGCAATCACGCGCCGAATCAAGGGTGCGAATTTGGAGGAGAGATGGTATTTCGCCAAACTACTGGAGGAGGCGAGGACAACGGTAACCGGGGCAAGAGGCTTGGGAGGCTTCAGCCCCAGGACGCTGGCAGCCGGGTCGGTCTACCTTGCTTGCCTCCGCGTCGGACCGAAGGTGGTCAGGCAGAGAGAGGTGGCGGAAGCCATCGGAATCGCCGAGTATGCCGTTCGAGAGTTCTGCAGCAGATACAGAAAACAAGAGGAGGCGAGGTGAAGAAAGATGGTAGAATTCAAGGATGCACAGTTCATGACGGTGCGAGAGAAGGAGCTGGTGCTGGCGCAGTGGAGGAGGTTCGTGGAGCGCGGCTTCAACTTCGAACATTTCACCGACAGACTCTGCAAGCACCTGACACTTCATTGCTCCTTCATCGCGCATTTCAACAGAAACGGATTCTACAGCACGTATTTCGAAAATCCAGAAGCCACTATCACGTTCCTGCACCAGTTCGACAACGATTACGGATTCAGGTCTGCCGAGTACGGGAGCACGTGGTGGCTGGAGGGAGACTGCGCAGACATCAACAAGGCCATGTGCGAGGTGGTGGAGAGGGTGAAGGATAGGCTCTACCCAGAGCTCACGCGTAAGGTCAGGGCAAGGGACCTTGCGGTCGCTACCCAGCTACTGGCAAGGCATGGAATCCAGTATGTCCCCCAAAACGTTGTGATGAGAGACCGAAGCTTCTCTCCGACGCGCGCGACAGACCAACAGTAGCCTAGCGAAGAGTGAGGCGGAATCAGCGTGAGAACATTCGAAACCAACAGTGGAATCGTCCAGATCTTTACCGAGAGAAAGGAGTGCAAATCGGAGTTCGAGCCACCGAAGGGATGGAAGCTTCTGCAGAGGCAGGAGATGAACTGCAAGATGCCCGACGGGAGAGAGGAAACTCTCTTCTACGAGAGGTGGTACCACCCGGATAGCCAGAGCGGAATAATCGCGTATTCCTCCTTCGAGGCGCACGATACCGTCTGCGACAATGGGTACGCGCACAAAGCTGCAGAGGTTTACTGTGTCATCGAGGGGTACGGAATCGGAACGCTGGACTCCGAATTCAGGGAAGTGGGAGACATCGCGCCGATACAGAGGAGCGAACACGCGACGCTTGATCAAGCCAGACAAGCACTTCACGTGCTGATGGAGGACAACGAAGCGCTCTTCAGAGGGGAGGAGTTCAGGAACAGGCAGGCAACGACACCGCAGATCCCGAAGGCGAAGACTGAGGGTCAGCCATGAAGCTCCACATCCTGGTCAAGGTGTACGAGCTGATTGTGGAGGGCGTCGAGGTGCACCCGACAGAGGGCAAAGCCATAGTCGCGTTCAGGGAGTGGACTGACGGGCTCACACCTGACGAGCTGAAGCGGAGAGAGGAAGAGAACCCAGAGGAGAAGTTCTCGCAGACCAAGATCTTCGAAGTCGAGTTCAATGAGAGGAGGTGGAAGCGTGGAAAGTCAAGATGAACCAGACCTTGAGTTGAAGGGCCTGGACAATTTTCATGGGTCGGAGCACTACTATCGACTGATGGGCGGTGTCAACGCGACCGACGGCGTCCATTACATCATGCAGAACGGCTACTCCTGGTTTGCGACCGACGCAGTAGCCGTGCTGAAGGCACACCCCAAGTTGAGGAAGTACCTCGCCTACGACGACTTCGCAGTGATCGAGCTCCGGTTGCTGCCAGACAAGCAAGCACAGATGCTGGTGGAAGACGGAAACGGAAACGAACTGTACAGGCAGAGCTATGCCTACTCGGATGCCAAAGTCTGTCTCAAACTGTTCTACACAGGAGGCGTGCTATTGCTTGCCAGCGAATACTGAACCGCAACCCACCGCGTTGAGGAAGTCCGAAATGGTCTGCGACGACTGCTACCACGAGATCGATGACTTCTCGGTGCCGTGCGACTGCCTCTGCCACGCGGCGTACCTCAAAGAAGCTCACGGCAAGGCACCTGACGCATTCGAGCCAGACTAGAAGAGCTCTTGGCAGGGGCGAAGTCGTGTGAGATTCCTTGAGGAGAGAGCGGAGACACTCGTATTCCTGGATGACGCCAACTCGGTGAGGATAGTAAGGAAGGATGCCTACAACGTTGTCAAGTACAAGATGTTCAATGGCTTGGCGATAAGGTACGTCGCAAGATACGGGACCGGCACGCTCAAGGTCGAGGAGGAAGACGGAGGAAGCGCCTTCCAGTGCGAGATGGGCGGCCGTTCTGTCCGCATCGGCGACGTTGCCTCCGTTTCGCAAGCGATTCTGGAACACGCGGCCACTGATTCCATTGATTGCCTGCTCAGACTCTGGCACTGGCACGCGGTTCTTGAGGAGCTGGGGCTGACGGTCCGGCCCAACCCAGGCTCGGGCGCGATTAACCTGACGAGAGAGGGCGTCCTGTCCATTCCACGTGCGTTGCGAGTGGATGTCCTCGAGCGTGCGGTGTATCGCGACGGGTCAAGGGTTGCGAAGCTCCTCTTCACGATAGCAGACAGAGACAACTGGCTGTACAGGGCCTTCAGGAACCACAACTACGCTGTCGCGTTGTTGGGGAGAGACGAGACTGGCCAGACGTGGCTACACTATACACCGCCAGAGTACAGGGACAGGCCGATAGTCGACTGCGAAATCTGGCTTGCGGGAGGCGGTACCGGAGATGCAGTCGTATTCTGAACCTAACGATGAGAAAACCCTACGACAAAGAAATTGATGAATTCAGAAAGCACTTGGAGGTGCATGTAGAATGGATATCTACAGACAAGGCGACGTGATCGTAGCGCCGAGGAGGATACCGAAGGGCGCCAAGCTGACGGGTAACGAGGTACGGATAGCCGGCGAAACCGGCAACCCGCACGTGCTGAAGGGGAAGGTCTTCTCTTCCGGGAGGCGGCAGTACATCGTGCTGGAGGAGCCGACCGAGATGACCCATCCGCAGCACGCGCCGCTGTCACTCCAGCCCGGGTCGTACGAAGTCCGAACGGTAAGGGACTACATCGGCCGGGTCTTGCTGGACTGAGCCAAACCACGAACCTGATGAAAGGAGGGGGCGCAGTCTCGCCCCCTCGCCTTTCCTGAGGTGATTTCAGAACATGGCGCAGGAAATCAAGATATTCAAGCCCACCTTGGTCGAGGAGAATCCACTCCCTCTTGGGAGCGACGAACTCTCCTATGCACCCAAACTCCAGCAGGCATCCATCGGAGGGATGATTAAGGTCAAGCTGGAAGAGGACGTGATAATCCAGAGAGTGTCGCGGGACCTCTACGCCAACCCGAGATCGGGCTTCAGGGAGTTCTACAACAACGAGTGCAGGGCGTGCAGGACCGCATCTCGTCTCTATGGAGCGAAGCCCACAATCGAGATCACGATCATCCCGTCCCAGAGGAAACTCGTGATTCAGGGAGTGGACAGCCTTGGTATGTCGCAGGACAAGTTCCTGCAGGTCTACTCTGTGCTGGGAAGGAGCGATAATTTCTCAGGCGACGAGGTCGGCATGTTCGGCCTGGGCAGGGCGGCATACACCACTCTGACAGACACCATGGTCCTCGAGACCTTCTCCAGAGAGGACAACAGCAGGTACGCTGTCATGGGAAAGAGCGGCGTGGCATACAACCTGCTGCCGCAGCCCGACCTGGACTGTTACGGGACAAGAGTGACCTTCATCCTCGACGAGAAGATATCGCTCCCTGACCTGCTGGAGTACATCGTCGACTGCACTGCGTTCTCGGGAGTGGAGACATTCCTCAACCTGGAAGAGAGCATGGACCTGCCGAGCTACTACAGGTCAGACATCCCGAAAGAGAAGGGAAGGCATGTGCTCGGCCCGAAGAAGTTCGACGAGCGCCTGGAGCAGATGGTCAGGAAGACGAGCGCCTGGCACGACGTGGTCAGCTACTTCCCAGTGCACATCGCCGACGAGGACTTCGACCTCTACGCCGCCTTCGTTGTGAGGAAGGACTACGACGGCATCAAGGTCACGTCCGAGAGCTCCGACGAGAAGGAGGTCCGGCTCCTTGGCGCACCGGTTGACGCCAGGATGGAGTTGCCGTTCTCCGCATGGATCCTCAATCTCAAGGACGAGCGCAAATACCCACCGACAGCGGACCGCGAACGGCTCACCGACCAATCGGTGAAGGCGATCCAGCAGAGGGTGGAATCGAGAATCCCTGAGGCCATCAGACACGTCTTTGTAGATTCAATCGAAGGGTACAACGACTCTCAATTCAAGGAGGTACTCAAGGGATACCACGCGCTTGGGATGGAGAAGTTCCTCCCGCCCGAGACGCTCGATGTCTGCAGGTTCGTCACGCTCGAAGTGAAGTGCTATGGGGAGAAGGAGAAGAAGAGCCTCTCAGAATTACTCCCTGCAAGTGGCGGACTGTTCTACCTCCCGACGCTCAACGGGCACAAGGTGGCGATGGTTAGGTCGGTCGAGCCAGAAGCCGTCGTCTTCAGGTTCGCGAGGACCAACAATGACAACACACCCCTGGACGAGCTACTGGACCTGGTCCAAAGACACGGCGTCAGGCTGGTCGACGAGTTCCTCCAAGAGAACAAGCCCTTGGTCAAGAAGCAGGAGCTGCCGATGGGAGACGTGGTGGTCCATACCGCTGGCGCAGCCTACTACAGCTGGGGGAGGTTCGAGACTGTGAGGAGGCATGTCACAAGAATGGAGGCTGGCGCGCTCGATGGCAAGACAATTAGAATCCCCAGGGGCAAGATGCAACCGTACCTCTACCTGCTCTCGACATTCAAGACGAGTTACAGGCTGGTGAAGGACGACAGAAGGATGACCGGTGGACTCTCCTTGGGCGAGTTCACCGATAGGCTCAGCACGAAGAGGGTCCTCACCAACAGGGGAAAGCTCACCTTCGATGAAATAGCTGCCTTCAGACGAGATCCATGTCTGATTCTCTACAGCGACCCCGACCTTTCCAAACATTTCTCCGAGAGGGATGGTCTCGTAGTCTTCGGCGATGCGGACCTGCTATTCGAGCTGGCAGCGTTCCTTACGTGGAAGGGGGTGAGGTACGACACGGACACCTCTGGTCACGAGGAGTTCAGAAAGCTGGAGGACAAAGAGAAGCTGTACGTGTCCGACTTCGTCAGTGACGCGGGCTACGACAAGCTCGGCGACTCCGAGATCCTCTTCAGCGTAATACATGCAAGGGAGGCCGTCAGGGACGGGCGCCTGAAAGGGCTCTTCCTCAACGCCGCAAGGTGGAGCAAGAACGCCGAAGAGGTTGCCAAGATGAGGATGGACGTACTCTCGCTGGATCTGGTGATTTCGAGTACGTCGAGGCCGGGGACGTCAATGAGATGACGCCAGAAGATATCATGGAGAGGCAGCTGTGGTAGCAGTGCCAGCAAAGATAGCGGCTCTTCCTGCCACCTACGGTGAAGACCAAGCGGAGGAGATGCGACTCGCGGCACAGCAGAAGAGGCAGCCGATCTGCGTCCACTGCGGGCACCCGCTCAACAGGCTGACCCAGACCCAGTACCAGTTCATTTACTGGACGTGGAACCCCAAGACCAAGGTATACGATAAGGACGACTCGCAGGGTTAGTAACTGCTGACGGAAAACATGTAGAATTGTGTACGATCATCCTTATCGATAATCAGCGGGTCTTAAATCGATTCGGGTTGTCAAAGGGGTGAGGAAGGCATGGGCCATCCATGGAAGTCGAAGGGGAAGAAGAGGACTGTCGTATGGGGTCAGGAACAGCCAGAAGAAGTGCTGCAGTATCTCAGGGACATGCAGGATGCGGTCAGGTACGCTCTCCAGGTCGCCTATAGGACGACCCTGAGGGACGAGGAGCGCAGGCTCCCCTCTCCTATCGCTCTGAGACGGGAGGTCAGGGGGTGGTTCTACTCTAGGTATGACTACGCGAGGCACCACATCAACCCTGTCTGCAGGACTGCTGTTGCGATGCTGAGGTCTTACAGGAAGAATCATCACGGGGAGCTGAGGATACCTGAAGTGAAGAGGCTTGCGATGAGGATAGACGGTGAGCTGTTCAAGATCGTTGAGTGCAAGGTGAGAATTACTATGCAGCCTAATAACTACGTTTGGCTTCCTGTCAACACTTGCAACAAGAATTATCAAGAATATTCCAAGGGCAGACCATCAGAGCTCCTCATCACGGACACGAAGGTATGCCTGACGTTCATCATCAGAGACAATGCAGTGAAGCCTCTCGGGGACAGGCTCGTGGCCCAGGACCTGAACTTCAAGAGCGTCGACTCTACGAAAGCGTCTCTGTCGAGCAGCCAGTCCTCGCTGACAAGCGTGGATACTCAGCCGCTCAAGGAGATAGTGCGAATCCAGAACGACTTCTCAAGGAGGAGGAGAGCACTGCAGAGGCACGTGAAGAACCCAAAGAAGAGATTACAGAAGCTGAGAGAGACGAGGGGGAGGCAGAGGAACAGGGTCAAGGATGCGCTGCACAAGCTGTCAACCAAGACAGTAAGGGAGAACCCTGATGCGTCCTTCGTCTTCGAGGACCTGAGAGGGATAAGGAAGACGAGCGAGGAGGCGAAGCGGAGCAGGAAGCTCAGGATGTATCTCAACAGGTGGCCTTACAGGATGTATCAATCTATGGTGGACTACAAATCTGACAATCGCACCGTGTATGTGAGCCCAAGAGGGACCTCATCGAAGTGTCCCGTCTGCGGTGGAAAGCTGGAGCACCCAGTCTGGGCTGTGAGCAGGTGCGTCAGATGCGGCGTGGACTACGACAGAGACAGGCTCGCCTCCCTGGCGATTCTCTGCCGCGGTCTGCGCCTTTGCGGCCAACCGTTTGCCGTGAGTGCGGACGCCTCCTGGCAGCATATGAGGCATGAATACCTGCACCCTTCAGCCGTGCCTGATAGCTGGAGAGCAGGCTGGATAGATCATGCTGCCAGCGCTCCGAATCCGGACGCGTACACGAAAATACGCGTCTAGAGAAACGGTGATGCGGACAAGGCGTACCACAAGTGCGAGGTGTGCGGCTGCGAGACGAAAGACTGGGACTTCGTAGATGAGAACCTGGTGAGCTACTGAGGTGGTATGATAGTCATTCGGTCGACTCTTTTCCTATTGACTGAGGCAGGTTTTCGAGCCTTCTGAGGCTGTTCAACAAGAGGAAAGTGAGATACGGCACTCCAGGCGAGCGTGGATTACGGCAAAAAGTTGAAAGAATCACTAGAATTGAGCACACCTACGAGTGTGATGCCTACTTCAATTCAAGACCTCACCATCGAAGCCTGCAAGAACGCGCCCAAGCCTCTTCAGCCGATCTATGAGTTCGTCAAGATGTACAGGCCTGAGACGGCCGAGGAGACTATCAGAGCGCGAATCTACGAGGCAATCGAACATGGCAAGATCGTCAGGGTCGCGAGAAGCGTTCCGCGTCCTCAACAAGGCCAAGGAGTGGAACACTCTCTCGAAGGCCAGGCGCGAGACAGGTGATTTCCCGAGAGGAGGTGCGGCCTGCCTCATCAGGGTGCCCATCGAGAACAGGACCACGAGGCTCCACGTCCGGAAGCTCATCCAGCTCGCAGAATCCTTCGGGTTCATCTACTACGGGGAGTTCATCGTAGCGCTGGACAAGCTAGGGATGGGTTACGATGCCGGCCGCGATAAGGGTGCAAAGTGGCTCCTTCTTCACGCCGGAACGAGGAACGGAGTCCTCTGGAATCTCTCCATACCGAATGTCGTACGGGCAAGGCGGGTCAGGAACCCGTGCAGTGAGGATGCAGTAGAGCACGAAGCCGAGAAAGACCCGGCGGAATTCACCGAGTTGATCAAGGCAGTGACGAGGGAGGGTGACATAGTCTTCGAC
>Ga0080006_1128566_pt1 | contig 12486 bp, 21 predicted proteins | sample RS3BMetagenome_FD_69209 | JGI IMG/M metagenome (GOLD analysis project Ga0080006, IMG submission 69209) | Ferric oxide microbial mat and aquatic microbial communities from Rainbow Spring, Yellowstone National Park, USA - RS3B (SPADES... ...
CTATGGTTTATAGTAATGATGGTTTTAATTGCACTTGGTTATTTTGTGATAAAATATAGAGAGCAAGTTAAGAAAAGCAAACCATCAAAAGGGACGATGGCATTAGGGTCATACATGTTTACAATAATGGTTTGGATATTACTCTTATTCATGCATATTTCAGGGGCGATATAAATGAATCAATATACTATAAAATGTAAAGCCAATAAAGGTTTAAATATGAAAAAATATAAATTAAAAAATAAGGAGGTAAAGAGAAATGTACTATGAGGATGTGGTAGAAGTCGAATCAAAAATAAATCAAATAAAAGCGAGGTTAAAGCAACTAGAAAGGGAAAAGCGTACATTGGAAGCGGAATTAGAGAGATTGAAAAGAGTAAAACACCACTATAAAAAGTTGTACAAAAAAGAAGTAGATATAAATGAAGCTTTAGTTCAAACCAAACAGGTGGGACCATAACAAAAGAGTGCTAACTTAAAATAAAGATTTAAATATGAAAAGAAATTAAATAATAAATGAAAGTAAAGGAGGTAAAAAGATGGGAATAGTAAGTAAAATGAAAAAGAGATGGAAACTAGCGAAGGAATACGACATAAAAGACTTAGTGAAAAACATAGACCTACACGCAACTGTATACGTTTATCCCAGCGAAGTATTTGCGACGCCATCATCAGATAAAAGATACTGGGAAACACTAGATACATTGAACAAATTAAACATTGACTATGAAACATTTACAGATAGAGGGAAAAAAGCAATAAGAATAATAATACACCATTATAAACACCATGAAGAAACATTTGAAGATGAAGAGTCTAATGAAGAACCTGATATTTTAAATAGTAAAGGGAGGTTTGATGATTTATGAAGTACATACTTACATCTGTTTTAGCGATTGTTGGTATATTTTTCATAGTCATAGCGCTTACAGCACCAGCAACATTAGCAGTTGTAACCATATCGACATCAGCTCCACAAGAAAACCTATATGAAACAGGTGTTCCTTATCCTTCATCCACATCATCCAGTTCACCTACAATATTTCCCAGTTCAACAACTGCAACAGTACAAGACTTTTTCACTACTGGTTATTTCACTTCAGACAATATACAGGTAGTGAGTGCTTCAGGAACTTTATACATAGATGGATATCCTGTAAGTGCACCACAAGTTAATGCTTATGTAAATTCAAAAACACTTAATGGTCAAACAATATATGGAATTTTTGTGCAGATGAATTATACATATAACAATCCTACAACAGGTAGCACAGCAACACATTCATTTAAGTGGAGTGCAAGTGTAACATACAAATACACCTCAGGACAATATACTGGGACAGTAATGTCTGCAGGAGGTTCATCAGTAACATACTATGGAGCATTTTCACCTAGCACTGTTTACCCAGGATATTTTGTTCTACAGTTTACATATCCAAGCAACAGCACAACTCAATATTGGACTTTAAATCAAAATTCAAATATTAATATAAAACTACCATCTGGAACTACATTTCCAGTAACATTAACATTCATATATGTAGAATATAATGCAAGCGGAAACACAATGGCTGGTTTTAGTTATGCTTACATAACAATTAACTCAAATTCAGCACAATATACTATATCAAGTACAAACACAACTACTTACAATGGATACAATGGTTTATTCATTAACATTAAATTTAACACAGGAACATATACAATATATGGGTATGCAGTATACAATTACGGACAAAATGGAGGTTTGGAAAGGGTAATGAGTATAGCACTACCATTCAATTTAACATCGTCAGGAATTACGGGAGGTAATAACGCTATACAGAATCCGACATCAAATCAACCATCATTAATTGAATTAGGATTAGGTTTTATATTACTAATTGGTGCAGTATTCACAGGTAGAAGGAGGTTGTAGACATGAATAACCTCCTTCTAAATTTAATTAGAAGGTGGATAATATGAAATATATATTTACATCAATTTTAGCAATATTAGGTATATTTTTCATAGTCATAGGTTTAACAGTACCAACTACATTAAGTCTAATAAATCAACCGAGTGGTACATCATTTACTGTTTCTGGCATACCATATCCTTCTTCAACACTTCAAAGCAACCCAACGGTATTTCCAGCGAGTTCTGCCAATTTATACATAAATTTCACTACCGGACCTTACACATCAGATGACATATACGTAAACAGTTTAGTTAGAACATTAACTATAGATTCCACAATAGTAACTCCTACAATAAATTACAACATAGTATATACAATGAAGAATGGTTTAACTTTTAGTACTATTAATGTTTCAATGAAATATACATACAACAATCCGGGGAGTAATACAGTACATACATTTCAGTGGTCTATATCTGCTAAAGTATATGATAGTGATACCGGTCTATTAACTACAATATCAGGGACATCACCAACATACTATGGGCAGTTTTTTACAAGTACAGGCGCGACTGCGGTTTATCCAGGATATTTTGTAATAGCATATCCAAATCCTTATAATGGACAAACTACATATCAGCAACTTACTCCGACTTCGAATATAAATATAAATTACCCAAGCAATACGACATTTCCAGTCACTATAAGATTTCTTTATGTTGAATACAACGCAAGTGGTAACACACTAACTAACTTTCAATATGCTTACATTCAAATAGCAAGCGGATTATCTATATCCCCACAATACAACATTGCAAGTACCAACACAACTACCTACACTAATGTATATGGCAGTTTCCCAGCTTTATATATAGATATTAAGTTCAATCAAGGCACATATTCAGTTTTTGGGTATGCCGTGTATAGTGTAACAGGTTACGGACAAAAATCAATCCAAGTAATGGGTATTGTACTACCAATGACCTCAAACACCCCAAGTGCGATCAATATAACAACCCAATCATATTATGAATTTGGACTTGGAATAGTATTACTAGCAGGAGCATACTTTACTTTCAGAAGGAGGCTATAAAATGATATGCCTCCTAAACTTTTTTCATTTTTTAAGGAGGTATAAATAATGAAGAAGTTAGCAATATTAATTGCAATAGGCTTAATTTTTGCAGGATTGGTATTAGATATGGGTGTGCCTGGGACTAACTTAACAATATATTCACAGCCCCTTAACAACCAACCCTACTGGAACTGGAGTTCGGGTTGGTTAGTTTACGATCATTGTTATATTTACATGAAACCTTTATCAGGGATATATACTTTTAATGGGGATCCAGCAATAATAACTTCCTCAATGACTAATGGAATGAGTACACAGTTTGGGGATACATTATATATTAAATTTATAAGTCAAAGTGGATCCACACAAAATGTAAATATAGTGTGGAACGTATCATTAAATGGTTATAATAACGGTCAATGGATAAATTATGGTAATGTATTAAGTGGTTATTATAATTTCACATTACAAGCCTCCTGGTTATTGCAGGGGGCAAATTATATAAATGAAACTGTAATAAGCAATGCATACTTCACACAAAACTTTCAAGGGATAGCAACTATATACTTGCACATAGTTTGGAATGATGGCTCTACACAAAAGGTAGGTAATGTATACAGACAAGTTTATGTAGTATCGGGTGGTGGGACTATATATGCAACACCTACGGTTCAGCAAGTAGGTGGCACAATACATTTTTATGGTACAACTGGCTATGGCAAATTTTACATATCCATATTCAACCCATCAGGTTCAATGGTACAAAACATTTCAGTTCCATCAAACCAAAACTATAACATCTCTTGGACTGTACCTAACAACGCATTCACACCAGGAGGCAATAATATTTGGTCTGCTACAATAGAAAACGCATGGGTTTATCTACACCAAACAATATTCTTTACTGTCGACAACCTAAATTTAATACCTCCTAAACCAACAATAAAAATACTAAACCAACCATCATTATTTTGGAATTTAAACGACATGGTTGATGTGCAGGTATATGCACCTAACAATCCAAACTCATCCAACCCAGTGCAATATATATTGGTTTATGTATACATCGGCAGTGATATGCCACCTACAGGATCAGGCAACTGGGTTATATACCAACAAAAATATGCAGTAATAAATAATAATGCAACATTTTCATTCCAACTAACATCGAAACAAAACTACACAATAGCAGTTGCTTCTATTGACTCAATGGGTAGGAGCAGTGGTTTTACATACTACACAATTAGTATAAATAATATAACAGATAGTAGAATGCCACCAATCCTCATGTTTTACGCAATCATAATAGGTGTTTTAATATCAACAGGGTTTATTGGAGCAGTTATAGCATTGTTCTTACCCTTCGATTTCCCATCAAGACTAATTATACTAGCGGGATTTATAATATTTATGCTATTCTTTACTGACTATTTAATGGTGCATTATTTAGCACTAAGCCTATGGAGGTGGATATAAAATGAAGGCAGTAACAATAATAATAACCCTAATGTTTGTATTAGGAGGTTTAGTAGTATTGTCTACAGGTGGATCTCATCAATTAGATATTTTTAATACACAATTGAAATCGAATCCGACATGGTCATGGAACTACCCTATCGTGCAAGGATACAGTGGTTTTTATTTAAAATTTACTTTATCACCAATATTATATACATACAATTATAATGGCTATCCTTGTGTAATTACAAGTATGATGACCGGAGCATCTAGTACTATGTTTGGAGAAAGTATAAATGTATATACATCCTCAAATCCATCATCTTTTAGAGTTGATGTAACATTCAATTACAAGGTAACACTACTCAACCTAACAAATAATCAAAACACTACTTTAGCACAAGGATCAGTTACAAATGAAATACAGACGATAGGTGGTGGAGGGAATAATGGAAATTTAACAGTATTCAACAACCTTAGCATAAAAGGACCTTTTGTGGGCATAGTTACTGCTATAGTAAATATAACTGCAACTGTTCATCTCGATATAACTGGACAAGTTTGGACAGTAACCAATAGTGGTAGTGTGTTCCAGCAAGCGTATGCAGTAAGTGGTGGTGCTAGCCTAGCTGTATCCCCCTCAGTTCAGCAAAATGGTGGTAAGGTATACTTTTACGGCATGACTGGCTTCGGCCATTTTTACATTTTGGTAAATAATGGATACGGACAATTAATGCAAAACATATCTGTACCACAATATTCCAATTACAATGTATCATATACAATACCTTCAAATGCATTCATAAAGGGAGGAAACAATAACTGGACAGCAACAATTTACAACACAATGGTACCGCTATTCTTACAAGTTATATTTGTAGTAGAGAACATAAAACTTATACCACCAACGCCAAAAATAGTTATTACTAACACGCCATCAAACGGCATGTGGATCATAAATGACACTGTAGATGTATCTGTAATCGCACCTAATGCCACTAATATAATAGTCTATGTATATATTAACAATGGCGGAATGCCACCAATAGGGTCGAGCGGATGGATAATATATCAAAAAACTTATCCCCTTACAAATGGACAAACCTCATTTTCATTCGTAATACCACAGGCTGATAGCATAACAATACAGGTCTATGCACAAAACGACGCAGGCATGAGTTACCCGGCAATTTATACTATAACTGCACAAAACATCAATCCAAGCCCACTACAAACAGGAATATCATTATTATACATAATCCTATACCTTATTGTATTGGTTGGTGGGGCAATAATAATAGGATTATATGTGCCAGTGAGTATAGTAGATAGGCTAATAATCATATTTGGTTTTGTATTCTTTATGGCAATGGTAGGTATAGCATATATATTGCCAAGTTACATAGGCTATTTCCCATTCCCAAAGGTGAGTTAAATGAAAATAAAATACAGAATGATATTAAGGTATGTATACCCGGACCATAAAGAGAAATTGTTAGTGCAAGTGTATAGTATTAATCAATTTAAGCAAAAGGAAATGCTAATCTATGGTTTATACGACGATATATTTGAAGTAGAGAAGGGGGTATTAGGAAAACGCTTACCAGAGCCATGGCAGGGCGAACTAGTATACAAACCGGAGAAGTTAGGTAAAAAAGTCTATCTAAAGATAATGATAAATAACGATAAGGTCAAGGAAATTAGGGGGTTAAACAATGAAAATTAAACTAATGATTTATGGTACTATTGTTGCTGTGATATTAATATTGATATTTTCATTACAACCACAAAATTTGTTTATTATAAATAAAATACCCAATACTCCTACCAACGCACACGGAGTAAATATATATTATTTGAATAATACAATCGCTACTGAATTAATACAAGGAAACATTAACTGGGTAAGGACAGACGCTACAACACAACACTTAAACAATATAGTTCCAATAGCCAATTCTTATGGAATAAAAGTTTTAGCAATTTTAGACTACCAAACAATGCAAGTTTATGGAAATACTTTCACTTTACAGCAATGGAATCAAACTGTCAAAGCATACGTAGAGCAATATCCTACAATACAAGCATGGGAAATATGGAATGAACCTACAGACTTTTATTTCGGATTTTACAATGGTTCTGCATATAACTATTATTTATTATTAAAATCAGCATATACTATTATAAAATCAATCAATCCAAATGCGATAGTGATAGGATTAGGAGGGGTGTATTTACCGGATATAAACTGGGTAAAGCAAGTAATAAGTTATGGCGGGTTAAAATACTGCGATGCAGTATCATTACATTTATATCCTGCATCGGTAACATTAAAAGATTTTGGTGGGCTATATACAAATATGTATTCCTATACTATTAATTCTTATATGCAAGTGATAAAAAACAAACCGATATGGATCACTGAAACAGGGTTAATGTCAAGTAATATAACTAACTACGCACAAAACTTAGGCAATCAATCGCAATACATTTATACGACAATGAATTTATTAAAATCATTCAATATTACAAATGTTTTTTGGTATGATTGGCAGGATTCATCCACATTAATATGGACTCCAACTACAGGTACATGGGGGTTAGTTGATGCAAACGGTAATTTAAAACCATCCTATTATGCATGGAAGAATACTGCAGGTGGGTAAGATGAATAAAACAAACAGTAAAAATAAGAGAATAAATAATAAAAAACTACACATAAAATTTATACCAAAATCAGAAAAAATAATGGGGGATTATATTGCATTACACAAAAAAGCCACACATCTGCCTAAAAAATTTAAAAAAATAAAGGGCAATGAGGTATGGGTAAGAAAGGACTGGTGGGAGGATGAAATAGAAAGGACAAGAATAAAAACACATGAAAAGGTAGAACTAAATCTAATGAGAAGAGGAGTACCATATAAAAGAGCGCATCAAATTGCGAATAAATTCGAGATAAATGCTTATAAAATAAAATTATTAAAAGATAAGCCATCAAATAAAAAATATATTATTGCAAGAGATCCTATAATAAATAAAAGGGTTTTATTTTTAGTCATTGGTAATAACGCAGTATCAATGATTACCGGATACAAGATAAAATTGAATAAAAAAGTTAAGGAGGTGACATAAATATGGTAAAGAAAAAAAGAGTAAAACCACTACATTTTGAAAGTGAAGAAGCGTATAGAAGGTGGCAAGCGTACAGACATATACACCACATAAAAACAAAACATCCTAATAGAAAAGTATACATAGCAGGCAGACCACACAAAGTCAAGAAGACCAAAAAATAAAAAGGTGGATGAAATGGTGGAACTAAAATATGAATATAAAAAACTAATAGACAAAAACGACTTTGAAGGCTTAGCGAGGGCTTTAAGAAAAGAATATGGCAAATTCAATATACCCAAATCTATAAAAAAGGTAAGATTTGACCCAGACCAAGAAAAGACAGCATATGCAGTTAAAATGAAAGCGGTTATAGTCACATACATACATCCACTTGACTTTTTCAAATACAAAACAACAAATGGCAAGGATATAAGATACTGGCTAGACTTCAATTCACTGATACACAATTTGGATAGATTAAAAAGTGGCAAAACATTATACACTCCCGTAATAAGATATGACCCTTTTGAGAACAAAAATGTATGGCACGAGGGAAGGCATAGATGTTACGCATACTACATAGCAGGTGTTAGGAAAATACCATTGTTAGTCAAGTTCGAACATAATCAAAAACCTATACCAATCGATGAAATAAAATCAAGTGTTTTAAACAAGTTCAAACCTTACAAACTATACAAAAGAAAACCAACGGAGTTGATATCATGAGTGATGTATGTAAAATACTAAATGAAAAAGATATCCACCAAAAACTCATTGAGTTAAAGGAAAAAACAATAAAAACAAAAAAAGAACATGCATTCAATGTCTGCAATGATGGTAAGATCACTAGAATTATAGGCGGAAGTAAGAAAAGAACAAACATTGCCGGAATCAATAAAGAATGTAATAAAATAAAGTTGGGTATTCATTCACATGTACGCGGAATACCCTATCCGAGTATCTTAGATTTTAATGTAGAACTTTACACCCAACCTATTATAGCAAATTGTGTATATAGTGTTGAGACAAATACAATAACTTGTTACAGGACCTCTGATGAATTTAGGGCTAAATACTTTCCGCCACTAAAAAAATCATTAGATAAAATGATAGAAATACAAATAAAACACAACAGTTCTACCAACCAAAGGGAAAGACAGAGGTTATACAAAGTATTTGAAAAAGAAAAAAACAAGCATACTTATTTATCATACAAAACCCAACTTGCTATTATAAAATCTATATACCCCGATGCATCTTCTATTCATGACTACTATATTAATACTTGGATAAATCCTAAACTTGGTAATTTTGGTAATATATGGATAAAGAACTGTAGCAAATTAAAATGAGGTATTAATATGAACAAAAAACTAAGGGAAAAGATAGTAAAAAAGAGGGAAGAGAAGATTAGATGGGCAAAGTTTTACGAAATTTTACAAATCATAAAAAAATAATCCGACCATAAGCATTTTCCATAGATGTATAACCAACCTTAAAAACATTTTTTCATATCAAACAATGTAAAAATACATATCATAGTTTAAAAACCCATTAAACAATTTTTATTAAATCGCTAGATAAAAATTTATTTTAAACAACTTTCAACAATCAATAGAATATTACAACAACAATCAATAAAATTAACAAGTTACAAAACTTTTGTAAATCTATTAAAATAACTATTCACATACGACACAACATCATTAATATTAGGCGAAGAATATAATACCTCTTTGGTTTTATAAATCTTATCTTCTTCTATAAACCTATAATAACCATCATAATAATCAACAATAAATGGATGTGTAAGACTTTCAACTATTACCTGCCCTTTCAACCTTACCAAATTTTCATCAATTACTTTCACCATAAATCCTCACTATAAAACTAAAAATAATTTCACATATTTAAACCTTTTTATTTAAACTTAAAACTTTACCATATAACATAAAGGAATACAATCGACAAAAGAAGAAAAAATTTAAATACTTTAATAAAATAATTTTTCTAGAGGTAATGAAAGATGAATGAAGAGGAGTTAATTAAGAAAATCAGGGAAATGGGTTATGATTGTAGGATAGAACGTGGCTTCTTTAGCGACAAAATAGAATATATAGATATTATACCCACAACTACATATGATAACTCTAAAAGAATCGACCAAGACTTAGTATATTTTTTGAAGGATCATGGTTTCGAATTTGACAACCTAATAATAGACTCACCAATAAATGAGGGGATAGACAATACTGGTACAATTGCTATCTTCCGTAATACGGAGGAAGATATGGATGTCGGAGATGATGAGGATGAGTGAAAACTTAAAGTTAATTGAAAGTGAGAAGGCAAGTGTTTTAACACAAATAGAAAATAATATCAACAAACTTTTACAAGTAAACCTAATAATTAAAAATACCAACTTTAGAGACGACAGGGATATAATATATTTTAGCGGATATATAGATGTACTAGAAAATATAATTGATGTAATAAAAACATATCTAGACAACTATAGAGGTGATAGTAATGAGTGATGCAAACTATTATTTAAGGGAAATAAAAAACCACAGGGAGGTAGAAAAATTCATTAGCGAACTAGAATGGTTTAAAAATAAGTTCAATATAACTTCAATAGGTGTAGAGACAACTATACGTGGTAACATAGAAGATGCCTGGAGGATAACAATTATAAAAGAGATAAAGGAAGACAAAGAAGACATATTACCTCCAGAACTACTAGGTTTTCTATCACTTTACAATTATATAGTCATAGAAATAGTATACAATAAGGTAGAAGATAGCAACGGAGAAGTAAAACTAATATTTATGAAAAATATAGGAGTGAGGTAAGATGGATGAAAAAACAAATAACATTAAAGAAATACTAGAGGATTTAGGAAAGATTACAAACAACTTTCTCAACTTATATGCAAAGATAAGGGAATTGGATGCAACAATATACGAACAAGAAGATTTAATTACAGCAGGAGACAAGGCTGAAGAGGGTTTATTAATACTAGAATACATACTTACAAGAATGTTAAAGGAGAAAACGAACAATAAAAAAGGTATTGGAGAATACAACAAAGAAGGCATTGAAGAATATAACGGTGGTTTTAAATATGGGAAAGATAGATGAGTTATCAAAAACTACCAGTTTCGACAAAGACTTCCTAGAATGGTTTTTTTCAGCACAAAACGAGAAAGAACTTAATAGTGCATTAAAGGAAAGGGAACGTCTGAGAAACTATCTAAAAAGATACTACAAAGAACATCCTGAGAAGGCTAGAGAAATAAGAAGGAGGGTATATGAAAAGATAAAAAGTGATCCTATAAAATACCAAAGATATAAAGCAAGAAACAAAATATATTATAAAATGTACATGATGAGGGTAAAGAACGACCCTATAAAATATCAAAAATACTTGGAGAGGAACAGAAGGAGGTCAAGAAGAAAGTATGAAAGAATGAAGCAAGATCCTGAATGGCTTGCGAAACATAGGGAGAAACAAAGGAAATACTATCATGAAAAAATAAAAACAAACCCTGAAAAATACCAAAAATACATTAATAAAAGCAAGGAATATAATAAAAAATACTATGAGAGGATAAAACAAGACCCAATAAAACATCAAAAGATCTTAGAAAGGAGAAGGGTGAGGTACAGAGAGAAAAAAGAACAAATAAACATAGATTCACTGAACAAAGATTTACTAAGTAAAGAAAATAAAGAAGGTGATAAAAAATGAACCCAACATTAAAAATTTTATTAGATTATTATCATGTAAAGTATATAGAAAAGGGTGATGAAATACATATAGAAGGTAATGGAAAGGTAGACTGGTTTAAACTCATCAACGTACTTTTTACCTACAACTACATTTTCAAAGATACAAACGACTTCCACTTCGTATTTAAAAGTAAAAGGGGGCGATAAAGAGGTGGTAAAAGATAACACATACAAAGAATGGTGGAATAAACATGCAAACGAAATTATCATAACTGCTGCTATATTATTATCCTTATACATCCTATATATTGCAATAACGATCAATGGAAGCCTATTGTTGAAAAATATTTTAATACTTGGAAGTATTTGTTATATTTTGATGGCATATTACACATATAGGAGGCGATAAAAAAATGGATGGAAAAAACGAAAACGAAAAGATAGAGGAATTCGAGAAGTTTACCAGGACAAGTATTAATGAAGTAATAAGACTAGCAACAAAATACAAGATGTCGAAAATAAAAATAAATAGAGACGGCTATATACAAATAAAACCGGACTGTCAAGGAGAACCTTGCTGTGGTAGTGTAAATCATTATGAGAAGGATATCGATGGAAATTTCTACTATTGTATTGGTAACATAAATGAAGAGGGATGGATTGAAGATTTACTAAGCAGCTTTCATAACTGGCTAAAAGAAGTAAAAAGGGAAGAAAAGCGTCTAATGATAAGCGAAATTATATTTTTATCCAACATACTAGAGTTATTTGACAATGTAGTATATTATCATAAAGAACTAGACGACATAAAAGATACATTACACGATATATACAACAGAGATTTAAATGAAATAGTTGAAGGGGGTGACAAAGACGAAGCTTAAGGATGAAGACCGCAAAGAACTTTATATAAAATGGAAAGCATTACTATTATCTTATATTGATTTATCACAAACCATATTTGATCTTGGATATGATGAGGGTGACTTAATGAAACATTTAACTGAGCTAAATGATTTAATTATTGATATAAAGGATAAATATATATTAAAAAGTGATGAAGGTGATAAAAAATGAATAAAATTGAAAAGGAATTAAAAGAAAGAGCGAGACAAATGGGTTATGAACTTTTATTTGAACATGGAAGTATTTATAATGAAATAGTATATATTGACGTAATACCCAAAAAATCACCATTTGATG
>Ga0080006_1191417_pt1 | contig 12485 bp, 11 predicted proteins | sample RS3BMetagenome_FD_69209 | JGI IMG/M metagenome (GOLD analysis project Ga0080006, IMG submission 69209) | Ferric oxide microbial mat and aquatic microbial communities from Rainbow Spring, Yellowstone National Park, USA - RS3B (SPADES... ...
AGCCCCCTCGGCGCCTCCGGCGGCGGGATGATTCTGGAGCGCGGCGAGTTCCTCCTCGATCGCGGCGAGTTCCTTGCGGGCGTTCCGGATCGCCGGGTCGGACGGGTTGACGGCGATCTGCTTCGCCTTGTTCAGCCGCTTGGTGAAGTTCTTCCTGGCGTCGAGGAGTTCCTGGATCTGCCGGGCGTGGGGCGAGTCTCCGGCGGCCGCGGCGGCCGGCCGCATCATGTCGAGCTGGGCCTGGCGGCGAAGCGCGGTGGCCTGGTCCATCTGGTTGATCAGGCGGAGGTGCAGGGTGTCGTACTGGGCCTCGGTCAGGCTCTTGCCGCCGGGGGCCAGGCTGTTGGTGCTCTTGACGTGCCGGGTCAGGTCTTCCTGGATCGTCTCGAGTTCCCCCTTGAGTTTCCGCTCCAGTCCCGAGGCATGATCGCGGGCGTTGGTGTTGGCGTCCTGGCTGTCGCTGGCGGCCTTCCGGCGGAACTTCTCCAGGTGGAGGTTGAGCGTCCGGGTGATCCGGTCGGGGTCGCGACCGTCGAGGGTCACGTCATAGAGGTGCGACTGGGGATGCTGGCGGTACTTGATCTTGCCGGCGAGCTCGGCGGCGGCGTCCCCTTCGAGAGCCGAGGGGGGGAGCCCCAGCGCCCGGTCGCGGAGGGTCGCCTCGGCCAGCCCCTTGTCGGTGAGCATGGCCAGGGTGTCGGGGATATATTTCTCGTCGGTCGCGTCACCCCGGAAGGTGTCGTGCTTGGCGAGGATCTGGGCGATGTTGGCGTCGACCTTGGGCGCCTTGATCTCGATCCGGGCCGTGACCAGGTAGGTCGGCGGCATCCGGAGGACGTAAAGCGTGCCCAGGGTCCCGAGCGGGATGGCGATGGCCAGGGCCAGCCAGATCCGTCGTCGGATCGCCCGGAGATAGTCCGAGGGGGCCTTGACCGACGCGGGAGAAGGCCCGCTCGGCGGGACCGTGATCAGGGGGCGCTGGCCCCCGTTGTAAGGTTGGATTCCATCCATGGATCAAACGTCTCCGGTCGGTCAGTCTTCTCCGAGCGATCGGGCCGGGCTTGCCGGGCTCGAGGTCCATCCCAGGGCCTCGCGGAGCCAGCCCATCGCCGGCCTCGCCGATCGGGACGCCGCCAGCTCCAGGGCCGACGCCACTGGAACCAGCCCGGCCTTTGATTCGCGATGGGACTGGGCGGCCTTGGCATGGAGCAACCGGGCCGATTCCGCCTCGACCTCGGCCTCTTCGGCTGTCGAGGAGAGCCGTTCCAGCCGCTCGGCCGAGGCCAGCGACAGCCGCTGCACGAACCGAAACGCGATGTCCGCCGCCAGGGTCGAATCCGCGTCCTGATGCATCGAGGCGACCAGGAGCAAGTCCCGCCCACTCGACAGTCGGAAAGTGGCCATCGGCCCCGACAGATCGGCGACCTCGCTCCAACTCTCCTGGAAGAGGGCCTGACCGTCGCGTCGGCAGTCGAGCGAGACGAGGTCGCACCCGAGCTTGCCCGCCGCCGCCTTCATGATGTCCCGGATTCCCGGGGGGGACTCGCAAAGCTCGATCCGCTGGATCGCCTCCCAGGTCACCTTGGCGGCGAACCGCTCCTGCTTGCCCCGGGCCAGCCGCAAGGCGAAGTCGGACCGGAGCGTGCTCAGTTCGTCCCGCCGACTGGTCAGGATCAGGAGGAAGGCCAGGCAGCCCGAGACCCCCATCACCACCGCCAGGAACTCGTTCTTCGAGACCACCCCGATCAGGACGACCCCGCAAAGCCCGGCCGAGAAGCAGTAAAGCAAGGCCGCCGCCTGCCTCGGGTTCAGACCCAGCCCGATTAAGAGATGGTGGACGTGCCGCCGATCCGCCGACGAGAGCGGGAGGTTGCGGACCCACCTCCGGAAAATCGCCATGGCCGTGTCGGTGATCGGCAGGCCCATGGCCAGGATCGGGAAGAGGATCGAGATCGTCGCCCCTTCCTTGAGCGACCCCTGAACCCCGACAATCCCGATCAAAAGGCCGATCAAGAGGCTCCCGCTGTCGCCCAGAAAGATACAGGCGGGATGCCAGTTGTAGAGGAGGAACCCCGCGAGCCCGCCCGCCAGGGCCACGGCGAGGATCGCCACGGTCGGGTTGTCGAGCCAGATCGCCACCAGCGCCAGCGTTCCGCTGACCAGCAGGCCGACGCCCGAGGCCAGGCCGTCCATCCCATCGATCAGGTTCCAGATGTTCATGCAGGCCAGGAACCAGAGCATCGTGATCATCAGGCCCGGCAAGGCCAGGGAAAACCCCTGGCCGTCGAAGGTCGGGATCTGGATCGACGGCTGATCGAGCGGGATCGTCAGGTGCATCAGGGTGATCGAGTCGATCCGGATCCCGCCGAAGTAAAGCATCAGGACCGCCGACGCCTGCCCCAGGAGCTTGACCCGAGGGCCCATCTCGCGGGTGTCGTCGCAGACCCCGACGATCAGCACGATCAAGGCCGCCAGGCCGATCGGTAGGAGGGTCACGATCCATCGAGGGTATTCAACCCAGTCCTGGAAATAACCCCCGAGCGCGGCGACGGCGATCGAGACCGTCAGGCCGAAGGCCAGGCCGAGCCCGCCCAGCCGGGGCGTGGCCCCCTTGTGAATCCGGCGAAACTGGTCGGGGCGGTCGATTGCGCCGAGCCAGGTGGCGATCCGGGTCACCAGCGGGGTGACGAGGACGCAGCCCATGAAGGCGACGGCGAAGAGGAGCAGGTAAGTGTTCATGTTGAGCATGGGTCGGACAATCCTCATCGTCCTTGATTCGATGTTCGACCGGAGTCCGTCAAGCGAGGGGGAGTCGGGACCGGCGAGCCAGGAAGGGGGTGCGTCAACGACGAGCGGCGGCGGGGCGCGACCGACCATAAGGATTCGAGAATCCAGCCACCCAGGCGACTCGGGAACGATCCGGGGAACCGGGATCAAGCTTGAGAAGGGAGGAAATCCGGGCGATCTGAGCAAATCGGAACCGACCACCGCATCGTGGCCGAAGACGATCGAGGAGCGAGTCGTGGTGTGGGTTCATCGAGGTGTCCTCCCTGCGGGCAAGGCGAGCCATCCATAGCGTGGCCCAGTATCAACCCTGGGTGGCCCGAGGTCAAGGCGGATCTCGACCGGCGCGGAGCGATCGCCGCCGGGTCCACCATGGCCCCGACTCGACCCTTCCCGACCGATTTCAAGGTCTCAACGGCGTTGACCGACCGTGATCGGCACGTCAGACCGGTCGCGAGAGGGCATCAAATCGTCCAGAATCGCGCGAGACTGAGGGCGGGGAGGAGTCGTCGACTCCGTCTCGGCCAGCATCCGGTCGAACTCCTCGTCCGTCATCTCGCCCTCGGAAATCGAAGCCAATGGGTCGTCGATGTCCTCCTCGGCGGTCGCCTCCAACTCTTTCTCGTGCTGACGTAACTCTTTGAGCGAACGGAAGAAACCACGTTCAGCGGCGGCTTCGTACTGGCGAGCCAGTTGCGCCTCCTTCGACGGGTCGAACAGGGCGCGCTTGCCAGCTTCCTGGCGGAGTCGCATGGCTTCGGCGTCGTCGACCCCCTCGGGAGGCACAAAGGCGGCCTCGGCTTGACGAACCCGATCGGTCAGGACGGCGGTCTCGTACTCAACGCACCGCTCCATCCGGGCCGAGAGGGTGGCGGCCCGGAGAACCAGGGCGTATCCGACCTCTCCCGAGGGGTTCAGCTCGGCGCAATAGGTCCGATACCGCCGCTGGACCTCGGCGGCCTCGCGCTCGGGCAGAACCTTGGTGGCGGTCAGACCATGCTTGAGGGCATTGGCCCGCGAGGTGTTCTTACCTTCCTCGGTGACGGGTCCGGTCGACTTCTTCGAGTTTTCCCGATTGGCTCGGATCTGGGCTTCGGAGGCGGGCATGGGAGCAGTCCTGTGGTCAGAGAATGGTAGGGTCGGGTGATCCGCCCCTTTCTCTTATTTTCAGAATCGCGAGCCCTGTCCAAACCGTGTTTCTTGAATTTTCGCTTTCTAGCCCCTTCGGGGCTGCAAAATCAATGGACGCCAAACTTGCAACGCGTCTCGGCCTACTGGTTGAGGAACCAGTCCACTGATCGCTCGATGCTCTCGCGGTTGCCGATCGCGGGCTTCCAGCCGAGCTTGGTCTGGGCCTTGGCCGTGCTGTAGGAGAGGTTCCGGCCCATCAGCCAGGTGGCGTATCGGGTGATCAGGGGTGGGCGTTTTCGACCTCGGGTCCGGGCGATGGCCTCGATCAGGAACGAGGCGGCGAAGGTGAGCCGGTACGAGATCCGTCGACGGATCGGCGGGGCTCCGATCGCGTTGATGAAAAGCTGGAGAAACTCGCGCTGGGTGAGCTGGCCTTGATGGGTGATGTTGTACGCCTCGCCGATCGACCCCGGGTCGCGGGCCCCGAGGATCGCCGCGTCGGCGACATTCCCCGCGTAGATCGCGCTGAGCGGGTTGTCGCCCCGGCCGATCAGGGGGACCTTGCCTGCCCGGAGTCGACCGACCAGGCGTTCCAAAGTCGTCCGGTCGCGCTCGCCGTAGAGCCAGCTCGGCCGGATGATCGTCAGGGGTAAGCCTCTCCGCTTGGCCAGATCCCAGAGCAGGCGTTCGCAGTCGACCTTGCTCCGGGTGTAGTAGTCCCAGGCTCGCCAGAGGTTTTGGCCGAGGGGACTGATCTCGTCGATCGGCGGGCCTCCCTCGGTCGGGTGGCCGTAGGCGCTGGTCGAGCTGATGTGAAGAAACCGGGCGATGCCGGATTCGAGGGCCGCGTCGGCCAGGTTCTTCGTGCCGTCGAGGCACGCGGTCTGGAATTCTTCCCAGCGCCCCCAATCCCCCACCTTCGCCGCGCAGTGGTAGACGACGCGAACCCCCTGGGTGGCCCGTCGGCAGGAGTCGAGGTCGGTCAGGTCGCCGACGACCAGCTCGACTCCGAGCGACTTGAGGAACCGGACATCCGATCCGGGTCGGACCAGGGCGCGGACCTTTCCGCCTTGCGCCATCAGTTTCTCGGCGATGTGGCTCCCGAGCAGCCCGGTGGCGCCGGTGACAAGATCAAGGCCGGTTTCGGGACCGATCGACACGCGAAGTCTCCTCGGCCATGCCAGGGTCGATGGGGGTGGAAGCTGGTTGATTCTGCGGATCAGTGGCCCGGATCACCGTCGAGTCCCGAGCTGTCGGCTGTCCAGGAGCAACGTCACCGGGCCATCATTGAGGAGTTCGACCTTCATGTCGGCCCGGAAGGTCCCGGTCTCGACGGCCAGTCCCAGCTCCCGGGCCTTCTCGGCGAATCGGAGATAGAGCCGCTCGGCCTCGACCGGGTCGGCGGCGTCGATAAAGCTGGGACGTCGACCCGACCGGCAATCGCCCAGCAAGGTGAACTGGCTCACGACCAGGACCGATCCGCCGACCTCGCCCACGGCCCGATTCATCTTGCCCGCGTCGTCCTCGAACGCCCGGAGCCCGACGACCTTCTCGGCCAGGCGGTCGGAGTCCTCATCGGTGTCGCCCCTGGCCACGCCCAGCAGGACGAGCCAGCCGACGCCAATCTGGCCGACGACCTGGCCTTCGACGGTGACGGAGGCTCGACTGACTCGCTGGAGGACGGCTCGCATCGGTCAGCCCACGCTCGACTTCGCATGGTCCAGATGGCCGTTGGCCGACGACCCTTCGTCGATCCTCGGCGGGGTCCATTGCGGAAGGTCGCAGAGTCCGCCGAAGAAGAGGTGATGCCAGAGCTGGGTCGAGACCACGCAGGTCAGGGCGATGTCCATGACGAACCGTCGGACGGTCAGTCGAGGGAGCGCCTGCTGCTTCATCCGCTCGCGCTTGACGATCTCAGGGTCGAAGTAGCCGGTCTTGCGGAGCGAGTCGGCCGAGAGAAGCTGATCGACCCAGGCGGGATGACCGTGTTCGAGGAAGGTCTTCGAGAACTTCGACCGGAACATGGTCTTGGGCCGGTTGGCGATCTGCTTCGGCAAGGTCTTGGCGGCGACCTGCCGCAAGATCCACTTCTCGGTCCGGCCGTGGAGCTTGTACTCGGGGGCGATCTCGGAGCAGAACTGGATGACGTCGTCGTCAAGGAACGGGTATCGGGTCTCGACCGACGAGTGCATCGAGATCCGGTCCCCCTTCGAGATCATCAAAAGGCCCGCGAGCATCACCTTGTAGCCGACATAGAGCGACTGGTTCATCGGATGCCAGCGCTTCATCTTCTCGCCCGCGGTGATGCTCAGGTCATCATACGGGTTGTGATCCCCCAGACGCTCCCACATCCCGGGCGAGTAGAGGATCGGCCGGGCCTGGCCGATCAACTCGTACATATCCTGCTGAGCGGTCCGGACCCCGCCGATCCCGAGGATCTCCGGCCGATGCCCCTTGCCACCGCCGACCGCCGCCAGTCCGAGACGGCGGAGCATCAAGGGCAATCCCGGTCCAATCGCCTTCGTTACCTTGTCGCGAAGGGCCTGGGTCTTGAACCAGACGTAACCGGCCAGAGCCTCGTCGGCCCCCTCGCCGGTCAGGGCGACCTTGTACCCCTGCGTATGCACGGCATGCGCCAGCTTCATCAAGGCCGCGCACGAGGTATCCATCACCGGCCCCTCGGCGGCCAGGACCAGCTCGGGATAGGACGCGGCGATCTCGGCACTCGACAGCGTGACCGTCGTCAAAGGCGAGCCGAGGAGCCGGGCCGACTCGGTCGAATGCGCTCGCTCATCGGGACCCGCCCGGTCGAAGCCGATCGTGAACGAGGGAACCGCGTGGCCTCGCTCCCTCGAACTGAGTCCGAGGACGACCGTCGAGTCGAGCCCGCCGCTGATGTAGCTCACCACCGGGACGTCGCCTCGGAGCCGACGCTCGACCGACTGCCGCATCAGGTGTTCGAGTTCGTCGACCAGAGGGGTCGGATCGCTCAACCGGCGTTCCTGACCGGCCTCGGGGAAGTCGAGGTCCCAGTACTGGTGGAGCGAGATCTGGCCGTCCTTGACCTTCAGGTAGTGGCCGGGTGGGATCGACTTGATCCCCTCAAAGTAGGTCCGGGTCGTCCCCGCGCAGAAGAACGAGAAGAGGTGGTCGATCCCGGCGACGTCGGGGCGGGCCTCGACCATCCCCGACGACAGGATCGCCTTGATTTCCGAGCCCCAGAGCAGCCAGCCGTCTTTCTCGGCGTAATAGAGCGGGCAGATCCCGACGCGGTCGCGGCCGAGGATCAGGGTGTTGTTGCGGCGGTCCCAGAGCGAGACGGCGAACTGGCCCCGGGCCTTGGCGAACATCCCCTCGCCGTGATCCTCGTAGAGGTGGACCCAGGCCTCGGTGTCGCACCGGGTCGTCAGCGTGTGGCCGTTGGCGAGAAGCTCTTTGCGCAGCTCGGGATACTCGAAAAGCTCGCCGTTGAAGGCGACCCAGATCGAGCCGTCCTCGTTGGGGATCGGCTGGCGACCCCCGGCGAGGTCGACGATCGCGAGTCGCCGGGCGCCGAGGATCACGCCGGGCTCGGCGTGAAACTGCTCGTCGTCCGGCCCTCGGTGGGCGATCGCGGCGGTCATCGCCAGGAGCCGGGGGACCGAGAACTCGCGACGACCTTGCCGATCCAGCGCCCCGGCGATTCCGCACATGATTCAATCCACTCCAGGAACTCGATGCGTCTGCCGGATCGGCCCTCGATCCATTCTATCCTATCAGGATCGCCCAGGCCTCAATTCTTGACAAGAACCGGCGACAGAACGGCCCCTCTCATCATGCCACGTCGACGGCTGGCTCGCCAGTAGACCCACGAGCCGATGCAGCCGATCAGGATCGTGCCGACTCGAAAGACGAGGCCTCGGGGGCCGAGCTTGACGTAGAACGCCATGTCCGTGGTCCTTGCGATGGGTGGAGGGTGAGGTCCGCGATGAGAACTTGCTCGTCCGACCCGGCCAGGATCGGCGCCGAGTGCCGGCCGTCGCAGATGCTGCTCAGGCCGGCGAAGCGATCGGTGATCACCGCTTTCAAGATCGGAATCACCGTCCGGGTATGTCCACACTGGTTGGCGAAGACGACCGGAATCCCCAGGTCGACCGCGACCTTGCCCGGGATCGCCCCCGAGAGCGGCCCGACATGGCCGAAGAGCCAGTGCTTCCGCCCGGTGTCGCGATCGGCGAAATCAGGCCAGGCCGAGCAGACGATGGCCAGGTCGATCCGGCCCCGGTAATCGTCCCAGACCTTCTTGTAGATCATATCGGCGCAGACCGCGAAGCCGACCCGACCCCAGGGCGTGGCCACGACCAGGAGGTCGCGACCCGGCCGGAACCGGAACCGCTCCCAGAAGACCAGGTTTCGCTTGCGGTAGACGTGGACCTTGCCGTCCGGGGTGACGAAGCCGATCGAGTCATAGAGATGATGGGCGTCACTCTCGACGAACCCGGCGGCGATCGCCATGTTCCATTCACGGGCCCGGGTTGCCAGGTGCCGGAAGGTCGGGCCGTCCCGCCCTTCGGCCGAGGGTCCGTAGTCGGGCATCAGGCCATAGCCGGTGTTGAACATCTCGGGCAGCACGGCCAGCGAAGCCCCGGCGTCGTGGGCCTCTCGCAAAAGTTCGTCGGCCCTGGCGAGGTTCGCCGGGACGTTCAGGGGTTCCGAGGCCATCTGGATCGCGGCGGCTGTGATCTTCACGGCCTGTTGCACTCCTCAAAGGGGTAACGAAGGGATAACCGGGGCGTTATCCTTCGATGGGCCATCCTGGCCCATTCCTCTTGATCGGTTGATTCATCGGTGAATCTTCGGATCGACCCGGCTCAGAAGCCGAAGAACCCCTTGACCCCGGTACTCCGAGGGATCGGAGGGGCCTGGCCCTGGGTCCGGACCGCCTCGCCCCGGTTGTAGACGTCGGTGCCGTCGGCCGGCGTGGCGGGCGTCAAGGCGTAGCTGAACTCGATCTCGTCGCGGAAGGTGTACGGAATCAAGTTCTCGGTGAAGAACTCGGTCAGGACGTTGTCGAACCAGGGGGCCGGGAAGTGCGCGACGACGTCCTTGGTCTCATATCCTTCCTTGATCATCCGGAAGGACCGATCTCCATAGAAATTAAAGCTCTTGGAAACCGGCGTTGTGCCGATCGGCTCGCCATTGGCGATGACGAGGGCCCCGGGCGGGTCGGTTCGGATCGTGTATCGACGCTCGACGCAGCCAGGCAGACCCAGTCCCGCCCCCATCGCGACGACAACGACGAGCAATCGAGCTTGAAGGCTCCGCATCCCTGCACCCCTCCGGTTCGCGTCCTGGCCCGGATTGATCGATCGATCAGAGCGGGATTGTAACCAGGGTCAAACAAACCGGCAAGGCGGACTCCTCAGCCAATCCCCCGGGCCGTCTCTTCAAGGATCAGGTCGACGACATCCTCGAACCGACCGGCCTTCTGATAGGCTCGACGCTGGCGGGGCGCGCCGTTGCCTCGCCTCTGGATCTCGCGGACGATCGAGGAAACCTCGTCCCACTCGCCGAGGTCCTCCAGAGAAGGCCGGACGAAGGCCAGGAGCGCCTCGATCATTCGCGAGGCCGGGACCGTCTTCCGGCCCCAGGGATCGACGAGGTCGCCTTCGAGACCATAGCGTGAGGCCCGCCACTTCGCGGCCCGGAGCAGCTCAGGGCGAATCCGGTGCTCGGGGGCGTCGAGATGCGGGGCTTCGTGGCAGGCCAGCGCAACCCCCCGGCAGAGTCCGGCGATCGCGACGGCCTCGTCGACCGTCTGGCAGACGTCGGCGACCCGGAATTCGAGCGTGTCGAAGTGCATCGACGGCCGGATATCCCAGTAGATCCGCGAGGCGTCGATGATCGTCTCGGTCGAGACCAGGGAGTCGACCACGGAGTCGAATTCGGCTCGCGAGGCCATCTCCATCGGCAGCCCGGCGGTCGGGAACCGGCCGAAAAGCTCGGTCCGATAACTCGCATAGCCGGTATCGAGGCCCATCCAGAACGGCGAGTTCGCCGACAGGGCCAGGATCGGCGGGAGCCAGGGGCGAGCCCGGTTCATGACCCGGATCGCCTCGTCCTTATCGGCGATGGCGACATGGACATGGCAGCCGAAGATGATCTGCTCGCGGGTCAGTTGCTGGAAGTCGCCCAGGAGCGCCGCGTATCGGTCCTTGGGGGTGAGCGTCTGGTCGTGCCAGTCCGAGAACGGGTGCGTCCCCGCCGCGCCGATCCGGCAGTCGACCCGCCCGGCCGCCTCGACGACGGCTTTCCGCAACCGGATCAACTCGGCCCGGACCTCGGCGAGATGGGAGCAGACCGGCGTGCCGATCTCGATCTGCGAGAGATAAAGCTCGTTGGTAACCTCGTCGCCCAGCGACTCCTTCGCCCGGTTGAGAACTCCGCTCGCGCGCTGGCGAAGCTCGCGGGTGTCGGCGTGGACGATCTGGAATTCCTCCTCGACCCCGATCGTGAATCCGGCGATGGTCTGGCTCAAGAGAGAATCCCCGTGAATGGGCAAATGTTGGAGGATCTCAAGCTTGCCAGATCGTCTTGACGATCCAGGCCGCGACGGCGACGGCCGCGACGAACATCAGGCCAACCGCCGACAGGAGCGCGACGCCGATCCCGACCAGATACAGCACCGAGGGGGCCGCGGGCATCGGCTGCCCTTGTTTCTGGAGCGCCCGGACCTCGTTGAGCAGCTTGATGTTCTGTGTGTTCGCCTTGAAGACGGCGTCAAAGGCATCGCCAATGAACGGGATCGAACCGACGCCGATATCGAGAAGCACATTGGCGGCCATCCGTGCCGCGACCGCCTTGGGCACCCGGTAATGCGTCAGGGCGATCAGAACCAGGCTCGACTGGACCAGACCGGTGAGCACGTCGCCGCCGACCGGCAGGAGGCCGAGGATCGCATCGAGCCCGATGCGGAACTTGGTCCCGGGGATCGGGATGGCGTGGTCCATCAGCCAGGCGAGCTTTTCCAACAATTTGGCGATCGCCTCTCCCTGGAGGTCGCCCCGGACCTGGGCGTCGGTGAGGATCTCGGGCTTGAGCGGGCCTACGCTCGTGGGCATTGGCGACTCCTTCTTGAGGATTCCAGGGGCCTTGAATCGAGACGAGACCAGCCATGCTCTCGATATCAGCATATCCGATACCGCGATAATCGGGGCCGACTGATCCAAGACTCGACTCCGGGCGGCGAATCTCTGTATAGTTCGGATGAGGAGCGAGCATCGAAATCCGTTTCGGTCCCCAGTTTCGGAGGGTCTGGCGCCATGCGATTGGAGATGTCCCGGTGGCGAGCCCTGGCCAACGCCGGCTTCGTGCTGGCGATCCTGGCCGTGGCCGGCTATGGACTCCGCCAGATTTCAAGCCGGGCCTGGGGCTGGCAGCCGACCTTCCGGATTCAGGCCGGATTTGACTCGATTGGCGGAGTCGAGGTCGGCGCCAAGGTCCGCGTCCAGGGGATCGACTCGGGGATCGTCGAGGCGATCGAGCCCCCCGGCGCTCCCGGCGGGCCGGTGGTCCTCTGGTTCCGGATCGACGAGCGGCTTCATTCGCTGGTACGGACCGACGCGACGGCCCGGATCGTCCCCGGCAGTCTGGTCGGCGCCAAGCTCGTCGAGATCATCCCCGGCAAGCCCGATGCGCCGGTCGTGGCGGATCGAGGGTCGATCCGGGTGGAGACCCCGATCGAGCTGGCCGACCTCATGAAACAGGCTTCCGTGTCGCTCCAGCGGGTCGACGCCGTGGCCGAGGCCGCCGAGAAAGGGCTGGGCGAGGTCAACGCCATCGCCGCCTCGATCCGCGAGGGGAAGGGGTCGCTCGGCAAGTTCGTCCGCGACGACGAGGCCTATCAAAAGATCGTCAGCCTGAGCACCCACGGCTCGAAGGCGATCGACGACCTCGACCAGAATCTTGCGGCTCTGAAGCGAACCTGGCCGCTCTCGCGGTACTTCGACGACAAGGGGTTTTACGACCGCGAGCGCGTCCTGTTCAAGCCCGGCTCCGAGCGCGACAGCCGGACCGTCGCCGCCGACGCCCTCTTCGAGCCCGGCCGGTCGGTCCTGACTGCGACCGGCCGCAAGCAACTCGACGACGTGGCCGCCTGGTTCGCCAAGGCCAAGCGGCCCAAGTGCGAGGTGGTCATCGCCGCCTTCACCGACGACGACCAGGACCAGGACCTCGCGCAGATCCTGACCCAGGAGCAGGCCGATGCCGTTCGCAAGTACCTCGTGAGCAAGCACGGGATCGACTCGGCGGGTTGGTTCTCGCCGCGCAAGGTCGCCGCCGTCGGGTTCGGATCGCAGGCCCCCAGGTCAGCGCCGGGAGACCCGGGAGCGCCGCCGAAGCGGGTCGAGGTTATCCTGTTCACGCCGCAAGCTTGAGGGGTGGTTCGACCCGCCCGACATTGAGAGACCAGGATCGATCGGTTCGTCAAGTTGAGCAAGATCTCGGGTGGCCGGGGCAAAGCGCAGCGTGCCCCGGAGTCCGGGTCGTCTCCGGGGCACGCTGCGCTTTGCCCCGGCCACCCGTCGATCAAG
>Ga0080006_1134976_pt1 | contig 12483 bp, 10 predicted proteins | sample RS3BMetagenome_FD_69209 | JGI IMG/M metagenome (GOLD analysis project Ga0080006, IMG submission 69209) | Ferric oxide microbial mat and aquatic microbial communities from Rainbow Spring, Yellowstone National Park, USA - RS3B (SPADES... ...
TAAGAAGGTGCAAAGGATTTGCCCATGCCTTCAGATATTGTTTTCTTTATTTCTTCTTCCTTATTTTCTTCACCGATGTAAAAAACAGCTATGGCTTCCCCTTTGATATTGTCAGGTATAGATACTACTGCCACTTCTAAAACGCCTGGCACTTTCATGGCCATATCTTCCACTTCATTAGGCCCAACGCGTTTTCCAGATACTTTGATTACATCATCAGACCTACCATACAGATAAAAATAGCCATCTTTAGACATTTCGCCGAAATCTCCATGGTACCATACCTCTTTGTAGGTGGACCAATAACTGGAGATGTATTTTTTATCATCTTTCCATAAGCTACGTGTCATTGAAGGCGAGGGTTTTTTAGCAACGAGATACCCTACTTTGTTGTATACCTCGTTGCCGTTTTCATCGTAAATCGATGCATTCATGCCCAATCCTTTGTAAAGGCATCTGGGTTTTAATGGTATAGCTGGATTGGATGCAAGGAAACACCCTATTATATCTGTACCCCCTGAAATATTGGATATAGGGGTTTTTTTGTTCCCTATTACGTTGAACAAATATTCCCAGGATTCATCATCCCATGGTTCACCAGTTGAACCGAATAGCCTTACCCCTTCCATCGGTTTTGAGATATTGTTGAACCTGTACATTCTAACCAGTGTAGGGGATAACCCCAATAAGGTAACTTTGTTTTTGCTTACAATGTCCCACATTCTGTATATATTAGGGTAATCCACTGCCCCATCATAAAGATATATCGTGCCGTGCAGGGCATTTGTGCCTATAAGAGCCCATGGGCCCATCATCCATCCTAAATCGGTTATCCAATGCAGGACATCCTCCCCTTTAAGGTCCATATAATACTTGACCTCTTTGGAGATGTTAACCAAGGCACCACCATGCACATGGACTGTGCCTTTGGGCTTTCCAGTAGTCCCAGAGGTATAGAGCATGATAGCAGGGTCTTCCGAAGAAGTTTTTTCTGAATAGGTATATTTATTGCCTTTTATTGCCTCTTCGAACTTGATCTCTTCTGGATTTGCATTGCCTTCTATGATTTTTTTCACTTTTATTTTCTCATGCACCTTTTTCATGTCTATAAATTTGCCTTTACGCATGTACCCTTCAGAGGTAAACAGCAATTTTATGCTTGCATCTTCAACCCTTGTTTTAACAGCTTCGTAACCATAACCCGAAAACATTGGGACTACAACAGCTCCAATACGGAGAATAGAATAAAAGGCTATGGCACTGTTTAAATTGAACGGCATGTATATGCCAACCCTATCCCCTTTCTGAATCCCCATATCCGTTAAGTAGGAAGATAAGTAGGAAGATAATTTGTCAAGCTCTTCATAGGAAACTTTGAAGGTTTCACCTTTTTCATTTTCGTAGATTATAGCGATTTTTTTAGATTCTTTATAGCGTTCTACACAGTTATATGCAATATTGATTTTTCCATTCACAAACCATTTGGTAAATGGAATGCCTAGCGATGTATCCATGACTTTATCGTATTTCTCAAAAAATTCAATTTTGGTATCTTCTATAACCTTAGGCCAAAACCACTCTGGTTCATTATCTGCCTTCTTATAAAGGGATTCAATATCCAGGTTGTTTTTCATAGCGAATTTCATTAAATTGGTGTTTATTATAGCTTCTTTAGAAGGATTATACGAAAACATTATGTTACTATCTTATTATCCATATATAAACATTGTTTTTGTTAATAGTAAATGGATTAAGATTGTTATATTAATGTTGAAAAATGAGAATGTTTTAATGGGGGCAAGAAAAAGATTTAGGTATCTATTCCGCCTTCTTTCATATAATGCTTTACCAAGGATTTTGCTATTACATGCTTTCTAATTTCAGTGGTTCCAGCCCCTATCTGCCCTAGAATGGCATCGCGGTGCATTACCTCTATGCCTGTATCTTTTATGTATCCGTATCCTCCAAATATTTGGATTGCTTCCCTTGCAATGTATTCTGAGGTTTCCGAAGCGTACATAATGGCAGAGGCAGCGTCTAAGGGGTCCATCATATCCTTGTGCAGCCTTTCCAGTGCTTTGTAAGCCAATAATTTGCTTGTTTGATATTTGACGTACATGTAAGATAACTTTTCTTGAATAAGCTCGAACTCGTACAAAGGTTGTGAAAATTGTTTCCTTTCCATTGAGTATTTTACCGCTTCGTCTAATGCTCTCCTTGCCAGCCCTACGAATATAAAAGCTAAAATAACACGTTCTGAGTTAAGGCCTGACATTATTATTTCTTTTCCAGTGTACCTTGTGCCTATAAAACGGTCCTTTGGAAGTTTTATGTTGTTGAATATAACTTCACCTGTAGGAGAACCCCGCATGCCCATTTTCTCAAATTTTTTTCCTCTTTCTAATCCTTCATCAGTGGAAAGCACTGCAACGGCAGAGTATTTACCCGAATCTTTTGCATACACCAAGAAGAAATCTGCGTATGGGGCATTGGTTATAAAGGTTTTACTGCCGTTCAATACAAGCATGCCGTTTTCTTCTTTTAGGGTTGTAGATAATGCAAGGGCATCAGAACCAGCATTGGGCTCTGTCAGGCATAGAGAACCGATATATTCACCAGATGCCAATTTAGGGACATAATTTTCCCTTATGTAATTTGAACCATTTCTAAACGCGTTGTCAAGGCATAAATTGCTATGTGCACCGTAGGATAGTGCAAGGGAGGGGGAAGAATATCCGAGTTCTTCTTCAATTATAGCTTGTGCCATGTATCCGAAATTGGAACCACCGTACTCTTCAGGGATTGTAACGCCTAGGTAGCCTAGTTCCCCCATTTTTTTGAACACCTCTATAGGAAAAAAATCTTCACTGTCTATTTTGGTTCTTATTGGCTCCACTTCGTTTTGAACAAATTTTTTTACTGAATCTCTTAGCATTTTATAAGATTCGTTATCTTCCATGATTTGGCTATTATTTAAAATCATATAATCTTTTCCTTTTCTATAGTTATTGTTAGAATTGATACTTTTTAATACATATATATTAATCCATTATTTTATATTATTTTACATTCATATATAGAAACCTATAGATAGGATTAGCCACTTTATCGAGGAATCGTACACTTTATCGGAAAATAGCATTTAGTTATAGAATAATATAATAGATAAAAGGTTAGAGAGGTTTACCTATTTGCAAAATTTATTTTTTTATATCAGGCACGAAGTATACATCTGTTACGTTCATCTTTTGGTTCCTTCTGAATCGTGCTTTGACAGGCATGCCTATGTAAATATCCTTGGTTTCTGCGCCTATAAGCCTGCTCATGAACAGAGAATCAACGCCTTCAAACTCTACCAGTATTAAGTTGAAGGGAGTTTCCTTTATGAACTCTTCACCACTGAAATAGCAGGTTGTGAAAGTATGCACTTTGCCTTTCAAGGGTAGTTCATGCCATTCTGTTTCGGCACCACACATCATACAGTGCGCTCTAGGGGTTGCATATACATACCCACATTTTTTACATTTGCTGCCGAGCAGTTTCTTTTTTCCTAAAGCAATGAAAAACTCGCTATCCTGTGCGTAGCTGTGTATGTAGTCTATTTCGTAATGGAATTTTATTATCAATGGATTTATGCTGAATACTTCTGTTCCTTCCTCTGTTTCAGGCAATTTTGCATCTGGATCTAATGTCATTGTACCGCCTCCATAACACTAACAGTAACATATGTACCAGTTCCAGCATGGCTGTGTATAATGCCACGCTTTGCACGTGGAACTTGAAGATAATCATCGTGGAAATGCTTTCCTATGGTGTGTTGCAACTGCCAAAACATAAATACAGCTTGCATTATGCCTGTTGCACCTACAGGATGCCCTGCTGCAAGAAGCCCTCCCGAGGGATTCACAGGCACTTTGCCGTGTAAAGTGGATTTTCCTTCTTCAATAAATTGGCCACCTTCACCATATTTGCATAAGCCTAGATCTTCGTATGTTTGTATCTCAGATGAGGTATAAGCATCATGTAATTCCACTACGTCGATTTCATTCAATGGATCAGTTATTCCAGCTTTTTTATATGCTTCTATAGCAGCAGTTCTCCCTGCCCTGAATGAATGCACACCTGGATATTTCATATTTTCATAATCAGAGGGTTTTTCATGGGGAAGCAATGGCACTTTGCCCATAGGCCTGTCGGCAAGCCTCATTGTATCAGTCCCTGTGCCTATGGATTTTACCAATACAGGGTGGTCAGTAATCTCGAAGGCCTTTTTCTCAGAGGCTAGTATTGCAACCGCTGCACCATCAGACATTGCACAAACGTCTAGCCTTGTCAAAGGATATGAAACCATAGGGGAATTTCTAACCTCTTCAACGGTTAATTTCATTGGGCTTTGTGCATAGGGATTGTGCAATGCATTGCCATGGTTTTTAACAGAGACTTTTGCTAATTGCTCTACAGTTGTTCCGAATTCGTGCATATGCCTTACAGCCATCATTGCATAATACCCAGTATAGAAGCCACCTATAGGATAATCAAAATTCGTATCACTTGCCAAAGCAATGAATTCATTGCCCTTCCACGTATTGACATGGGACATTGTTTCGAAACCATATACCACTACCGTATCCATCCTGCCTGATGCAATTTCCTCATATCCCGCCTGGAAAGCCAATCCACCTGTTGCACCTCCACCTTCAATCCTTTTGCTTGGCTTTGGAACTAGCCCAAGATAATCTTGCACCATGATTCCAGACATCAATTGCCTCTGAAAGTGGTCTGAAAAATAGGATGCGACAGATCCATCGATGTCTTCCAAAGAAAGCCCTACATCGTTCATTGCGTAGTCAAAAGCCTTTTTGACTCTCAACCTAAAATCCATATCTGGAGAAGCCTTAGAAAATTTGGTAACTCCTCCGGATACCATATATACATTTTCGCCTTTAGATACCATATTATCAATAGGCAATTTTCAATATTTAATATTAACGCAAATAGCATTAAAAATCAATTGGCATTTAGTTACCAATAAATAGTTATTATCATATACAGATTTACAATGCAGAAAAGGAAAAAGAAGGATGGGACAGTTACCTTAATGTATGGTAACCAGGTATCAACTAGTGTTGTTAATAATTTGGGCACTAGCTTGATTCCTTATGAAGCCATGTACCTTAATTTTTCTTCTGCTATCATGGGGATTTTGCAAGCCATAACCAATTTGTTTCCTAACTTGTTCCAAAGGTTTTGGGGAAAACTTGCCGACCAAACTAAACAATACATAAATTTTGTTGTTATTGGGTCTATCGTTAACGGGATTGCACTTATTTTTTTGTTGCTGTTTACCTCTCCATTGCCTTTCTTGATAATATTGTCTGTTTCTTTGATTATAGGCTCAATGGCAACCCCCGCATGGAGTAGCCTTGTAGGCACGGCAATAAAAGCTAATAAAAAGGATCGGTTTATTACACGTTCTTCAATATATGGAAGCATTGCGGGGATTATTGCAATGGTTGGTTTCATGTTTTATTCTTACAATAACAATTCTAATGTGCTCATATTGCCATTTGCCATTTCTGCTGCTGTTGCTGTAGGTGGTTCTGTTACCTTGCTTCTGATAAAAATAGATGATAAAAAAAACTCCCGCTTGGATTATGCAAAGAGTATATATAAACCCAGTAAGAGAAGCAGTATAAGAGACCTTATGAATGAAACACCAGAGTTTAAGCCTTTTATACAGATGCAACTGCTGTATAACCTTGGAATGTCTATTGCATGGCCATTATTTTATATAACAATTGTTAAAATACTCCATGCAAATTACTTCCAGATTACAATTATAAATATATTGTCTGCTGTTTCTCCCTTGATTGTGCTTTTCTATATGGAAGAAATGATCTACAAATTCGGCATGAAAAAGCTTATTTTAATGAGCAGGTTCCTGTTTGTATTGGTCCCTTTGAGTTACGGCCTAGCTTTTTCTTTGCTTCCTATTTATATTGTTTCTATTGTGGTTGGCCCTGCACAGGCCGTTAGCAATGTGATATTCTTTGCATATATTCTGCACATAGCTCCTGAAAATAAAAGGGCAGAATATTGGGGGACTTACAATACGCTTATAGGAATCGTTACCTTTATAGGCTCTATTGCTTCTGGGCTAATCGTTGAATTTTTAACTTCTTTCTGGGGTTTATACCTATCCCTTCTAACAATGTATATGGCATCAACTGTGCTTAGGTTTAGTGGTGCGATGTTTGGATTCAAAATTAAAGATATACGTGTTATACCAAGTGTGGAATCAAAGGATTTGATATCAACTGGGAAAATGTTATCTGAGAAAAGGCTTAGATGGCTTAAGAGGAGTTAAGCATTGAGGTAAAAAACAAAAAATTTTAAAAATTATAGAGAAGCAACATAATTTTCAAAGGGTATTGTAAAATCGTTGGGGGATTTTATGCTTCCACGCGCAAGCAATACTTCACGGGTTAAAAGCCAGTAGACAAGTGCCAAAGACATTCTGCCCTTGTTGTTAGTGGGTATTGCAAGCTCAATGTCAGTTAATTCGTTGTTGGTATCGCACAATGCTATGATGGGAACGTGAATCTTTTTAGATTCCTGCAAGGCTTGGTGGTCTGCTGAGGGATCTGTAAGTATAACAAGGGAAGGTTCAGTGAACACGTCTAAATTGGGATTGGTAAGCCTCCCTGGAATGAACCTGCCCATTACAGCTGTTGCCCCTATGTTATCAGCAAATAACTTCGCTGGTTTATGGGCGTATTGCCTTACACCTACGACAAGTACAGAGGAAGGTTCATACATAGAAATGAACTTTGCTGCGTACCTTATTCTGTTATCGGTTTCCTTTATGTTTATAACGTAAAGGCCATCAGTACGCTTTTTATATATGAATTTCATCATGCCTTTGGTTTTTTGCTGTGTACCTATATGCACACCTGCTAACGTATACTGCTCTTCACTAACCAATAACCCTGTCGTATTCTGACTTTCATATTGAATTTTTGCATCCATCTAAACTACCCCATATCCTCTTCTATTTTTATTAATTCATTCAATTTGGAAACCCTTTCACCACCCATTACACCAGTTTTCAAAGCATAAGACCCTAGCCCTACAGATATGTGTGCTATTGAGGGGTCGCAGGTTTCTCCACTACGATGAGAAACAACATTTTTGTATTTATATCTAACGGATTGTTTTACAAATTCCACTGTATCTGTAAGTGTGCCTATTTGATTCACTTTTACTAATACTGCATTGGTAGACCCTAAAGCAATCCCTTTTTCCAACCTTTTTGTATCTGTGGTATAGATATCGTCACCTATAACCAATGCTTTATTGCCTATTTTATTTGTGAGCTTGGCAAAACCTTCAAAATCCCCTTCATCGATTGGGTCTTCTACTGATAATAGCCCATACTTATCAACAATATTGGATACAAAGCCAATTTGCCCTTCTAAATCTAGGCTTTGTTCTTTGTACTTATACAAACCATTTGAATATATTTGGCTAGCCGCAAAATCAAGCGCAGGATAGACATTATATCCGTATTCTTCCCTTACCTCGGAACAGGCTGTATGCAAAATCTCAAGCGCTTCAACGTTTCCAAGGCTGACTACCCATCCACCTTCATCACCCTTTCCTATCGCTTTCATTCCTTTCTTTTTTAAAATTTCAGCAATATGCTTATGCACTGTAAAATTGGCTTCTATAGATTCCCTTATGTTTTTGCCCATGGAAAGAGAGAGATATTCTTGTATGTCTGGACCACCAATAGCATGTTTTCCACCATTCATTACATTTCCCATTAAGTAGGGCATTTTTATGGTTGTGCCTGCAAGATCAGCAATATATTTATACAATGGGATTTCTTGAACATAGGCAGAATACTTTGCATATGCTATGGACAAAGAGGTGGATAAAGCTGTGCCAATACCAGAAAAATCATTGGTTCCATCCACTTCATGGAGGAATTCATCAAAACTTCTTTGGTTTCCAATTTCCCATTTTATCATTTTGGGGGCAATTTCTTTTTTGAATTTTGCTATTGCTTCCCCAATGCCTTTGGCTGGCAAAACTTTTCTTTCTGTTTTTCCTGTTGAAGCACCACTCGGGGCCATAGAAACAATGGTGCATTTATCGGTTACAATATCACATTCAATTGTGCCTGTTCCACGGCTATCATATATATGGTAAACTTTTATATCTTTTATCATGGAGTTCATTAGCATGTTATTTTTAATAAATTTTTCCCTAAGCAAGGCATTCGATGGAAAAAACATTTATGCATTTAGGGTAAGCCCTTTATTACCAGGGGTAAAATAAAAGGCATTGTAATTGTGCATTGAAACAAAATTGATAAGTTTATCTGCATGTTGAAGATCTTCAACAAGTGCAATTATAGAACCACCTCCTCCCCCACCAGTGATTTTGCTGCCTAATACATAGGGAGAAATTAAGTTTAACAATTTATGGGTATGGTCATCATAAACGCCTAGTTTTTCAAGTTCTTTTTCGTTTTCCATCATTAAATTGCCTATGGCACTGATATCCTTTTTTTTCAATGCATTTAATATATCGGATACAATGGAATCAATATTGTTTACGCATCCTATTTTGTTAGGGTCTTTGGCAATGGATTCTTTTACTTTATTTACCATCTTTTTTGTATCTTTCTCTATTCCTGTATTGACCACAACGAAATACCATTCTGGGATTTTTATATCGTATATTTTCCATTCAACGCCATTGGATTTTACAGACCATAGAAATTCGCCATAGCTAGGGGGTATGTTTATGCCTATTGCATTGCCGTGAAGGGAGGTAGAGGTATCTATTGGGCTTCCTATCCCGCCTTGAAAATCTTTTTCTATCCTGAATGATTCATTGGCTATTGCCTCTTCCTCTAAACTTTCACCTTTAATAAAATGTTTAAGCCCAACGGCAGATACACATATTGCCGCTGATGACCCCAGCCCAGACGAGGTGTACAACTCAGAATCAATTGCGATTTTTGAGGTGTTCAGGTAATTTTTTATATAACTAAGCAATGCACCTTCTTCTTTGTTATCTTTATCAGCTATTTTCAAAAAAACCCTTTTGTTAACAGCTATTGAAATAGCTTTGCTGCCATAAACAACAGCGTGCTCTCCTGCCAATATTACTTTGCCAGGTGAAGAGGAATATATTACCATGAACTTGAAAATGTGTATATTAAATAAATAATTTGGCTTTGATAAGCAATTATTCTTCTAAATACTTTTGAAGCAATTTATTAAGCTCAGACATATAAGAAACAATTTTTTGGTAATCTTCTTCACTTATTTTATCAAAAATTTTTTTCATGTTTTTCTCTATTGCATCTTCAATATATGTACAATATTTCATGCCTTCCTCAGATAATATAACATAAGTTGTACGCCTATCAGAACCTTTTTTCCTATGCACATAACCTTTTTTTTCTAACGTATCGATGGAAAACGTAATCATGGTATTTGAAAAACCAGTAATTTCGGAAAGCTCAGACATTGTGTAAGGGCGTTTATTGCAACATATTTTTTTAAAAACAATGAAATCAGAAAAATACATTCCATCGATCTTGATTTCTTTTATTATTTTAATCCATGTTAACTTAAATTCATTAAGGCTATCAATCAGTTCATCGTATCTCATTTTTCTCCCCTATTTATTATTCATAAAGGGTATTGGCCAGCCCATAAAAGCATATGGGATATTTTCTGTTTCCTTCAACATAATTTATAACACTATTTTCCTTCATATAACTTTCATACAACCTTCTTTATTACTATATTTACGTCATTTATTATTTACTTTTGTATTCTATAATTGCTATTGCGTGCTGTTGTATAATAGCTGTAGTATCTATAACAATGAAGGATGCCCAAGAAATGTCCAAGAAATTAGGATTTTTGTATCTTCCACTTTTAAAGATTTGAATGTTGAAAGGAATTACCTAATGAATGTTATCTTTCCAGATCTTGTAAGGATAACTAGAGAAAGAAGTATGGACTTAATACCGATATACCTGAGGTGGGGGGTATCCCTGGTGAGGCATCAACATATAATAAGGTAATAAAAACGTGTTTTGATGAAATATATAAGGCAAGGCCTTATTTCATAGGAATTGTTGGAGATAGTGTATTTTTCAAACCAGAAAATGTCCAATTTTCATATTTTTGTTTTAAGAATGGAAAAAATAAAGATAAAAATCTCAACAAATTCAAAGACAAAATAAGGATGGAGAATTCAACATAGCACAGGAGTAAAAAGGAATTTGAAACCCAAAAAGAATTAGGCGGGCAAATTAAGAAAGGTTACATAGCGATATTCTGCCATACTAACTAGTAATTCTGAAACCTGTTTTGCACTTAATACTATTGTTATGCAATTATATTAACTTTTTAGTACTTTGCTTTATTTCTTTATTGTTTTATTCTTCCGTTAATAACATACTGGATTATATAATATATGCTCCATTTTAAACCTTTAGTTAAGATTTAAAAAACATTTTTCGGTTAACATTGTTTTTTGAATAAGTATTTAAAGGTAAACCGATTTTTTTAAATATGTGCTATCCTGAAATAATTTCCTATATATAAGAAATGATTTCTGGATATCACAAAATTCATAATACATTTATAAACAATCAATTACTCAAAACATTAGCATATGAAATGAGTTTAGGGCAGTTATTAATGTTAAAAAAAGGATATACAGTTAATTAATACTACTTTATTTTATAAAGCCATTTTCTAATATTCTCAAAATTTTCTTTGTTATATTCTAGGTAAACAGTATTTTCTTTTTTCCAAGCTTTAGTTATTGTGTATTCACATCCACTATGAGCAAAAAAATTCCTATCTATTTTAGAACTTTTATTTTTTTCATTTTTTATATAGTGTTTCATATCACTATTATTAGCTTTAATGATCTCTGATAGTATCTTTGGTGTTTCATCCAACTCTTTTAAATTCATTATATCTTTTATATCTTTTTCTAGAAAGATATTATTATATTTCAGATTTAATTTATTATATATCTCATTAAATGTTTTCTCTATTTGATTTATATCTGGTTTATTTATTCTTTTTTTAATGTTTAGTATTAAATCATAAATTGCAGTTACTATTATCATATTAAAAATAATCTCTTTCTTCATTTTGTATCTTGAAATATTTATTTTATTTGAATTTTGAATTTCTATTTTCTTTATATCCTCTAAATAATCTAAAATCTTAAAAAGTGACCTTTCAAGTAAATTTTGAGATTCTATTGATCCAAAAAAATCTTCTATTTTTTTAAATTTAATCAAATCATTGTAAAATATAAGGGGGGTATTATACTTTATCCCGTTAAATGCAATCCTTGTTTCATTTAATAAAATCTTTAGCCCTTTTAATTCTTTCTTAAATTGAATTTTTCTGGAGCATATTTTGATTGACTCTAGATATTCTCAATAAAGCTTTCAAACTCAATTTCAGGTTATCCGATACTCAGTTATGCTTATCAGAGCAATTTCTTATAAATTTTATGAATGTTATGTTATTTATCAGTTAAAAATACTGTTGAAGAATTTGCAGTCTCGGATAAATCAACGTATAGAAATATCTGTCTGACGCCCTTTCATTCCTCATGGATAGAGCTTCCTTGCAAAAGGAGATTGTTATTATTCAAGATCTGAGACTCTGAGACCAATCATTCCAATTCGCGCCTTAAACATTTACCACATTTTTTAGGGAAATATTAAGTATAGCAGTTAACTATGGGAGTGTCTGGGGTTAGATCTATTATGCAATATAACTCGACCTAAATCAAACCATAAGCAGGCTAACGCCTCTCATGTTGAGGGGGAATTATTATTATCTAGCAAATAACCTATGGGTTGTTATTGCTGCGCTTCTCGTTTTCACAATGACAATATCTGTTGGTCTTCTTGAGATCGGTGAACTTGGCGAGGATTTCTGGGAGAGTCTGTTGAAAACTCTCGTGATGACAGGTACTGCAATATTTGTTATGGCAGTTGTTGGATTCAACACTGCATTCGCACCCACAATTCATGGTCTGATTGGAAACCCGCTTTATGGACCTGGACTGATGCTTGGAGGTTTTTCTCCAAAGGTATCAGGTCTACTGACAGGGGTATGGTGGTCCATGACACCATCTTACTTCGGAACTGGTCTCATAACCGGGACATACTTTCTGTTTGAGGCTGCATTTGCATCTTTAACATTTGCGCTTGTCAGCGTCATTGCCCTCAAGAAGGTCAAATTCTCAGCGCTTTTCATCTTCTCTGTGGTGTACTTCACCATAATATGGAATCTACCGGCTGCATGGATATGGAATCCTACCGGGTGGTTGTATATCATAGGCATGAGGGATTTCGCAGGAGGTCTTGTTGTTCACGGGGCTGCAGGTGCAGCGGGTCTCGCCATAGTTATACAGATA
>Ga0080006_1181866_pt1 | contig 12481 bp, 14 predicted proteins | sample RS3BMetagenome_FD_69209 | JGI IMG/M metagenome (GOLD analysis project Ga0080006, IMG submission 69209) | Ferric oxide microbial mat and aquatic microbial communities from Rainbow Spring, Yellowstone National Park, USA - RS3B (SPADES... ...
GGCTTAGGCGATCGACTATCTCTCTGGTTCCCAAAAGTATGACCTGGTAATGATTCTCGAAGTTATAAAGCATGTCGCAAGGCAGAACTGTCTTCTGCAGATTGTTCAACGTGCCATGAACAAGGAGGGCATGCTTCTCTTGTCGACGCTCAACCATTATTACGCCCCCTTTTACGTTTTCAATCCTTACCATTTCTACGAATTCTTTCCAGGAGAACTGTTAAATTTCATTGAGAAGTACTTCACTGTAGAGCATTTTTATGGTCAGGTTGCCGGTAGGCTGGTTCTGGTTCCGTTACCATGGTTTTTGCTTATGCGCGCCGTTGAACTTCTGCGCAATGCACATAAGTTTGTTGATATAAACAGAAGAGCCGAGATTTGCAGAACGATGATTATAGCTGCCAAAGACAATACTCACCATGCTTAAATCATACAAGCTAGCGTTGCGTGAGGTTATTTGAGTAAAGTGCGAAACATAACGATCATAATACGAAATGACTCGATTAAATGGTCTTTGTTAGTTTTTTTCTTTATCTTTTTATTGTTAGTTGTGAGTTCTCCAACGAATTTGTTGGCTTATTCAGACCCATCAGGTATCCAGTCAGTGAATTCGCTAAGTATTACAAGTTTTGTTCCCTTCTACTCGATGTTTTTTGCCACCGGGCTTCTTTTAGTCTTGGCATTCGATACCTTGCTGGTGAATGTGCTTGTTCTATGCATGCTTTCCACTGTTATGCTAGGATTTTGGCCAATACATTCTCCACTTGGGATGTACGAGTCTGTGATAAAACTGGTGAATGTCCAAGTTGTCAACACATACGGTCATATTGTACCGTCGATTGGTAACTATTTCGATTGGCCGTCGCTGTTCTTGACCTCAGTCGTATTTTTCAAGTTAACGGGGAATAGTATGATACATCAATTTCAAACTGTATTTGATACCATCTATTCTTGGATCATCGCAGTTCTAGCGTATGTGGTTGCCAGACGTTTGCTCGGCCATGGCTACGTGTCTTTTCTCGCTGCAATAATGGCAATAGAAGGGAACCTTATACTAACTACATATTACTTTCACCCTGAACTTCTTGGTGTTACCCTGGCTATTGCAATGATTGCCATTAGTTGTCTCAAGCAAGACTGGAGAAGTCTTTTGCTTTCGATTACGGTTGGGCTGTCCTTGATATCAGAAAGTTTTACGGGAGCCTTGGTAATCGCGGCGTACCTCGTATTATTTGGACTGTACTCGGTCGCTTTCTTGAAAAAGTACAGGCGCTTTGTCACAGGGTACTTGCTTCTCGTAGTAGCATGGAATATCTACTGGGCGATCACCGCCTCTCATAACATATTGAGCCAATTACTTTTGTTTGTAAGGGATCCATTGGGAGCATTTTTTCATGTGGGGAACCTCTACCATGCTAATATTGCCGAACCAATCTGGGCGAATACTGCCAAATTTTCCTGGTTGGGGGCCGACATCTTGATTCCTGTTTTGCTGGCGTTTTTATATGCATTTAGAGGTAGAAAAGAGATGAGGATACCTACTCTTCTCTTCCTTTCAACTATGATCGTGTTAGGAGTATCAATTCTGAATAACGGTACAAACTTTTTTGCATTACTATTGTACGGGCCTTTTGCCGGATCTATTCTGTTCGTGAATATACTCAAGGGCCGAAGGACAGCGTTGATTGTTCTTGCATTATTCATCATCATCGTTTCTGCTCCTTCCTTCCTTTCCTTCAACAATAAAGTTCAGGGTTTTCATATATCGGCTGACGAACTCTACTCCTCATATTTTCTAAACAATTATGATCGCGGCTATACGATATTCAATCCATCCTCCTATGTTTCATTCCTAAACCTTAACGCTCTAACAGTAGGGTCACCCCAGCTTTTCACAGGAATGCCCGGTTCAGATATTCCTGCAAGCGAGGTCTATTCAGTACTATCAGACTATTATAACTCGTATGTTCCATCCGGAGGACTGTTACAGTTTGCTCCTCAGAACTTGGACAATGTCTTTCACCTTTATGGTTACACGATAGGATCAGAATTGCTTCAAAACATTCTTCGCCAAGGCAGAAGCGAAAATTTGGTGTACATGAATAACCAATACTCGATCTACTCCTCTACTTCCAGTTAGTTTATAATCAACAGTTTATCGACAGTGTGCGCTCTTATGCTTGTGATTCACATGCTTGGCTGTACATGTTTCAGATTCAGCCGTGATCGCGCGTCTCTTCGAACGGTTGGAAATGCTGAAAGGGATTCACTCCCGATAACGAGTATCTGACTACTGATGACAGAGCAAAACGAAAGAAAACTTATCCTGGAATCAGCTTGGAGGCTTCCTCTAGTGTATAGGGAGCTGCAGATGGACCCGCCAGCTGGATACAGTTTTGTGACCAACAATAATTCGAATATATACAACAATCTGGCCAGATTTGATTTCAGCTATCAGTTGCAGGGAGCTGTGGGCAAACTACTTCCATTGCAGCTCTTGCTTTCTCTGTCTAAGTCTCATAAAGAAACGAATTATACTACCTATTCCATAACACACGTCGTTGCTGATAAGAGAGACTGGATTCTCGATATGGCAAATGAATTACCATTTTTACTCGCTGGAGGAGAACGGAAAACTGCAATCATGAAGGATTATCTGCGCAGTCTCCTTCTTGCACCAAACTGCAAAGGCGTGATCTGCTGGGTTAAGGCGGGAGCCAGTGCCTTCGTGGACTCTCTGGGGACGGAGTTTTCTGATAAAGTGCATGTTGTCTATTGGGGGAAGAAAAGTAAGAAGAGGAGTCCGAAGCTCCAAGAAAACAAGCTCACACTCCTTTTCATAAATTCTGCGAACATCAACATTGAACGGCATTTCTTTGGGAAAGGAGGGATGAGCGTTGTGTATGCATTTCTAAAACTCAAAAGGAGATATCCTAATCTGAATCTGGTAATCAGGTCTGGTATGTCCTCGGGTTTACAAAGTCGTTTGAACAGCATATCCGGTGTAAAAGTAATTAGTACAATTCTCCCTTCAAGTGAGCTAGACAGGATTTGGTCCGATGCTGACATCTTTGTTTTACCCAACTATGGAAACACACCGGCAAGTGTCCTGCTGGATGCAATGAGTTATGGGTTACCCATTGTTACCACGGACATTTGGGCCAATCCAGAATTGGTAGAGGGTGGGAAGAGCGGGCTTTTGGTGCATTCACATATGATGGATGAATACGTTGATGGAAACATTCTGCATCTGGAATCAAGCAACTTTCTCAGGGCAATATACTCAAGAGATGAGAAATTTGTAGATTCTCTGGCTAAGGCCATATCACTTCTTGTCGAGGACGAGAGCTTGAGACGGAGGATGGGGGATTACAATTATAAATTGGTGGCAAACGGTAAATTCTCGGTAGAGGAAAGGAACAGTCGCCTGAAGCGGGTACTCGATGCAACCCTTTCATGAAAATGTGAAGATAGAAGGATTGGACTTCTTAAAGCAAGATACACCGCACCGGCATCCTATTCAACTGTTAACACGAGCCTATGCTATATATCTAATACAAGGGGCGTTTGTATTGGGAGAAAAGGTATTTGACTTTTGTCTGTCTCAATGTCTGCATATACGAGTAGCCAATGATATAATTCCTGCAATAGAGAACGAAAGCAAAAGGACTCAATATAAGACGTACATTGATGTTGGCGCGCATACCGGAGACACTCTGTTACCTGTGGCAGACCTTTTCAACACTTGCGTGGCTATCGAACCTGATCCCAGAAATCTGACGTTGCTAAAAGAGATGATGCAGAATCTGAAAAACTGCACCATAGTGGATTGTGCTCTTTCGGATTCAGAGGGACAGATGCCCTTGTTCATGGAAGAGAGAACAGACCAATCAAGCTTGTACCGAAAGGGGCCTGACAGAAGACTCGTCAAAGTTGATACCCTCGACAACTTGGTCCACAAGTTTGATTTGAAACCACCTTTCCTAGTCAAAATAGATGTGCAAGGCGGAGAATATCATGTTCTATCTGGTGGCCCAAAGACGCTTATGAACCAAATTACCGTATTATCGGAGTTCTGGCCTTATGGGCTTTCGCAGTCGGGTATCAATCCCTTGCATCTGATTGATATGATGACTGAGAAAGGATTCACAGTCTTCAACCTCAGTGGTAGAGCTATTGGCAGAGAAAAGTTGGTCAGATTCATCGAACTGGGCAATGAAAATCCGGCTATTTCCACTGACTTGATATTCAGGAATTTCTGAGAAATGTACTTCTCAGAAGTTAATGTGGGCAAAGTATTCTGATGACCCATTAATCAGTCTCTATCTGAACGCATGTTATACGAAATTTTGCGGAGGACAGGCACTTACCGTATTATCCAGAGGGCGAACGAGCTTAGGTATCTAAAACGAAGGATAGAGTTCTATAAAACCTTCCTTGCCCAAGGACAGCTGGCATTTGATATAGGGGCTAACATGGGCAACCGAACTAATGTATTTGCAAGGCTGGGTTGCAAAGTAGTGGCAGTTGAGCCGCAGAAGAATGTATTTGAATACCTGCAAAGACGTTTCAGAGACAAACCACAGATCATCTGCCTGAATGAAGCGGTTGGCGAAAAAGCGGGCTGGGCTGAAATAATTACTTCGGAAGCTGATGGACTCTCCACCGTGTCAAGAGAATGGATTGACAGAGTGAAGAAGAGCGGCCGCTTTACTGAAATACAGTGGAAAGGCAGAGAGAGTCAGGCTAACCACATTAGACAAGCTGATTTCGGCCTATGGCGAACCATCATTTTGCAAAATAGACGTTGAAGGATATGAGCTGCATGTGCTAAGGGGTTTATCACAACCTGTCAAAGCATTATCGTTCGAATTCAATACACCCGAATCCAATGAAACAACGGTCTACGCGATTGCGTATCTGAACACTTTAGGCAAGTATGAATTCAATTTGAGTTTCGGCGAATCTATGAGGTTAGAGTACAAATCATGGCTTTCCTCCTCAGAATTTGTATCAGAATTTCGCAAAATTAAAACCATGACCTTCGGAGACATATATGCACGTCTGTTAAGATAGGCATGACAAACCATTCTCTGAATGAAACATGAGCAAATACATCGAGTACTGGCAGAAGGCTGTTCCTTGGACTTTCAGAGGCGAGGGGTTCACATACGAACAAAGCGGAGAATGAGGTACGAGCTTCAGGACTATATGATTCAGGCAATCGGCTTTGAATTCTACCGCTCCAAGATCGTTGTGGAGTTGGGATGCGGGGGCGGAATAGATTCTGCCGAATTCGCAAGAAACGGCGCAGAAGTGGTAAGCATAGACTTCACAAGGACTGCAGTCGAGGCTACGAAATCAACTCTGGAAGAAGCTGGCATCATTCATCAAAACATAATCCAAGCTGACCTTCATAATCTTCCATTAAGAGATTCGATAGCAGATTGCATCTACTCATTTGGTGTGCTTTACCATATCCCTGATGTCGAAAACGTCATAAGTGAAGTTGTGAGGATTGCTAATGAACGGTCAGACGTCATATGCATGCTCTACGCCTACTCCATACTTTTCCTTCACAGAAATGAAGGTGTAAATGATGAGCAGCAACTCCTCGGCCTTTATTCTGAGAGGATTCTTGGATGCCCATACGCAAAGGCTTACACGAAGGAAGAAGCGGTGTCTCTTTTTTAAGATATTTTAGCGAAATCAGCGCAAAGGTGTACTATAACGTTGTAGATCTACTTGGAAAGCGCAAGTTTAAGCTGAACATTCTTGATGAATATGAACTCGGCTGGCATATCATAGTCAAATGCAGAGGCAAGAAGTACACAACACTTAGCATTAATAATATTTCTTGAACTCTCTTTCCGATTTACAAGTTTTTAAGGTAGACTCGTTGATGCTGTGGGTTGATTATGAACTGGAATAGAAAGAAGGTTGTTGTAACTGGAGGAGCGGGTTTCATAGGTTCAAACATGGTGGACAGACTTCTGGCCGAGGGAGCTGATGTGAAGGTTGTGGATAAGTTGCAACTTTCCCCTGGCTCTATCTCCTGGAACAGGAAGTTGACCAGACTCGACGAAATATTCAGACGTCATGGGATCAATTCAGTCCCTCTGGAGATTCTTGACCTCCAGACCGAAAAGGAGAGGTTCCAGCTTCTCTGTAGAGATGCGGATGTTGTATTCCACCTCAGTGCCGTCTTCGGAGGAAGGGAATTTGTCAATACACGTCAGGCAGATTGTTCAAAGATGCTCGCGATTGATCACAACGCTATCGAGGCTGCTTACGAAGCAGGCGTTGAGAGATTTCACTATGCCTCAAGCGCATGCGTCTACCCTGACTCTCTACAGAAGAATCCTAGCTACCTCCTCAAGGAGGATGATATACTGAGCACAGGAGAAGGATGGGCCACTTCTGACAACTTGTATGGTTTCGCCAAGCTGATGGGGGAGCTCCAGTGCATTGTCTTTCACAGAGAGAAAGGGATGAAGACCTCTGCCTGCAGGTATTTGACCGTTTACGGACCGGGGGAGTTTGATACATCGCACGCAATATCGGCTCTTATAGAGAGGGCCCTGAACAGAGAGAATCCGTATGTCATATGGGGGAGTGGGAATCAAGAAAGGGGATTCACTTATGTGAGTGATATTGTTGATGGTTCAATGCTTGCATGTGAGAAGATAGATGATGGTACAGCTGTAAACCTTGGTTGGGACAAAAGGTACAAGATAAGGGATGTCGCGACAATGATCCTGAAAATCGCTAACCACAGTCCGGAGATTAAGTATGACCTATCAAAGCCTGAGGGCCCCTTCAGCAGGGCGCTCGACATTGGGCTCGCGAAGAAACTGCTTGGCTGGACGCCCAAGGTCGATCTTGAGGAAGGGCTGACCCAGACTGTGGCGTGGCATCGACAACTTCGAAACGAGAGGATTGAGTTAGCATCCGATTTAGCCAATTAGCAATCTCCTTTGGCTCTAGGAGACCGTGATCAACGAGTATGAAGATTGGAGTAGTCGGCATAGGACGCGTGGGGCTTCCCTTTGCAGCGGTATGTAGCAAGCATTTTGACACCATCGGTATAGATATTTCTGAATCCATAGTGCAAGCCGTTAATCACTGGGATTCGTTTGCCGAGCCAGAAGTGGAGAAGTACATTCGAGCTTACAACCTGAAAGCTTCGACAAATTTCAAGCTGCTGTCTGACCGAGATTTGGTGTTCTTTTTCGTAGGTTCTCAAACACCTGGTTTGGGATACTCTTCCAAGAAGCTGTTAGCGTCCATGGAAATGGCTGCACCTTATATTAGGGAGAAGCAAGTGTTGGTGATTTCAACCACGATTCCTCCTGGGGAGTTGAGTTCAGCCATAATTCCTCGTCTGGAAAGCATCGGCATTCTTTCCAAGTCCAAAGGGCTGGGTTACAGCCCAGCTATGATAGCACTCGGAAGCGCGATCAACGACTTCGAGAAGCCCAATTACATCATGATTGGCGAGAGCAACAAGTATGTCGGCGATATAGTCGAGAAATTCTGGAGGGTCATTGCTGGAGAACATGTGCCCATATTCAGGTCAAGCATCGCGAACATTGCTTTAGCGAAATATACTTTGAATATCGCTCTAGTGATGAAGATCTCCCTGATGAGCCTAGTCACCGAGCTCTGCGAGAAGCAGTCAGGCGATGTGGATGTGATTGCTAGCATCTTCAAGGCCGAGCCCCGGATTGCGGGTACTGGAATGTTCCGTGGAGGACTCGGATATGGTGGGACATGCTTTCCGGTGGACGTCGAGGCAATCCGGCACGAGTGTGACCGTCTTGGCGTGCCTACGTCTTTGCTTGATGCGGTGACCGAACTGAACGAGTGGCAGGTTGAGAGGAGCGTGGCTATAGTGAAATCATTCCGAAAAAAGAAGATATCAGTTCTTGGCCTCACATACAAAGCCAATACCTCAATCGTGGAGGCATCACAAGGTCTTGAGATAGCTCGGAGGCTCTCAGAAGAAGGGTTGGATGTCACTGTATATGACCCTGAAGGCATGCCCTCAGCGAAGACGGTACTGGGGGATATGGTCACCTATGCACGAAGTTTGACCGAAGCCATATCGGAGTCGGACGTGATTTTCGTGGCAGTTGATTGGCCGGAATTCAAGGACTTGAAAGAATCTGATTTCAACCCAAGTCAGATAGTTATTGATCCCTGGCGGCTCTTCAAAGGTAGGCCATTACCCTCGAAGTACTACGGATTCGGGATAGGAGGCAAACTGTAGTTGGGTCATGAGCGCGATTTCAGCGACTTCTTTCCCCTCGTCGACGGGTCCTTCGGTCTTGTTCCGTGGAGAAATTTCTTGTTTAGAGCCCAGAAGTGGCCGTACAGCAAGAAGAAGAGATTCCAGTTGTACTTGTTGCGAGGAATATCACAAGAGTTTGGACTTGGCATAGAAGGGTGGGATGACTATTATGCCCAAAAACCTAAGGACAAAGCCGTCATCTCGAGCGTTGAACCTCACAATCCAGAGGCTGCAGTAAGGCATGAGACATCAGGGAGTTCTGGGATACCATTCGCATTCTATCGCGACAAGTCATTGGAAGCAATTGACGCAGCCGTGTTCGAGAGAGCCTGGTCTTGGGTGGGTCGAACCGATGAGCTTGTTCTGAGGCTAGTTTCTGGCCCTCCGAAATGGGCTTATTACGACTACTTCCGCAACATCGTGCCGATGAACTACAGAACAATCGACGAAAAATATGTAAGATGGGTCGTGGAAAAAAAACCGTATCTGATCCATGGCGTAGCAGGGGCAATTCACGACCTTGCCGAACGAATCATCAATGCAGGAAAAGGAAGTGTCCTGAAGGGTATCAAGCTTTTCCTTATGAGCGAAGACACTCGGAGTCATAGGCAGGCTCTCGAAAAGTACTTCCGTGGCATATACATGGGATACGGCATTGCTGAATGCAGGACTGTCGCATCAGAGTGCAGTTATGGTACCTTGCACGTCAACATGGAGACTTCAATCGCAGAGACAATTAATGGAGAGCTCTACGTCACGAATCTTCACAACAAGGTTCTTCCATTCGTCCGCTACAAGACCGGGGACAAAGGCGAAGTCATCTACGGTAAGAAGTGTCGTTGTGGAATAGTTTCAGACGCCATTGAAGGAATCGAGGGAAAAGTGATTGATTATTACTCTGGCGGGGGACTCAAGCAACCTACAGGCTGGTGGCTTGTGAGCCCTATCAGTCACAAATATGGTGATCTCGTTAGTGCTTGGAGACTTGAAGTGCTACCTAATCGGAAGTTGATCCAAGTGTACGTCGTCCCTAAGGCAGAATCGCTTGACAGGTTCAAAGAATACTTGGCTTGGCTCAAAGAGAGTACTGGTTTCGATGCTGAGCTTGTCAAGGTTAACACCATTCCAAACTGGAGGAGGAGATTGCTTCGCGTCCTAGAAGCCTAGCAGATTTCCACGGCGGAGAGATTGAATGGGAAGTAAGCAGACTCTATAACATTCCGATAACAGACATTGTAAGCTTTGCTAACACGGTCAGCGCCATTACGCCACCCTCAATAAAAAGGCTCACCCAGAGATTTGACCAACTGTACCTGTATCCACCTTCAGACACGAAGCAGCTGCGTAAGTTGATCGCGTTTTACGAGGGCGTCGAATTTGAAAACGTGGTCGTCGGAAGCGGTTCAACCGAGCTGATCTACTGCTTCTTTCAATCTCTTCAGAAAGAGAAGGTGATAATCCCAGTACCGACCTACAGCGAGTACGAAGCGGCTGCGGTTAGGTATGGTTTCAAGCCTATCTTCGTTGGGCCTTGCCCAAATTACGGGCTTGACCTCAATGGGATTGAGACCCAGCTAGGAAAGGGCCCTGGCGCCATCATTGTATGCAATCCCAACAATCCAACTGGACGGTTCTTTGATAAGCAGGCAATGCTCGAACTTGCTCAATTGGCCAAGGATACGAACTCAATCCTCTTCGTTGATCAAGCGTACTTGTGCTTCGTTAGAAATCAGATAAAGTATTCGATGGCTGAATTCATTAACAAGTATCCTGTCTTCGTCCTGAATAGTCTATCGAAGCAATTTGGGATGCCGTCATTGCGTCTTGGATGGGGATTAGCGGCTAGGGATCTCGCAGAGAAGGTCAATGAGAAGAAGATTCCTGGAACTCTGAGCAACCTCTCAATCTGGGCGGGCGAAATCCTTCTCGAAGACCTTGATTTCCAAAAGGAGATGATGAGGTTCTTAGATCGAGAAAGAACACAGCTTTTCATCAATCTGAGTAAGATCAAAGGCATCAGAGTTCACCCAACGGAGACCAACTTTATCCTTCTAGAGCTAACCTCTTCATCAACGAATTCGAGCAAAGTCTTCGAACGTCTCGCACAAGACGGAATCGTGGTTAGGGATTGTTCTCGCATGAGGGGCCTTGGCGACCGTTTTATCCGTGTCACAGTTAGGACCAAGAGTGATAATGCTAAGCTAGTGCTGGCACTCAAGAAGGCCTTGCAAACCGCCAAGAATTCGGACGCTGGTGCGGAGAACTAGCAAAGCAAACTTCACGCGTGGACAATACCTTTCGCCAGAATTCTCTTGCACCTCTAGGCAAAGACAAGAATGTTTGTAATACTAGTTAGGGTTTTGGACTCCAGCAGGCGCCCGATGGAGAGAAGTCAGCTTAACTTCAAATGTCGCAAAAATGTCGACTGATCCCTGTGTGCAACCAACTTCGCCAGCATGCACCCTTAGTTGTCAGGATTGGCTGCGGAGATTTTCTCCATTGCGTTCTCTTGAATCCTTTGCCATCGGCTACGGGTTTGTCGTTTATTCCTTAAGCAGCGACGGCGATCGATACATCGGGACGAGCAGTAAACGAGACAGAAGAGACACCTACAAGGAACAGGTTGTCTCGGTTCACTTCTATTCGATACTCTCTTGATATTCGCAACGAAGCCATCTTGAGGTCCTCCCTGAAAAGCATTCTTCCACCCACTAGTGCCCATCGGTTCCTGTAGAGGGTAATTACCCGGAAGCCGAATAGGATGCTGGGATCTTGGTTTTCGAGAATCAAATCAATGTAAGCTATAGGCAGCCGTCTCACCAGGAGAGGCCATATCTTATCTAAGAACCAGAGCTCAGACGAGATTCCCTTTCATTGGCTACTAATAGGCATTAGACTTCTGAGGTACGGAACGGGTAGTACATAGCGCCTCAGCCGCCTTGCATAGTGATTAGTCTATCATGTTCTAGAATTACAGAAAGCATAGATAGAAGTTGCATTTATCTATGTGCATCACGGATAATCTCGGTGCGATCAGAGTGAATCAACTTCAACTGATTTGGTGTAAAGACACCCGTGGTGAAAGTTTTGCCTAACCCCGTTCTAAAGCTCTCGAATTTGCCGAAGACTTGGATTATTGATGTCGACGGTGTAATTTTCCCTCATAATCGTTACCAGAAAATAAGGCATGGCTTTGAGACACCATTGCCAGGGGTAGAAGATTTTTTTCGTAGAATTCCCAAGGAGGATTTCGTGTTGCTAGTCACTTCACGAACAAAGAATTTTAGGGAAATTACCGTGTCATCTCTCAAAAAAGCGGGTATAAGGTATAACCTTCTCTTGACAGGCCTTCCTATGGGTGAGAGGATAGTCATAAATGACATAAAGCCTAGCGGCCTGAGAACCGCATATGCCCTGAATGTTGTGAGGGATGTCGGTCTTGCCGGAATCACCTTTCAATTCGAATCCCCAAGGGACTATCGTGGCTTATCGCGCGGAGTTTGATAGCTAACTATATGATTACTTTCTCCCTGAGTATCGTCTATGATTCAAGTCTTCGTGAAAGGTCGTAGATCGGAAAGCGGCAAGATAATCGTGGTAAATTTGGATAAAACCACTCTATCATTGTAAGCAACAACGCAGGCATACCTCGAAAGCACAAACATGGATTGTCAAGAGACCTGGGAATGTCTAAAGAAGACAGAGAAGAGCGTGCAAGGAGAGTTTCATTCCTTGCCAAGGTGCTTGCAAGGAACGATGTGATATCGATAGCGGCTCTGATATCTCCTTACAGAAAATCCAGAGAAGAGGCAGGGGAAACGATAGAAAGAGACAGGTTTGTTGAGGTGTATGTGAAGGCTTCTCTAAACACATGTGAAAAAAGGAACCCAAAGTAGCTTTACGCAAAAGCAAGAAGAGGAGAAATAAACAACATGACAGGCATTCAGGACCCTTACGAAGAGCCTGAAAACCCTGATATAGTAATAGACACAGAGAAGCTTGGACCTGAGGAGTGCTTAGATATGCTCATCAAAGAGCTGCTTAGACTGGGCTACCTGCAGTCGAACGGGCGTTGATAACTGAATGATGAAAAAATGATGCATCATGCAGGGGCAACACAAGATTGGCAACAATCTCAAGAGAATTCCTTCTGATAAGTGGCTCGACGAAGAATTATGGAGCAAAGTA
>Ga0080006_1165368_pt1 | contig 12478 bp, 8 predicted proteins | sample RS3BMetagenome_FD_69209 | JGI IMG/M metagenome (GOLD analysis project Ga0080006, IMG submission 69209) | Ferric oxide microbial mat and aquatic microbial communities from Rainbow Spring, Yellowstone National Park, USA - RS3B (SPADES... ...
CCCGGTTTCCCTATGATAGCGAAGATGGCACGGAATCGCTCTCTTCAGCCTGGTTAAGACATACACTTCGAGGTTTTGTGGACGGCCGTTGGGTGGGTTTAATCACGTTATGGTCGGACAGCGAAGAAGAACGGAACATGCGTTTGGATCACATGGACAAGCTGCTACGACCTTACGTCAACAGTCTGTATACATTGGAGCAGCAGCCGGGAAATTCAGTACAGAATGGTTCACCTGAATCTGTCCAATCTGCTTATTGGCGTAAACGCGGGCAGATCCCCTCTCCAGATGCCTTTCATCCGGACCGCGACGGCTGCGGCGTGATTTGGTTGACTCCGGTTCTTCCGATGCTGGGATCGGCACTTGCCGAAGCGGTTGAAATCATCGAACGTATTGTAATCGAAAACGGACTGGAGCCGGCCCTATCCCTTCGATGTGTGAAAGGTCGCACTGCCGTCATTCTGATCGGCTTATTTTATGATCGCGCGGAGGAGACGATGGAACAGCGTGCACTCAATTGCAGATGCCTTCTGAAAGAAGCTATCAACCGGTTGGGATATCCCCTCTATAGAAAGAGCTTGCTGGATCTCAAAGAGGATACACAGCAGCACAATCTCTCAAAGACATGGCTCCATGAAATAAAATCAGCGATCGATCCCCGGCATATTATTGCCCCAGGTCGCTATATTCCATCTGCTCGATAGGAAAGGATGAATTGTCATGAGTAGACAGCCGTTTGTCAGTCCTTTATTATCCATGAACTCCACCCGATTTTCTGATCTCGATTTCGGCGCGGTCGCTGTCGGTGAAGGCTTGGCAAACTTAAAAAAGGACTTGCATCAAGCTTTACTTGATTCTTTTTCCTCCATTCCCGACAGCTTTCAAGCCGAAATGCACGAATTATTAGATGCGTATTGCGGCACGCGCCAAGACTTCTACCGGTTGTTTTATGTTCCGGTATGGTCCTTTCTGCATTGGATTCCTTATCCCCGCTCCGTAGATGAATCCGGCTATGGAACCGTCCGCCTTGCAGTTCAAGCACATGCGTTATCCTTATTTATTCACTTATGGGATGATCATCTTAGCGACAGCCAGTTGCCTCCCGATATGCTAAGAATCCATTCCCGCACAACAGCTTGGCAGCAGTTCGTCGCCAGCGCGCACGAGCTGTGCCGAGATTTCGGCCTTGATCCCAATCAGGTCGAGTGGGCGTGCTCTACTTATCTGAAAGCCACTCATCGCCCAATAATGTGCTTGGATCTTACTGAATATGAGGAGCAGTTCCGAAAAGAAGTTGCCATATGGACGCTTGTTCCGCGGTTGGTGGGATCTTCCCTTCAGCCTGAGGCTGGAGAGGCACTTAGTCGCATCATTGAACAGTTTGCCATTGCGTGGCGGATCATCGACGATATCCAAGATATACATTCGGATATAGCGGGACATAAGAAAACAGCGGTGTGGATGGAGCTTCCTGTTGAAGGACGCCTTGTCTGGGAAAGCTGCAGGAAATCGATTGCCGCTTGTGGAGAGCTGCCTCCTGAAGAATGGAGCCTGCTTACTCGTCATATTCTTGAGTCCGGTTGCCTGGACCGTCTACTTCAACGAATCCAGCTGCTTCTCCGGGGTTCTGCCGATGCGGCACGCGCGCAGGGCTGGCACAGCTTGGCTGTAGAATTGGAACAAAGCTTGATTGCCATGTAAAAAACGGAAACCGGTCGGGTAGCTCCCCCTTTCGGTTTCCCTTGTTAGATTACATAATGCCTGCCGCCGTCGTCATGGCACAGGATTTAGCAACCTTTTCTGCAAGTTCAATTGCATTCGCCGCGATTTTTTTCGCCTCATCCAGCGTTTTGTGGAATTGTTCCTGCAGCACTTGAACGATATCTTTTACCCCTTGAATGAATTTTTTGGCAGCACATTCCGCCCACACTGCTGCATCCGACAAATAGGTAAGCAGCGCCTCCTTTACCTTCTCCCATACTGTTTTTGCAATATTCGCCAAAGCATCCGTCGTGACGTCAAGCGTGATCGGCAAAGAGAAACCATTCCCGGCGAATTGGAAGCCGGCTTGCAGATTTGCCCACAGCTTGCTGCTGTTAGCGCCAATATCCAGCTTTCCTTCCACGTCGGTGCCGATGTCGATGGTGCCAAGCGGCCCTAAATCTATCGTATCAATCCCTACCTTGATATCCCCTCCGACTTCCAATCCGTCCGTTCCGTCCACATTTCCCTCCACTTGCATGTACAGGAAAGGCAGGATTTGACCGTTAATATCGAATTTCAAGCCTGCGGAAGTCAGATTCACGTAGATTTCCCGCTTCAAGCCAAGCAAGCTCATACGGCCGTTTATGCAAAAGTGCGGCTTCTGATATTGCGCGTTTGCCTGGTTGGGTTGATCATAGGTCGCTACAGAAATAGAGGGGCCTGTCATTCCGTCAACCGATTCGATGACGAATAACGTTTGGCCGATTGCGATCCGGTCCATAGAGGCATCAATGGCAATTCCCTTGTTATAGCTGATATCGATCGTCGCCGTTGCATGAAAACCAAGAAAGTTAATTTGCCCGTTAATATAGACATCCGGATCAAAGGGAGGCAGATTGCCCAATTGAGTCCGCTGCGGAACACAATAAAACTGGGCTTCCAATGATACGTCAATATTCGTATGATCGGTATTTATGCGTATCTCGTAATGCTTCATTTTATTGCTGAGATCGGTAAGGAACCAAACTTGACCCGCAACTTCCTTATTGAAAAACACTTGGTTTATAGTAGTCGGAATCGTGATTTGACCGTATGTATGGAAGGCCTGCGCAATCTGATCCAGCTGCATATTATCCAGCGCATCGGCTAGGTTGGCCGGAATCTGAAACGTATGTGTGCCTTGGATCGCCACCGTTGACAAAACATCGTCAATATCCGAAGGAATGATATCCCCAGTTAGCGTCTGAAGCACATCCTTCAGGCTCAAATCACTCAGTGCGCCGGCCACCATGCTTTTTTGCGGTTCGGCCGAATCGAAGAAGACGGCGATTGATGATTCAAACTCGCCCGCCGCAATCGTCCCCGCCACACCCAGACTTGGAATACCCTCCCAATCTACGCCGATGACCAAAGCCAAATTCCCTAGCTTAAATACATCGAAATCGATCGGTGTGTTTCCCTTCATAGAGGCGGAAATAAAAGCGCCATTCTCTACGAAATCCAGTTCAACGCTAAAGGTTTGCACCTGATTCTGAATATTGACCGCCATGCTTCCCTTTAAGAACAGTCCAACGCTTCCCGCGCTGATCTGCCCTCCGAATTGGCAACTGAGCGGCAGTTTCTCGATTTCAGTTTCATAGCTGACGTACAACTTCGAATTCTGTTGAGGGTTGACGCCAACCTGAAGCGTAATTCCGATCGTCGGGTGTGTGCCTAATAGGGTCATGAGCAGATTTTGCTGTTTATCCTCTGTGTTGATCACCCATTCGGCATACAGGTTTAGGCCGGCGATCACACCGCCTTGCCCTGGCAGCGACAGTCTTCCTCCCGCAATCTGCGGATTGTCAAACTGGGAAAGATCGGGGAACGCAAAGCCCGGATCATCGAAGGAGGACACGACAAGCAGCAGTTTTTGAAGGTGGAACAGATCCTCGAACATGGATAAGGAGGATAAAGCTGGTAAATCGGATAGCTTACCCGTTGATAAATCCAGTCCCGCGGCAAAGCCCCAGTTCTGACCGTCTATTTTCCTTGCTTCAAAAGCAAAGGTGCCGAAGTCCACCAGTGTAGTGGCAAATTGAAAGATATATTGCTGTTTCTCCAGTTGGATAATGACGTAAGATTGCTGAAAGTCGAGATCGAAACCACCGGGTAAGGTGACGGTCTGATTCGTCATTTGCGAAATTAATTGCATCAATCGAATTTCGGGAATATCAGCCCGGATCATGAACATACCGGACAAATCATAAACCGCGGTTAGAAACAGATCGTTTCCAAAGGCAAGCGCACCACCCAGCGAGCCGGTCGTACTTCCGGAAAATTTGGCGATATGCAGCTGCACATTGCTGATCGTAAGGGGTACAGGCCCCACATCCAACGACCATTTCGGATCTTCGGCAAACACCGCGTCGAACGTATACCCGTCACCGGGCATTAAGGACAAATCCATCCGGTTGATGGTTAAATCCGGCGGAGCGGGCAGGCCGATTTTAGAAAACATCGAATGCAGCGGCAGCACTGTATCCTTTTTAAGCGATGCCCGAGTCCATAACGACGGCAGTTCAACGGAACCGTCGAACGAAGCGTCGAAGGCGTCCAGCGTACCGCCTAAGGTAACCAGCAAAGATCGGTTTGAGGAAAAAGGCTGAGAGATGGCAAAGGAAGCGTACAGCTTCTCGAGTTCGAAATATTCTAATGCGTTGAGATGTAGCGTCGGCATGCCAACTGTAATCAGCACACTGCTTGGAGCAAGGCTGCCATTAAAGGATACCGCAACAGCCTCAAGCGATAAGCCTCCCAAAGTTTCTCCAACTTGTTGGAGTTCCTGCGGAAGCTGGCTGAACAAATCGTTCCCTCCCGCCAAGCCGGTAAGTCTGCCCAAATTGGCTAAACTCAGGTTGGTGCCTTTAGCATATAAAGACAATCGCTTGGCTTGCGGGGACACTCTTGCCGTTACAGTGATACTGATTTTGTCGTCGTCGCCGTTGGCGTGTTGTCCCTGATCCGAATCCGGAAGAGGTATGTCCAGTTTCCCGCTTACCGCAGTCTGGGCGACAAACGATTTATTGCTTTGCTGCCAGGCACTATCGGTGGGGGCATACAGGTGCAAGTGGGTTTGGTGAAAATGCAGAGAGGAATTCAATAACTGCATATCGATCCCCAAATCTCCTTGCAACAGAATGCCCGGGAGAGTACCTTCAACTTCCCACGGATAGATACTCGGAAGTAGCGGAGTGACAGAAGATTGAAAGGTGGGTAGCGTCACCGTACCATAGAGCGTTATTGTCGGGTTTCCTGAAAGCGCTGCATCCAATAACCCGATGAAACCCGAAGGGGCAAACGTCCCTACAAAGTTCATACCTGCGCTAAGCGGCGTTCCCGTCCGGCTATCCGAAGTCTGTTCTGCATTGGTCCAAATAAAGAAAGCTTGTTGAAACTGCAGCGTATCCAGAAAAGGTACGAAAGGTTCCGTATCGCTTTTCATATCAGGAAATACAGGAATATTGGGAAAGCTTTGGCTGAAACGCCATGGATTCGAATCAGGAAGCGCCGGATCTATGAAGGTGTAGTGCAATGTGGCGTTAACATCCTGCCCGTCATGGGATACGAATACAGCTTCTACGGCAAGGTTGTGAACGCGCAGCACGCTCGCTTCACCTTTGATGATAACCGTATAGTCATTCAACGGAGGTACGGTTTTGACCGCATCCGTAATGACGAGAGGTTGATTGCCATTAAATAATGCGAAAAAATCCTTTAATGGATTTCCCGGCAAAGTGTCTGGACTGACCGTGAGTTTACCGTCGACAATCTGAAGACAGGCATCCAGCGATTGAATTGTCATTGGATTTTCTCCTTTTTCTCCTTAGATATAGTTCAAATGTATGTACGTTCAGGGCAGTCTGTTTTTTTTACCAGTACGGAAGTTTCAGCGAAATGCCCGCGTGATCGGAAAGACCGTTTGGAACGTCCCGGGTTTCCGTGTGTACCTGGGCATCGTTATTGTCCACATGGACTACAGCTGTGGGATCGGCCTTGTACAACCAAAAATCGTAGGCGTTGGATGACGTGGTGTTCTCCGGGTTGTTATGAGCATCCTCGGCGTAAACAGCGGACATATTGGCGCGGCTGGAGAAAGTCCGGGGAGCCACATTAAAGTCCCCACCAATATATATCGGTGCCTGGGTCCACGCTCCCCCCTCCGTTTTGCGTATTTCGTCGGCCATTTTCGGTATAGCAGTAAAAGCACCGCTCCGGTCGCCTAGATTGTACATATTATGAATAAACCCGATGATCATCTTCGTGCCTTTAAACGTAATCGCCACATAAGCTAAGCCGCGGGAATCCGCCGCCCAATCCCCGTTGGGCATGAGCAAAGTGTTGTCTTGATGATAGATTTTCCATGTTTTGTCTGAATTTCTCAGCACCCGCCCCCAGCTGTTTAAACTAACTTCTTTATATAAGGCAATCGCAATATATTCGGGTGTTTTCGTTTTATTCAACGCGGTCACCCCGATGGCGAAGTGATAGACTTTCGTCAGACCAGGATCTAACGTAAGAGCGAAATCCTCCAAGGGCGCTGCAGTCGAATTGCAATTGTTAATCTCCGTGAACCCTGCTACGAGAATCCGCTGGTTCACACCCAAATCGCTGGATATTTCACTCATTGCATCATCATAACCGACATTGCGTAGAGCCGATCCTCCTCCGAACACGCGCATATTTTGATGAAAAATACTGTACTGAGTTGGCATGCTCTCACTCCTTATCCGTCCAAATTGTTGGCAATCAGTTTCTGGATATCGCTGCTGGCCCTTGCGCTGATGTCGCTTAAGCTCAGAGTGGCCTTATCGTTAATCGCTTGCATCGCTTGTGTTTTGACGTCATCCTGATTAAGAATGGCATTGATGACGTCCGAGAAGGCAGAGTCGATCCGGACGTTAATTTGCATATCTCCCGGATTGGCACCCAGGCTAAGCTTGGTAAACTGGGTCTGAAGCTGCTCCAGAATCGTACCTGAGAACAGAATCGTCGCTTCGGCTCCCGCCTTGGTTAAGGTGATGGCCAAGCCCCCGGTTAACGCCTCGGTGCTGCCGTCAGGCGTTAATGAAAAATTCCCGTTAATCATTATTTGATTCGAGCTCAATTGAAGCTGAATGAACACCTCCGCATTATCGAGATGCTGCTGATCTGCAGGTGAAGTGAGGTTGGACAACCCATGAATGACAAGATTCGTCAGCTCGGCCTGGTTGAAGACCATTCCCTGAAACGATAAATCCCCTAAAGAAACCGTGTCCATCGTCAATGGCTCCAATTGCGGATTCTGAATGCGTTTAATCGCAGTTGGCAAATAGTATTCGCTGTCGGGATTGTTCAATGAATAACGCAATCGGTCGAATGCGTACTGGTCCACCAGCGTTTCTCCGGACTGTCCTGTAGCATCGACCGGCAGTTGGCCTGCAGGAACAGCACTTAACGTGTCGTCGAACACTTTGTTGATTTGCTGCGTCAGCATGCTAGAAATCTGGGATAAATTGTCCGTTCCGTTTAGGAGATCGTTAATATGCTGGGTAAAGGACTGGTGCGTCGCCGGATTCGAAAAAGCGTTAATCACTTGTGCTTTCCAGATGTTCTGCATCGTTTCGTTTAAAATCGTGACGATGGTGAGCTTGTCGGGATCAAGTTCGAAATCCGGATAGGAGTCAAGCTGACTGCCTCTGACGTTGAGGTGCTTCAAGGTCGCTTGCAGTGTTCTTGAAGCATTTGCGCCCTTCACAGAGATATGGACCAGGGCATCGATATGTAAATTGTTAATGTTCACCGTTACCGCGCCAGTTCCGGTTATGTTCTCTGTCGGCCAGGATAAACGAGGCAAGGTTAGCGGTACAGTGGTGCAATGGTTGGGGTCTTCATTTGTAGCCGCACAGACGCTTTGATCCAACTGATATTGTCCGACCAGTTGCAAAGACGGCAACTCAGGTTGATGGGATAAACCGTCTTTGTGATCGGCTCCATCGTAAAATCCCGCCTGCAGCGTTAAGGAAATATCATAGCCTCCATCCACGATTTGAATGTCGGGATTTGGCATTGCCCACATATTGTGCAGACCCAGAACGGTAACGCCGTTCATAGACAACAAGGGAAACGGACTGTCCGGATTGGGAATGGGTTGAAAGTCACTAATATTAATTTTGCTTTTAGAAGCCATCTTGCCGACCAGGCTCCACCAGGCGTTGGCGATGGCATTTGTGATCGTAGCCCCCCCATCGTCTCGCAGCTTGCCAAGATCCCAATGATCGGCATGAAAAGGCAGCAGCGGCCCACTCCCGTTCGGGTTGTCCAGTGTTTCTATTCTGGATGGCAGCCAATACTTGGCATTAGACGGATTATTCGCCCTCTCGCGCAGCGTGTTGTATACAAACGATACTAAATTTATGCCCATATAGTTCATTCCTCCTTCGTAAATGCGGGTCGATTAAAACCCGCGGTTGACCACATGTAAGGACAACTGCTCCAACGCTTTGCGATAGCGGTTCTGCGGGAAAGGGCGTAAATACTCTGCCGCTTCCAGCGCTTGTGTTCTCGCATCCACATAAGCCCTCGCATACGCTGAAGTGAACATGACTTCCTTAATGCCGTAGTCAATGTCCCCTTCCGTATAGTCCGCCCCGCGCATAATCCGGCTAACGATGTGCTCCCCTCCCAGTTCCTCCATCGCATAAATCAGCGGGAGAGATAAGCGCCGATGGCGCAAATCCATCCCTCTTGTTTTTCCGGCGGACGCACCACTATGGGAAAAATCGAGAAGATCGTCCATAATTTGAAATGCTCTGCCGACTCGCCTTCCGTAGAACCCGCCTCTACGGGTTTCTCCTGTGCGCCCCGCGGCCAAAGAAATGCCCGACTCGCATGCCAGCCCGAACAATACGGCGGTCTTGCGCTCAATAGTTTCCATATATTTGCTTACCAATTGTTTTGTATGCCATGTCGGATCTGTGTCCAGTTCGTCTAATTCACCGCAGCATATGCGAAAAGCCGTATCCAACACCAGCTTCACTAGATTCATATCTTGTTGGGTGTCGATGGCGTCTACAAAACCCCGTATAGCCTGAACAAATTGCATGTCACCAATAATGACGGCCTTCTCCGTTCCGCGGGCCGCATTGACGGAATCGAGACCTCTGCGAAGCAGCGCATGATCTACGATATCATCATGAATCAAAGTGGCGACATGGAGCATTTCAAGGGAAACCGCTCCTTGAATAACTTTTTTGGATAAAGCCGCTTGAGGGCCCAGCATCATGCGGGCAGACAGCAGCAGCAGCATGGGGCGCAGCTTCTTGCCTCTGCGGTACAACTCGTATTCCACCTTGGTCAAATACGGCTTCTGGGGCTCAAGCGCCTCCATAAGCATTTCAAAAAAACGTTCCATATCCTCCGAGAGCAGCTGTTCGCGAATGTCGTCGGTTGGATCTGGGATGGCGGAAACAGAGTCGGAAAGCTTCAAAACCATTTTCATAGAGAAGCCGACGCCTTTCTATATCGACCAAGAATCATTTCTCGCAAATATCGCTCTACGTTTTGAACAATGTCGTTATAGAGCAGACTCCGGATAAAATAAATCCCTTCCAATCGTTCTGCCGCGAATTTGCCGATATCGCCCGTCCATTTCGAATCATCAATCTCAAGCGCGAACGCGGGCAGATCCAACCGCTTGACGACAACAGCTTCCGAACCCACTTCTCCTACGCTTAATTCCACCTCGGCATTGACCTTGCCGATATCGGCGAAACAAGTTCCTTCAAAAAGCGGTCGTCCGACAAAATTGGATTTTTCGGCGCGTTCCTTGAGGTTCGATTCGAACAAAGTGCGCAGCATACTCCGATCTTCTTCATCCAGAACGGTCCAAACCATAGCGTCACCGCCCTCACCGCCGCCGGGATTCGCTCCCTGCTGGACCAACTGGTTAACTTCTCGATCGTCGACCGTAGGCAAATCTCCCTGGTGGCTGTCCACAGTGCTATATACATCATCCGGCTTTAAAGGATTTATATTTTGCTTATCGTTGTCAGTATTGCCCTTCACCACTTTACCGAAAGACAACGTCGCTTTGGCCGCTTCCAGATATTTGCCCTGCGGGACCGAGTCGGATTCGAACGGATCGTAGTCCGGATCCTGCATCGCCGTATTCATCGCCAGCGCCAGTTGCTGCGTGAAAGCGTTGTTGTTATAGGTGACCGTTTGTTGCGTATCCGAGCGAACGTAACTTTTAGCATTAATCTCCAGATTGTTGGCGACGGCTTCGGACGTATCTGTGGACATCGCCTTCGTTACCCCTCCGGCCTTCCACGTCGTTTTCATCGCTGTATTTTCGCGAAATACTTCTTCATAGATTTCGTTATGCTCGTTATATAAATCCAGCAGTCTGATTCCGTTGTCTGTGTCCATCAGACGCTTGCGCTCATCTCTCGCTTGATCCAGCCACTGCTCGACCTGAGGATCCGTGTTGTCTCCAGAATCATTCGCACCCGCTGCTTGAGGGTGACAGGCTTCCTCAGGCAGTTCCTCTAAATTCCCCGCAGTGTCCATGGTGACAATCGGGTCCGGCTTGGTCCCCAGCGCGTACGTTCCGGTAAGCTTGACCTGTTCCAGACTCAGCTTCAGCTTAATGGTTTGATCCTTCTCTGCGGGAGTATCGAACTCCCATTGGAGTTGATCCGTACCTTCCAGGATCAGTTGTTGAAGGCGAAAACTAAGCGCTCCGGTTTCGTAGCCGAAACTCTCAGGCATCTTGACCTTTCTGGCCAGCGGATACACCGCCGAATCCTGCAGCTGCACACTACGCTGCGTGAGCGTATCATTCGCATCGTTATGTAGTTGTTCCAAATGCATCACTATCCGCTGAATGGGTTTTTTCATGACGATTGTCCACCTCCGTTAACCTTTATTGTGCTGGAAGCCATAATCATGCCGTTATAATTCGAAAAATTCATAGAGTCCAGCGTAACATTAATATCCACACCGCTCACCGATAGACTGTAGCCAAGCGGATGTCCCAGGTCCAGCTTATAATTCTGCCCTTTCACACCGTCCAAAGCTGATTTGACTTTGTCCTCGATCTCGGAAGAAATCTTGCTCCCCACAATAGGAATGGCTGCCAGGAGAGCCGCGCCTCCGATAGCGGAAGTAAATAAGCTGAGAATCCCCGCTGCTACGCTGCCCCCAATAATGGTGCCATCCGACGGTTTCGCGGAAACGGAGAAGTCGTCGTACGTATCAAATTGAATGCCCAGCGTGGTGGGCGTGGCCTGAAGCGTTAGATGGAATGCGGGATTAGGCGATATGGAAATGTCATATTGTATCAGTCCCAAGAACAATTAGCTCCTTTCCGGCTTTAAATAACATCAATCGAACCTTGCACCATCAACATGCCGTTGTAATTTGTCAGGCTCAATCCGCTCGGCACGATCGTGACCTGTTCGCCGTCGACATTCTGGGTAGAGGATCCCACTGAAAGAATATCAAACGATCTGCCTTCAATTAACGATTTGCCCAAGGTGGGAAGCACGCCTCCGAGCGTTTGCGCGATAGCCCAGAAAGCTCCGGATACGATCTCCTCTCCGATGCTGCCGGCAGGCTTGACCAAAATGGCGAAATTATCGACTTGCGCGATCGTCGCTTTCAGCGTTGTGTTGTCAAACTGGATGGCGAGTTTAGCGCCCAAAGGAGAAGGCTGCGTAACTGCGTCATAATTAACCCCGAATTCAGACATAATGGACCTCCTTTGTATTAATAGCTTTTGAAAGCATCCGCAACTTTGTTTGCGGCATAAGTGACTCCGTCCGCTACTGCGTTCGCGCCGTCAACAATAACGTCGCCGATCGGCCCGAATACATCCGCTCCCGCGCTTGCAGAAGCCGCCAAATCCACGGAAACATTCAATAGGGCCAAATCCTGCGGATTAACGCTTGCGGATATGTTTCTAACCGTGATATTCGCGTTATAATTCGCTTTGACAATTCCTAGATTTTCACTGCCCCCCGTTCCGGTGGACAAGCCCTGGAAGCTGCTTAGTCCTTTGGAAACCCCGGATTGGATCGCTTCTGAACTGAGCAGAATGGTCAGCGGCTGGTTCGGGAACGTTTCGGCCGGAGGCGCGGACGGCGAAGGCTTGTTCTCCAAATTCGCTACCGCCACCAGTCTGCCGCTTCCTAAGGATAAAACCGGTGTCCCGAAATTAAGTCCTTGAAAATGAAGATCCGGCAGTTGTTCACCTGAAACGAGCGTCTTGGCCATTTGCAGTATTTTTGGAATCATAAACGACTGATACAGTACATGATCATTGGGAGAGACCCCGTTCAACTCCACTAATGCGCCCAAGGGAATTATGGTCAACAGATTGTTGCCGCTTACTGAGACAGTGCATAAGGCTTGAAAATTGGCAGTCGTCTGTTCGTTTTGACCGGTGCTAACGTTCTTCTTGCTGACCTGCACATTAGAGAAATCCATGACGATGCTGTTCTCCTGCGGAGGCACCGAGGCCGTTCCATCCGGTTTGATCGCATGATTCCATTGATCGTTCGTCGGGGGGCTCAAGTGAATATAAGGAACCTGCTGCACATTCCAAGCTACCGGTACGGATACACCCATTACCGGCACGGTTTGAGTGCCCGTGAACAGCTTGGTTTTTAGGCCGGGTTTTTGAAACAATTGATTGACAATCCGGTTAAGCGCTTCTTCGTTCAAGCATATTGCAACATCATAATCACTCATG
>Ga0080006_1274763_pt1 | contig 12478 bp, 12 predicted proteins | sample RS3BMetagenome_FD_69209 | JGI IMG/M metagenome (GOLD analysis project Ga0080006, IMG submission 69209) | Ferric oxide microbial mat and aquatic microbial communities from Rainbow Spring, Yellowstone National Park, USA - RS3B (SPADES... ...
TGCAGGACGGGCTACGACCGTGCCGCAGACCTAGAAATCATCGGAGCTGGGCAGTTTCCGCTTCAAGATATGGTAGCCATTGCGGCTGAAAGCAGAGGATATTTCCATCGCCTATTCCGCGAATATGGTGTCGAGATTTAAAAATAGAACGTGTCCGAAAAGGCGGCGAGCGGGCGCAGTGGTTCGTCGAATTTTCGGACGTTCTCAAATTGGAGTCGAAGACATGTTAAAAGTGGCGGTAATTGGTGTTAATAACATCGGGAGCATCCATACGTCGGTATACCGCGAGAACAGGAACGTAGAATTGGTCGCGGTTTGCGATTTACTCGTCGATCGTGCGGATGCGGCGGCGAAGGAACTTGGCGTCAAAGCGTATTACTCTGTTGCCGATATGCTTAAGTCTGAACAGATTGACGCTGTGAGCGTTGCGACGGCAGGCTTTGAGAATGGCTCGCATCATTATGATCCTGCGATGCAGGCGATTGAGCACGGAGTTCACGTACTCTGTGAAAAACCACTGTCCAACGACATCGAGTTAGCGCGAGTGATGGTGCAAAGGGCAAAAGAAAAAGGCGTTTATCTTGGCTGTGACTTGAACCATCGCTTCATTAACGCTGCGTATAAGGGGAAACATTTGGTCGAGTCAGGTAAACTGGGCAGTTTGCTTTGGATAAACATGAAGTTGGCGATCAACAATTCGAATGAATCGAGTCCGTGGTTTCATTTGCGAGCGCTTCATTGTCACTCGATTGATGTCATGCGTTATTTTGCCGGAGATGTGAGCCGTGTACAGGCCTTTTTGACAAAGGCACCGGGTCGCGAAACGTGGTCGACGGCCTCGATCAACATGGCGTTCGCGAATGGAGCCGTCGGTCACCTGACTGGCAGTTATGATGCGAGAGGGCCGCACCCGATCGAGTATTGCGAAGTGTCGGGTACGGGGGGACGGTTTGTCATCGACAATATTAACGACAGTTTCACGTTCTATCCGGCTGACTCTGAAGAGACGATAGTGGTGAAGAACACGTTTATGGGTGTGAAATCGTTCACGGACACGTTCCGTAACCGGATTAATCGATTCGTGGAGCAGGTGAGTGAACGCTGCGCTATGGATGAGTTCGAAGGTTCTGGAGCTGAGGCGCTCGCGGCGCAAGAAGTCGTTGAAGCGGCTATCAAATCGTGGCAAACCAATGCGATCGTTGAAGTACCGCGATAGCGGACATGTGGGACTATGGTGCGAACAAAGCCTGGAACGAAACACTTCGAGGCTTTGTTCGCTTTTTTAGGACGTAAACCAACTGTTCACCGTATTTTGGTTGTCTTTAATCCACTTTTTGACTCCGGCTGTTTTATCCGAGCTGCTATTGAGGTCGAGTTCGAGCGAGCCCAATTGTTTTGGGTTCAGTTTAAAGTTTTTTAACCACGAGATCGGCTGAGAATGTGTTTTGGCCCAATTCATGTTTGCTTCGGTTTGTATATGTTCAGATTTGCCGAAGTCCCCTTTTGGATCGGTCAGATACTTCAAGTCCCATTTGGAGAATGCCCAATGTGGACTCCACAGCGTTACAACGATCGGTTTCTTTTGCGCTTCGGCGCGTGTTAAAGCACTCAACATCGTCGCTTCACTACCGCTTACCAAATTTAACTTTAAGCCATAATCAGTAACAGCTTTTTTGGCGATGGTCATCTCCCCTGCGCCAGGATCGATGCCAACAATATTGTTTTGGAAATCGCTTGCGTGTTGATTGAGTTGTGTTATTGAATCAATCGATGTGTATTTTGGCACGACGAGGCCGATCTTTGCCTCACCCTGGTACCATTGGCCGAGACTTTGTAATTGCGACCCATATCGATCGATGTACGTCTTGTGCGTGTAAGGGAGCCACGTATCCATAAAAATGTCGATGCCGCCATGCGCAAGACCGACGAAAAGCGGTCCGGCATCCATCGATTCCATCGTTACACTGTACCCTTTCTTTTCGAGCAACTCTTTCCACAGGGATGTGACAGCAACATCTTCGGCCCAATTCACATAGCCGATGGTGACGTTCTTATCGGCTGTTTGGCCGCCTGATGTTCCTTTGTTTGGGCTCGTAGTCGGACTTGTGCCGCATCCCGAAAGGACCATCCCAGCTAAAGCTGCCGACGTCAAAGTTGGGCCAATCCATTTGTTTTTCAACATTAAGCATTCCTCCCAGATCGTTTATTCAGTGAGTTCCTACCCATCTTTTGCGAAATTCTATCCAGTATCATTGCCAAAATGACAATGCTCAACCCAGCTTCAAATCCTTTGCCTACATCAATCGTCTCCAGTGCCGCCATCACATCGGCGCCTAGGCCGCCGGCACCAATCATCGAAGCGATAACAACCATGGAAAGGGAGAGCATCAGTGTCTGATTGATTCCCGCTTTAATGCTCGGCATTGCAAGGGGAATCTGTATCTTCCATAGAAGTCGACGGTCATTCGCGCCAAATGCACGAGCGGCTTCTACCATTTCCGTAGGAACTTGCAATATGCCGAGGCGCGCCAATCGAATAGCGGGCGGCATCGCAAAAATGACAGTGGCGAAAATTGCGGGAACGACTCCGATATTGAAAAATATAAGAACTGGCACCAAGTAAACGAAAGCGGGCATCGTTTGCATCAGATCGAGAAACGGCGAAAGAATTTGATAAACGCGATCACTGCGCGCACCCCAGATGCCGAGGGGAAGCCCAATCACCACTGAAATCAACGCGGATAGGATGACGAGTACCAATGTAGTGATCATGTGATCCCATAGGCGGAGATCGTAAATGAAGATCAATCCGATCGCAGTGCCAAGAGACAACCGCCAACGCCCGGCGCGGTAGGCGATCGCCGCGATAATAACAACAACAATCCACCATGGCAGATACGCGAGAGCATCGGTTATGGAAGTAACGGCGCTGTGCATCACGTCTGAAATAGATCCCAAGGCGGGGCCGATGCTATTATAAATCGCGTTCACTGCTCGATCGATCCATTCAGCCAACGGTATTTTCGGTAGCAGAATATCCACCTCCCAGTGAAGCGATTGCTTCCAATATGGTGCTTTTTAAAATTAGGCCTTGCAACGTAAATTGTTCGTTCACAACAGCCAATGGATATTTTGATTGAATGATGAGGGAGACCAATTCTTCAAGCGGCGTTATCGGAGCAACCGAGACGACCTCTTCCAAGACACAATCGTGGAGAGACAGCTTTCTTTTGGATACTGCTTCCGCGAGATGATCTGCTGTGACGATGCCCTGCAGTTGTCGAGCGTCGTTGACTACGAACCCGCTGGATAAACCTGCGTCACGAAGTGTGCGGAGTGCTACGCTTGGACCGTCTTTTAGACGCAAAATTGGAGAGGGCCGTTTCATAACATCCGACGCGACGAGAACTTTCGTAATATCGACGCCTTTCACAAATCGCGCCACGTACTCATTGGCCGGTGTGCTCACAATTTCCTCGGGCGTACCGATTTGAACGATTTCGCCGTCTTTCATGAGCGCAATGCGATCACCCAGTTTTAATGCTTCATTCAAATCGTGAGTAATGAAGACAATTGTTTTGTGGAGTGCGCTCTGCAAATTCAACAACTCGTTTTGCATATCGCCTCGTATTAACGGATCCAAGGCGCTGAACGCCTCATCCATGAGCAGAATGTCGGGGTCGTTGGCGAGGGCGCGCGCCAATCCGACGCGTTGTTGCATTCCACCGCTTAAGTTTTGAGGATACTGATCGCCCCAATCGTCAAGGCCAACCATTTTCAGTTGCTCCCGTGCGGTTTTCAAACGTTCAGGCTTAGGAACGTTTTGCACTTCCAGTCCGAATGCGACGTTTTCTACAACTGTTCGATGAGGAAACAGTCCAAACTGTTGAAAGACCATCGCCATTTTCTTTTGTCGAAATCGTAGCAGATCGTTTTTTCCAAGCTTCAAAATGTTTTGGCTCTCAATTGAGATTGAACCTGCAGTCGGTTCAATGAGACGGTTTAAGCAGCGAAGAAGTGTCGACTTTCCGCTTCCGGACAGTCCCATGATAACGAATAGTTCACCGGGCATAATATCAAAGGACACTCGGTTGACACCAATGTTCGACCCAGTTTCCTTTCGAATGTCTTCGATATTCATGCCCGATTCAAGCAGCTTTAACGCCTGATTCGCTCGGTTCCCAAAGATCTTTGTAACATTGCGCACCTCAATTAATGGTTGTGACATAAGTCCTCCTCGAAACAAAAGATACCGAAATTATTGCGTCTATACGTTCGACTTTCCGGGCATAGGGATAAGGTCGAATATTTTTCCAGACGCCACGGTTCGTGACAATTCGTTTAACCAACTGTAGTAACGTTTGGCCTCCTCAAGTTTTTTCAAATCTCTGTATGCCAGTTCCTGATCTTCAGGGGTTAGTTCATTATTTTCTATCAAGCGGGTGATCTCGTGTTGGGTTTCCAAGAGCCCCTTTGACGTGAGTGAGATTTCCTCAGACCACAGATGTGCGAAGTAATCGACAAAGGCGCCAAAAAGATCATGCTCCGCCTCATAGAGGTCTTTGCGAAATCCTTTCTCCCATTTCTTCTGAACTAATTGTACGCGGGACAATTCTCGCATACCGGTGCTCATACTGGTCTTACTCATGCCGGTATGCGCGCACATTTCGTCGAGCGTCATCGGTGCGTTATGGAAAAACATAATGCCGTATAACCGTCCCAATGTAGGGCTTAAGCCGTACATTTCCATTGTTTCGACAAGTGATTGGATATAGGGCTGACGCGCTTGATCTAAATTTGGGCTATCTTTCGACATTCTCGAACACCTTCGTCTTGTATTTCGATTATTCGGCACAAAAACTTTATACAGTTTTCACTTTACGAACGGGATTAATCATAGTATTGTTATTTTGATTTGTCAAATAAGTTTGTCCAATTTGCTTGACAGAGCTGTTTAAAAGTACTATTCCAAGTGCACGGAATTTCATACAAAAACACACGAAAACTCATTTTTTCGAAGTAGGGCATTCGGTTCGAATAAATGTAGGTGAATCGACGTTATCGAAAATAATTATATTGACGAATTTGAATATATGGATGTAAAATGTTCAAGTAAGACCGAACGCAGCATACTGGGAGGTATACAAATTGGCAGAACAGTCGTTGAAATTTCAAAATCGCAAATTGGGACGTACGGGAGCCAAAGTGTCTCCGCTCTGCCTTGGCGCCATGAATTTTGGCGGCCGCACTAGCGAGCCGGACTCAATCGCCATCATTCATCGCTTTCTGGACTATGGACTGAACTTTATCGATACTGCGAACGTTTACTCGCGAGGCGTGTCGGAGACATTCGTTGGTAATGCGCTAAAAGGTCGACGCCACGAAGCATTTTTGGCGACGAAAGTGCACGGACGCATGGGCGACGCACCGAACGATCAGGGGAACAGCCGTGTACATATTATGTCGCAAGTGGAGAAAAGTCTGCAGCGACTACAGACAGACTATATTGACTTGTATTGGATTCACCGTCCGGACGGGAGCACGCCGATCGACGAAACGCTTCGCGCGCTTGATGATTTGGTTCGCCAAGGTAAAGTGCGCTATATTGGCTGTTCGACGTTTCCGGCGTGGCAGACGATGGAGGCGCTTGCGACCAGCGAAAAGCTGAATGTGGAGCGTTTCATTGCGGAACAGCCGCCGTACAATTTGATGGATCGCAGCTTGGAAGAGGAAGTTGTGCCACTTTGTCAAAAATACGAACTCGGCATTATGCCGTGGGGACCGCTGGCGGAAGGCTGGCTAACCGGCACGTATCGCAAAGGGCAACCATTGCCGACAGGAACGCGAATTGAGTCTAAGAAGTTGAACTTTGAAGCGCACTATATCGAGCAGCGCTTAGACGTGATTGAAGCGCTGATCAAAGTGGCGCAAAGCAAAGGCTGTTCGCTCAGTCAGCTCGCTTTGGCGTGGCTAATTGCTCAACCGGGAGTGACTGCGCCGATCATTGGGCCGCGAACGATGGAACAACTGGAAGACAACTTGCTCGCGTTGAACGTGGAGTTGAACGCGGACGATTTCGCTGCTATTGACGTCATTGTGCCGCCGAAAACCCGCGTGGGCGGAAAGCGCCACTTTGAATAGTTTCATCACCGAATCGCCAACCTGATCCGTTGAAAAGCGCTTGGCAACTTGCCAAGCGCTTTTCGCGTTTCTAAGCTGTAATTTTTCAAAAATCAATCCATTATAGGATACTAATGGGGGAGCTTTGAAGGTGCGTAAACTATGACGCCGAATATAGCAGATAGCCAGTATAAGAGATAATGGAAATAGATGGACGTTAGACAGAAAAGACTAGGATTGTCAATCCATTGAATTTGCTCTATTGTCGATATATTGAAAATGAACTTATCGCAAAATAGATGTACAATGGCTGTGGAACTGTTCAACTTCCGGTGAGTAAGGGGCGTGCGACCATGACAAGCCACGACTTCGTTCATGATAAGAGTGAGACGATTCCCATCTTTGCCAATCAGTTCGGCCATGGATTGCGCGTGGCGGCTCATGGGCACGATTGTGTCGAAATTGCCTATTTTATCAAAGGAACGGCCACGCATTTGTATGAAGACCAAGGCGTTTTTATGGCCGCAGGGGATGTCGTGATCATCCCGCCGAATACTACCCACAGTTATACGCAAAATCGCTCTGTCACAGTGTTCAACTGCCAGTTCGCGCCGATCGTTCTTCAGTCCGATTTGGATTGGTTGCGCAAAATGGACGGATTTTTCGATTTATTTATGGTTGAGCCGTTTTTTCGAAACGAAGTCAAGTTTCGAGATAAATTAAAAGTACCCGATGATCATCGCCCTGAAGTAGAGGGGCATTTTCAGCAAATCCGACGCGAACTGAATGAAAAAGCGACTGGGTTTGAATTGGCGGCGAAAACTCATTTGGTGCAACTGATCATTTTGTTTTGCAGATTATATTCGGCGCAGAAAAACGCTTCGCCGTGGACCAACGAGTTAAGCGGCAAGAGTGCGCTGTTGCGTGAGGCCATTCATTATATCGAGGAAAACTTCTCTGAGAGAATTGCCGTTGAGGAATTGGCGGCTGCATTTTATATCAGTCCGGATCACTTTTCAAGATTGTTTCGACAGTCAACGGGTGTGAGCCCCATTGAGTACATTAACCATTTAAGAATTTCGAAAGCCTCGCAACTGTTAGTCATTGGAGGCGCAACGGTGTCTGAAGTGGCTGCGAAAGTCGGAATCCAAGATCCCAGTTACTTCACTAGGCTCTTTAAGCAAATTACGGGACAGACTCCTTTGGAACACCGAGCTGAAAGCGAAGGATAACTTTTGAGGTGGAGGGGGAATTTCCATTTATCTTGCGCACATGTTTTTCATGATTGCTCTATGGCTCGTTCTGTTTGTTGTATTCATTGCCGTCGTCGGGGCGACGGTATGGGTGTACCCGCGCTACCGAAAATTTTCGAGGCTTCGTCCACGGATGCCGCGCGTCCGACGCGCGCTTTATCGGCCGAACCCTTCTGCTTGGCCAGAGCGAGGTCTTACTGCGACGTGGATCGGTCATTCCACGGTGCTGTTCGATATCGACGGCACGCGTATATTGACAGACCCAATGTTCGGCTTGCGAGCTGGTGTGCATCTATGGGGGCCGTTGCAAATTGGGTTGCGGCGATTTGTCAAAGAGGCGCTTTCCCCGCACGAGATTGGGCATGTCGATGTGATTTTGCTGTCACATGCGCACATGGACCATCTGGACGTCCCGTCCCTTCGCAAGTTGATCTCACCGCGCACGCACGTTGTGACGGCAAAGGGCATCTCACAGCTTGTGCCGCGTGGTTTCGCCTCGGTGCGGGAATTGGCGTGGAACGAATCGTTGGTGGTCGCTGGTTTGCGCGTTAACGCGTTTCCTGTACAGCATTGGGGTCGCCGATTTCCGTGGAATAAAGAGTACTCATACAACGGATATTTGTTCGAGAAGAATGGCACAAAGGTTTTGTTCCCAGGAGATACCGCATGGATGTCCTTTCAGTCACTGCGAGACTTGGTCGGAGAAGATCCCATTGATCTCGCTTGCATGCCGATCGGAGCGTACAGTCCGGCCTCTTTCGAGCGCTCTCATTGCACGCCGGAACAAGCGTGGCAAATGTTCGAAGATTCCGGAGCAAAGTATCTCCTTCCAATTCATTGGAACACATTCGTGCTTTCGCAGGAGCCTGTTCACGAGCCGTTTAAGCGTTTAGTTGCCGCAGCGGGGGAAAGTAGTGAGCGCATCGTCATAAAACATCAAGGGGAAACGTGGCGCCTCCCACATATAAACAAGCACTTATACGAATCCTTCGTTGAATTTGACGATGACGCATCGACAATGATAAGGTCATAGAGTTGTCACCGAAAGACGTGTGAGGAATTGTAGTGTAGTTGTGGAGGGCGGTTATTTTGAAAAGGCGCGGTAAGGTATTGCTGTTTGTTGCAGGTATCGTCGTTGTTGGTTATGCAACGATATCGATGGCGAAAACGAGTATGTTTAAATCGGCGATCGAACAGGTGAGCACAAGCATCGGTCGACAAATTGTGTCCGATCCCGGACCGACTAATCTTTTATTGATCGGTAATAACGCGAGAGATGCCAAAGGACCACTGTCACTTGGAACCGCAGGTGGTCAAGCGGACATAATGATTGTTGTTCATATTGATCCGAAAGAGCATGTGCTATCGCTTATATCGATTCCGCGAGACACACTGTTTGCTATGCCGAATTGGAATGAACCAATTCCAAAAATAAAAACGATGTTCACGTTGGGGCTTCAGCAATCGCCCCAAGACGGACCAAAGTTGGCGATGGAAGCCGTGTCCAAATTCACCGGACTGCCAATCCAGCATTATATTGTTACGGACTTTCAAGGATTCTCCGATGCGATTAACGCCGTTGGCGGGATTCAAATTAACGTGAAACAGCGACTGTATGATCCTGAACATAGCGGCGCTGATTTGAATCCCGGATTGCAGACATTAAACGGTGCACAGGCATTGGCCTTTATTCGCATTCGCCAAAATGCGGCCGGTAATGATTATCGAATTAATGATTTCCAGCGCCAACAAGCAGAAATGGAAATGCTTGACGCGCTGAAGCAAAAACTGTTGACGCCGTCAACAGATATCGGTCGGATTACTCAGTTGGCCGACACATGGAAAAAGGATGTTGCGACGGATTTGCCGACGCAGGAAATGATCGGACTAGGGCTAGAGTCGGTTGGGGCAAAAATCAATCGCGTAACGCTCGGATCCGTGGCGGACTCGATGGACTTGGCGGATGCGCCACTTCAAGGGGTCAATACCAGTAACTATCTTACGGGAGCGTACTACGACGTTCTTGATACTGGCCAAGTGGCTGCCACGCTTCGCCCTTATGGCTCGACCGGATCGTCGACGGGATTGCCACCGATCCCGTCGACGGGCGATGTGCCTGTCACGGTATATGGCTCAAGCGTCGTTGCGGAAAACTTGCGCCACGCAGGCTACACGGTAACGTGGGCGGGTCCGGAAGCGACGGGTTCTCAAGTGCAGGTATATTATCCGCCCGGCAAAATGCCGTGGGGTTGGGTTGTCGCGCGAACGCTTGGCACAGCGAATGAATTTGTTATGCCGTCAACGCATGATTTGGCTTCCGTTGTCGTCTACGCGCCTTAAAAATGAGAGTCCGAATATCCGCTAAATTGTACGAGAAAGCGTGGGATTTCGGTGTCTTCACCTTATGTAGATCGAATCACTGTATCGGCGCAGGCGGTTGTGCGGTCGCCTGAGGGCTGCATTTTGTTGCTGTCGCGCAAAAAGCCGCCTTATGTTGGGTACTGGACGGTGCCCGGTGGCAAAGTGGAGGTTGGAGAACATCCGGCAGACACAGCGGTGCGGGAATTGTTCGAAGAAACGGGCATTCGAGCCACCGTCGTCAGGTGGTGCGGGACCGCGTCGGAAGTTGTGCGCGATGAGGATGGCACTTCACATTTTCTGCTGTACGTGTATGAATTGGCTTGGCAAAGCGGCGATGTCGTGGAAAGTAGTGAAGGCGCTCTTCGCTGGTTTGCGGAAGCTGAGTTTGACGATGAAAGCCATCCGATCGCATTAAGCGATCGATGGTTTTTACGAGAGTTGGTTTTGGCGGCTGATGGCCCGCCTAAGTACGTGGCAATGGACTGTACTTTGCAAGACGGTGGTGAACAAGTAACCATCCGCCACTTTTACCCTTAATAGTGGCGGACAACCTCTAAAGTGAAAATCGAAAAAGCAGCGCAAAATCGATCGATTTTGCGCTGCTTTTTCGTATGTAATCCCACCGGGCGGTAATCTAAAAATGCATCGATCGAAGCCATGTTGTGGCAAACAACGCATTGCCGGTCGAAGTGAGATGTACGCCGTCAGTTGTCAATTTAGGGCCATGTAAACGGGAGTATTCTGCGCAAGCCACATTGATCGGAACGAGCGTTGCACGATACTCGTCAGCCAGTTGCCTGATGCACTCGTTGTAAGGAACAAGCAGTTGGTTTCCCAAACTTTCCATATCCTCTTCAATGACGGATGTTTCCATTATTACGATGTCTGCACGTGTATGTTCGCGCAAGTCGCTCAGTAGTGTTCGATACGTCTGCTCATATTCTTCGATAAGTATGCCATGCTCAGGTTGATCAATCTGACGCCATACATCGTTAATACCAATGGAAATGGAAACAATGTCGGGACTTTGAGCTATAACATCGCTTTCCCACCGTTCGCGCAAGTCAACGACACGATGACCGCCGATCCCCGCATTCACAAATTCAAGTTCAAGACTACCGTGGTTAACCGCGCACAAATCTCGGATAAGGCGGACGTATCCGAATCCGAGTTGTTCGGGATCACCGAACCTGCCGCAATCTGTAATGCTGTCCCCGATGAACAATATTTTGTCGTGGATTTTCACAGTACTTACCCCTCTCTCTTCTCTAGGTTTCTCTGTCTACACTCTATTATACGGCAACGAAAGCTGAATATCATCGTATGTTATAATACGATAGTTACGCGAAGGCTTGCCCGGAAGAACCGAGGCTCAGTTAGCGATAGTGATCGTTCAAATGGGAGAGTGTGTAAAAGTGATTGACCCTAGGGTGGAAGAATTATTGGTGAAATACTTCCAGAACAAAGAAATTTCCAAAGAACGAAATCAAGAGAACAAGCAAATTTTTGAGGACTTATCGCTGTTTTTTGATCAATTGGGCGAAGAAGAGTTGACCGTACCCCTGCCTGACGGTACGGATGCCGTGTTGACAAAGCAGGCGTCGGTAAAGGAAGTGCTTGACAAAAGCAGCCTCGCCCAAGCACTGTTGGTTGACAAAGACGAAATCAAGACGCCGTTCGATTATTCAATGTTCACGGCGCAAGGAAAATTGACACCGGACATGATCTCCGATCACACTACGACGGAAACGATCGTAAAGGTGAAACTTCAGAAGCGAAAACCACGCAAGCGTCGCAAACGATCCTAATCTTCCTACCGCGATTCGCCGTTCAAAAGTTGCAAAGCTAGAACGGCGTGTTGCGCTTTCAAGATCCGCGAAGGCTGTGTGCCAAGGCTGCAAAATCGTTCGGCCACGGGCTGTCGACCGTGACGGTGTCGTTGGTATATGGATGTATAAAGGTGATTTGTTCGGCGTGCAATGCCTGTCGAGTAATACGGGGATTCGGCTCGCCGTACAGCGTATCACCGTAAAGCGGTGCGCCGATATGCGCCAAATGTACGCGAATCTGATGCGTTCGCCCTGTGTCTAATCGGACTTCGATCAAGGAAGCCTCCGGCCAACTTTCTAAAACCCGGATATGTGTGACAGCTCGCTTTCCATTTACCGCAACACGTTGGCGCCCGGATACGTGTCGGTCGCGCCCGATCGGCGCATCGACGGTCAATTTGCGTTCCGATAATTTGCCCCGGACTATGGCCACATATTTCCTGGTAATTTGCCGATCACGCAATTGTGCATCTAATAGAGGAGCAACGAGAGCGTGCTTTGCGAACAAAACGACGCCAGTTGTATCCCGATCCAGTCGGTGAATGTGACGCACCGTTCGCTTGACACCGGTTTGCGCGTAATGAAACGCTACTGCGCCTGCCAATGTTCCAGAGTCGGTCGGATCGCCCGGGTACGCGATCATCCCTCCCGGCTTGTCCACCACAAGAACATGGTCGTCCTCGTATAGCACCTGTAGTTCGATGTCTTCGATTTCCACCCCGTACGATTCGTACGGGAGCGCGTCAACCCGCATGGTCTGCCCTGTGCTCGCGATCGTTTCCTCTGTCGACCGCTGCGCGTTCACAGTAACGAGTCCTTCAGCTAAAAATTTTCGGGCTCGCCCTTCGGGGATGCGCAGATCTTCAATTAATACGCGTAAGACGGGCAAGCCGTTAGAAGCTCGGCTCATGCGAT
>Ga0080006_1177708_pt1 | contig 12467 bp, 6 predicted proteins | sample RS3BMetagenome_FD_69209 | JGI IMG/M metagenome (GOLD analysis project Ga0080006, IMG submission 69209) | Ferric oxide microbial mat and aquatic microbial communities from Rainbow Spring, Yellowstone National Park, USA - RS3B (SPADES... ...
AGGCGCCCGCACAGGGTGTGGCGGCGGGCGGGGGCGACGCCGACCTCCGGCTCGATCGTCGCGAGGATGCCATCAAGGCCGGTGCCATCGTCCCGGGGAATCTCGACGAGAGCGAGTTGATCGCCCGGATCCTCTCCGACGACCCCGAAGAGATCATGCCGCCGCCGGCCTTGAAAAAGCCGCTCGACGCCGCCCAGAAAGACCTGCTCAAGAAGTGGGTGGCCGCCGGAGCTGAGTACCAGCCTCACTGGGCCTTCCTGGAGCCGAAGAAGGTCGAGCCCGCCCACGTCGCCAACCCGGCCTGGGACAAGAACCCGATCGACCGCTACCTCTTTGCAAAGATGACCGAGAAAGGCTTCCAACCCTCTCCCGAGGCTGATCGCCGGACCCTCGCCCGCCGGGCCAGCCTCGACATCACGGGCCTGCCGCCGAAGCCCGAGGCCGTCGAGAAGTTTGTGAGCGACCAGGCTCCCAACGCCTACGAGAAGTACCTCGATTCGCTCCTTCAATCCCCGAGTTATGGCGAGCATCAGGCTCGTTACTGGCTCGACGCGGCTCGCTATGGCGATACCCACGGGATTCATATCGATAATTACCGCGAGATCTGGTCGTATCGCGACTGGGTGATCAAGGCCTTCAACGCCAACCAGCCCTTCGATCAGTTCACCATCGAGCAACTCGCCGGCGACCTCCTGCCGAACCGAACCCTCGACCAACAGGTGGCTTCGGGCTTCAACCGCTGCAACATCACGACCAGTGAAGGCGGGGCCATCAACGAGGAATATCTCGTTCTCTACGCCAGGGACCGGACCGAGACGGTCTCTCAGGTCTTCCTTGGCCTGACCACCGGTTGCGCGGTCTGCCACGACCACAAGTTCGACCCGATCAGCCAGAAGGAGTTTTACGAACTCTCGGCTTTCTTCAACAACACGACCCAGGCGGCCATGGACGGCAACGTCAAGGACACCCCGCCCACGGTCTTCGTCCCCGAGTTGGCCGACCGTCCCCGATGGGATGCCTTGATGGCCGAATTGACCGGGATCAAGAAGGAGTTCGACGCCCGGAAGCAGGTGTCTCGACCTGAGTTCGACAAGTATCTCGCCGCCTCGAACGTGCAAACCTTCGCGAGCATGGCTCCCTCGGAGGGCCAGAAGCTCCGGGCCTCGCTGGCCGATCGGGACTCGACCGCGAAGAAGACCCCGGCCGGCGAGATCGAATTGGCGGACCTCGGCGACTTCGAGAAAGACCAGGCGTTTTCCTATGGCTGCTGGGTCAAGCCCTCGAAGGCCAACCTCGCCGGAGCCCTGATGTCCCGGATGGACGAAGGGTCGGATTTCCGGGGCTGGGACCTCTGGCTTGAAGGGGGAAAGGTCACCGCTCACATCATCCACAAGTGGCCCGACGACGCCTTGAAGGTCAGCTCGGACGCCACCCTCAAGCCGAACGTCTGGAACCACGTCCTGGTCACTTACGACGGCTCGGGCAAGGCGGCCGGAATCAAGGTCTACCTCGACGGTCAGCTCCGGAATGTTCAGGTGGCCTCCGACTCGCTCAAGAACACGATCCGGGCCAAGGTCCCGTTCAAGCTCGGCCAGCGGAGCAACGGTTCCAAGGTCGAGGACGTGATCTTCCAGGACCTCCGGGTCTATGCCCGGTCTCTCCCGGCGGAAGAGGTCGATCGCCTGGTGAACTCAGGCCGGCTCTCGGCCCTCGTGTCGAAGCCCGCCGACAAGCGGCCCGCTCCCGAGGTCGAAGCGGCCTTCACCTGGTATCTCTCAACCCAGGACCCCGCCTCGAAGGAACTGGCCGGGAAGATCGGCAAGCTTGAGCAGGAGCAAAACGCGATCAAAGCCCGGGGGACGATCGCCCACGTCATGAACGAACGGGCCGATCAGGCCATGGCCTACGTCCTCTTCCGTGGGGATTACGACAAGCGTCGCGAACAGGTCAAGGCGGACACGCCCGACGTCCTCCCGCCGATGCCGTCCGACCTCCCTCGAAACCGTCTGGGCTTCGCCCAGTGGCTCGTCCGGCCCGAGCATCCTCTGACCGCCCGGGTCACGGTCAACCGGTTCTGGCAGGAGCTTTTCGGCAACGGCCTGGTCAAGACGGCCGGCGACTTCGGCCTGACCGGCGAGCCGCCGTCGCATCCAGAGCTGCTCGACTATCTGGCGGTCGATTTCCGCGACAACGGCTGGGACATCAAGGGCTTCTTCAAGCGGGTCATGACGACCGCCGCCTACAAGCAGTCGGCCTCGACCACCCCCCAGGCGGTCGAGAAAGACCCGCAAAATCGTTATCTGGCCCGGGGACCCCGCTACCGGATGGACGCCGAGATGGTCCGCGACTACGCGCTGGCCGTCAGTGACCTGCTCGTCCCCAAGATCGGCGGTCCGAGCGTCCGACCCTACCAGCCCGAAGGGGTCTGGGAGGCCGTGGCGATGCCCGGCAGCGACACCCGGAACTATCGCCAGGACTCGGGCGAAAAGCTCTATCGCCGCAGCCTTTACACCTTCTGGAAGCGATCGGCCCCGCCCGCCTCGATGGACATCTTCAACGCCCCGAGCCGTGAGGTCTGCACCGTCCGCCGCGAGCGGACCAACACGCCGCTCCAGGCTCTGGCGACGATGAACGACATCCAGTTCGTCGAGGCGGCCCGGCGTCTCGCGGAGGTGATCGTCCGCGACGGCTGCGATTGCGACTGTGCCGAGTCCCGGGTCGATATGGTCGCGCGAAGACTACTCTCCCGACCGTTCCGTCCCGAGGAAGAGAAGGTTGTCCGCGAGTCGCTCGCCGGGCTGCTCGCCTTCTACAAGGCCCACCCCGAGGACGCGGCGAAGCTGGTCAGCGTCGGCGAATCGAAGGTCGACCCGATGCTCGACGTACCGACCGTGGCCGCCTGGACGATGCTGGCCAATGAGCTTTTGAACCTCGACGAGGTTCTGAACAAATAAATCGTAGGGTGGGTCGAGCCTCGGGCGAGCCCCACCATCCGGATCCATCGGTGGGGCTCGCCTCAGGCTCGACCCACCCTCCTCTTTGATTCGAGGTCGAGACCGCCATGAATCCCTTCGATGAATACGTCCGGAGTGAGTCGCGTCGCCAGTTCCTGGGTCGAGGGGTCAACTCGGTCGGCTGGGCCGCCCTGGCGAGCCTGATGGGTCAGGGATTCGCCGGGTCGTCGGCCCGGGCGGCGTCCCCGGCCGAAGGGGGCTTGCCGGGCCTGGCTCATTTCGCGCCCAAGGCCAAGCATGTCATCTATCTGCACATGGTCGGCGGGCCGTCGCAGCTCGACCTGTACGACTACAAGCCGAAGATGCAGGAGATGTACGACAAGGACCTGCCCGACTCGATCCGGAACGGCCAGCGCCTGACGACGATGACCTCGGGGCAGAAGCGGTTCCCGATCGCTCCTTCGAAGTTCAAGTTCGCTCAGCACGGCCAGAGCGGGATGTGGGTCAGCGAACTCTTGCCCAACACCGCCAAGATGGTTGACGACATGTGCTTCATCAGGAGCATGAACACCGAGGCCATCAACCACGAGCCGGCCATCACCCTGATGCAGACCGGCAACATGGTCACCGGCCGCCCCTGCCTGGGCTCCTGGGCGTCGTATGGCCTGGGATCGGAGAACCACAACCTGCCGACGTTCGTGGTCCTGGTCGCCAAGCCGTCGAACACCGAGCAGATCCAGGCGATCTCGGCCCGGCTCTGGTCGTCGGGCTACCTCCCGGGCGAGCACGCCGGCGTCTCGTTCCGGAGTGGCGGCGACCCGATCCTCTACATCAACAACCCGCCCGGCGTTCCGAGCGAGGTCCGTCGTAAGACTCTCGACGGCCTTCGAGCCCTCAACGAGGCGAATTATCAGGTGGTCGGCGACCCCGAGACCCATACCCGGATCGAGCAGTACGAGCTGGCGTACCGGATGCAGTCGAGCGTTCCCGAGCTGACCGACCTCGCCAGCGAACCCCCTTCGACCTACGCCCTTTACGGCGAAGACGCCAGGAAGGGCGGCTCGTTCGCCCACTCCGCCCTCCTGGCCCGCCGGATGATCGAGCGAGGCGTCCGGTTCGTCCAGATCTATCACAACAACTGGGACACGCACGGCAACGTCGCGGTCCGACTTCCGAGCCAGTGCAAGGACGTCGATCAGCCCTGCTGGGGCCTGATCCAGGATCTCAAGGCTCGCGGTCTGTTCGATGAGACCCTGGTGATCTGGGGCGGCGAGTTCGGCCGGACGATCTACTCGCAAGGCGGCCTTTCGAAGGAGAACTACGGCCGCGACCACCATCCACGATGCTACACGATGTGGATGGCCGGCGGCGGGATCAAGCCGGGCACCGTCTACGGCGAGACCGACGACTTCTCGTACAACATCATCAAGGACCCGGTCCACATTCGCGACTTCCACGCTACGGTCCTTCACCTTCTCGGATTCGACCACGAGCGGTTCACGTATCGCTACCAGGGGCTCGACCAGAAGCTGACCGGCGTCGAGCAGGCCCACGTCATCAAAGCCCTGCTGGCCTGATCTCGGGAGGGCGGAACGGCGAAAGCGGAGCGGCTCGTCTTGCAAAGGGCGGCCAACCTGGCTAGTTTATTCTTTCCCTGGAGATGGCGGCGTAGCTCAGGTGGTAGAGCAGCGGATTCATAAGCCGCTTGTCGGGGGTTCGAGTCCCTCCGCCGCTATTTGATCGGGATGATCGCCCGGATGGATTCGGGGTGACTGCCCATGGATGGCTCGACGATCCAGGATCGTCGCAAGCAAGAGGATGTCGAGGCCCGGTGGCTGAATCGGGCTCTCTGGACGTTCGTGGCCCTGGGGCTGATGCTCCGGCTCGGCGTCTACCTCTTGCATTACCCACTCTGGTGGGATGAAGCCTTTGTCGGGGTGAACCTGCTCCGCCGCGACTTCGTCGGCCTCCTCCGGCCGCTCGACTATGGCCAGGTCTGCCCTCTGCTATTTCTCTGGGCCGAGCTGGCGGCGGTCCGGCTTCTCGGCTTCTCGGAATGGTCGCTCCGACTCTTCCCCCTGGTCTGCGCCCTGGCGAGTCTCCTGGTCTTCCGGTCAATGGCCTCGCGGCTTCTGGAGGCCTGGGCCGCTCTGATCGCCGTCGCGATCTTCGCGGTGGCGTTTCATCCGATTCGCCATGCGGCGGACCTCAAGCCGTACTCGCTCGACCTTCTGGTCGCCCTGATCTTGCAAGCTCTGGCCGTCCGCTGGTGGCTCGAACCAGACCGGGCCGTGCGCCTGCTCGCCCTCGCCGCGTTCGGACCGATCGCCATGGCCTGTTCGTACCCGGCGGCCTTTGTCGCCGGAGGGGTGGGTCTGGGCATCGCCTGGCCCGCCTGGAAGACCCGGCGATCGTCGGTCCGTCTGGCTCTTCTGATCTATTTCCTGGCCATCATCCTGGCGCAGATCGGGCTTTTCGCGATCATCGGCCGGTCACAGGCTGGTTCGGCGTCGGGGTCGATGCGGGTCATGTGGGCCTCATCGTTTCCGCCGCTCGACTCGGTGCTCGGGCTGCTTCGATGGCTGGTCGTGGTTCACTCGGGCGACCTGATGGCCTACCCCTGCGGCGGTGAACGAGGGGCGAGTTCCCTCAGCCTGATCGCCTGCCTCTTCGGGATGGTGACCTTGATCCGGTCGGGCCGATCGGTGGTCGTCGCGATTCTGGTTGGCCCGCTCCTGCTGGGGATGGTGGCCGCTGGGCTCCGACTTTACCCCTATGGCGGCCCGGCTCCTCATGGCTCGGCGGCCCGGGTCATGCAGTACGCGGCCCCGGGACTTTGCCTCCTGATCGGCCTCGGCTTCTCGAGAGGGCTGGATTGGTGCCGGTCGAGATCCGGGTCGGATCGCCTGCTCCGGATCGCCTGCCTGGGGCTGGTTCTGGTCGGGATCGCTCCGCTGGTGGAAGGGTTTCGCCACCCGTACCGGGCCTATCAAGCTGAGGCTGCTCGCCATTTTGCCCGACAGTTCTGGACCGAGGTCGGTCGAGGGGCCGAGGTAGCTTGCGTCCGCTGGGATTATCAAGTTGCGGAGTGGGATTCCGTCCGACTCGGAATCGCCGTCATGCTTTGCAACCAGGCGATCTATTCGCCATCGAGAATTTCGGGAGGTCCCGACTGGAACGCGGTCTCGGATGACCGACCGCTCCGTTGCGTGCTGGGCGTGGCGGGCGAGTCCGACGAACCTCGGATCGCGGCCTGGCTGACCGAGATGGCGAGCGACTACCAGCTCAGGAGCCGACAGGTCATCGAGGTCAACACCGCCGAGCCCGGTCGGCCACCGCGATGGGAACACCATGAGGTCTTCGAGTTCGTTCCTCGGGCCGATCCGGGTCAGTCGGTCAAGGGGTCGTAGAACTCGGGAGCCCGGGTTTCGGCGTTCTTGATCAGCCCGCCGATGACGTGCTCGACGAAGTAGGGAGCGGCCCGGTGTGCTTCGAGCGCAGCCTGGTCGTCGTATTGCTCGTAGAGGAAAAACTTCCTCGGGTCGGTGGTCGACCGATGGGTCAGATAGAACCGGCAGCCAGGCTCCTGGCGGGTGGCCTCGGTCATGACCTTGAGATGTTCGACGGTTTCTTCTTCGGTCCCAGGCTTCATCACGTAGGTCACGGCGAGGCAAATCATCGGAGACCTCTCATCCTTGTCGAGCCCGACCAGGCCAGTTTGACGGCGATATCTTACGGCCTTGCCCGGTCGATCGCCAGCCGCTCGATTGACGAAACCGGGAACCCCTCATACGCTGGGACGGGCTCGACTCTTCCCGCCCTCGATCGAATCCCTCTTCTCGACTCCGCCGAGGTCCGCATGATTGCCGCCGGCACTGATCTCTCGACCGTGGCCTCCACCGACGCGATCCGTGACCAGTTCCCGGCACTGAGCCGTCGGCAGGGCGGCCAGCCCGTCGCCTACTTCGACGGTCCCGGCGGAACCCAGGTTCCTCGATCGGTCGTCGAGTCGATGACCGACTACCTCTATCACCACAACGCCAACTCTCACTGGGCTTTCCCGACGAGTCAGGAAACCGACTCGATCATCGCCGGGGCCCGTCAAGCCGTAGCCGACTTCCTCAACGCCGACCCCGGCGAGGTCGCCTTCGGCAACAACATGACGACCCTGACGTTCCACCTCGCCCGGTCACTGGGGCGGTCGCTCTCGCCCGGCGACGAGGTGGTCGTGACCGAGCTCGACCATCACGCCAATGTCGACCCCTGGCGAGCGATGGCCTCCGAACGAGGCCTGACCGTCCGGGTCGCCCGGATGAATCCCGCCACCTGTCAGATCGACTGGGAGGATTTCGAGCGGCAGGTCAATCCTCGAACGAAGATCGTTGCGATCGGCGCGGCCTCGAACGCGCTCGGGACGATCAACGACGTGGCCCGGGCCTCGAAGCTCGCCCGGAGCGTGGGGGCCTTGACCTTCGTGGACGCGGTTCACTACGCGCCTCACCGCCTCGTCGATGTCCGGGCGCTCGGCTGCGACTTCCTGGGCTGCTCGGCCTACAAGTTTTATGGACCCCACACCGGAATTCTCTTTGGCCGAGGGGATTTGATCCGTTCGCTCGACGTTCCCAAGCTCCAGCCCAGCCCCAACTCGGCGCCGGATCGACTGGAAACGGGGACCCAGAATCATGAGGGGATCGCCGGAACCGCGGCGGCGATCGACTTTCTTGCCGGCCTGGCCGAAGGCTCCAACCGCCGGAGTCGGCTCGAAGCCGCATTCGACGTGCTGCATGGTCGGGCGATGGCACTGATCGAATCGCTCTGGAATGGTCTGGATCGGATCGACGGCGTGACCCGGTTCGGCCCGCCACCGACCGAGCCTCGGACCCCCACGGTCTCGTTCGTGATCGAGGGTCTGAGCCCTCTCGAAGTTTGCCGGACCCTCGCCGACCAGGGACTTTTTGCCTCACATGGCGACTTCTATGCGACCACGGCTGTCCATCGGCTGGGGCGTTCACACTCGGGCCTGGTCCGGATCGGCTGCGCCTGTTACACGACCCCGGGAGAGATCGATCGTCTTTTGGATGCGATCGAATCAATCAGCCAGGTGAGATGATTGGACCTCATTGAACTGTCTTCGCCTGGATTCAAGTGCCTGTCCGGGAGAGTTGCCCGCCTGGGATCGAAAGTGATCGGGTTGACGTAATCTGGCAGGGCGCCTACGATTTTGCTGCCGACTGACCGGTCAGTCCGCGTTCGGAGTATGGAGCCGGATCGGAAAATCTCCCTCGTCGGAACCGCGTGGGAAGGACCCAAGTCATTTGGATGCGTTAACGTCACCCAATCCGCCGATCAACGGAACCGATGCTCTCACCCCGGACGACGCCCGACATGAGGAAATTCTTGTCGTCGCGACGGACCTTTTCGCTGAGTTCGGCTACTCCGACGCCGTCACCAAGGATCTGGCAGACCGGCTTCAGATCGGCAAGGGGACGATTTATCGCTATTTCCCGAGCAAGCGCGAACTCTTCCTGGCCGCGGCCGACCGGGTCATGCGACACTTACGGGTCCATATCGACTCAGCCGTCGAGGGGATCATCGACCCCATCGCCCGGATCGAAGCGGGGACCCGGAGCTTTCTTTGTTTCTTCGACACCCACCCCAAGTTTGTGGAGCTCCTGATCCTCGAACGAGCCCTGTTCAAGGATCGGACCACGCCCACCTATTTCACTCACCGAGAGCGCAACCGCCACCGCTGGAATGAGTTTTATCGATCGTTGATTGGCCGGGACGTGATTCGTGACATGCCGGTGGAGCGGATCACCACGGTTTTCACCGATCTGGCCTACGGGACCATCTTCACGAATTATTTCTCGGGGCGAAATCGGTCGGTCGAGGATCAGGCGGGCGATATCCTTGACGTGATCTTCCGAGGCATCCTCAGCGATTCCGAACGAGCCCGACGCTTCCCGAATGGATCGAGAAGAACTTCCCCTGACCTTTGATTTCCATGAATGGGCCACCCCCAATTTCGGAGTTCGGCATGTGTGGACGTGATCTCTGGCTGATCGCCCTGCTGGCGCCTTTGATGGCATCGGGATGCAACGAGACGAAAGCCGTCTCGAAACGGCAGGAAATCCCCGACGTTCTCTACACGTTCCCGACTTCCGACGAGGTCGTCAACTACGAGGAGTTCATCGGTCACACCGATGCGGTGAACACGGTCGAAGTCCGGGCCCGGGTGACGGGGTATCTCGACAAGGTCTCGTTCAACGACGGCGATGAGGTCGAAAAAGGCGCCCTGCTCTTTCAGATCGACGACCGCCCCTACAAGGCCGAGTTCGAGCGAGCCCAGGCCACTCTCGAACAAGGCAAGGCTGTGCTCAACCGTCGGGCCAAGGACTACGATCGAGCGGTGAACCTGAGAAAACGCGACGCGATCGGACTCGAGGAATTCGACCTGATCAACGGCAATTACCAGGAAGCGATCGCCTCGGTCGGCGTCTACACCGCGGCGCTCGAACGGGCGAAGCTCGACCTCGACTTCACCCGGGTCACCGCCCCCCTGAGTGGCCGGCTGAGCCGCCGGATGGTCGACCCTGGCAACCTCGTTCAGGCCGACGTCACGGCCTTGACCTCGATCGTCTCGCTCGACCCGATGTACGTCTACTTCGACCTGGATGAGCGGACCCTCCTGATGATCCGCCGCCTGATCGCGGACAAGAAGATGAAGTCGCGACAGGAGGCCGAGATTCCGGTCTTCATCGGGCTCCAGGATGAGGTGGATTTCCCTCACCAGGGGATCATCAACTTCAGCGACAACAAGGTGGACTCGGGGACCGGCACGCTCCGGGTCCGGGGCGTCCTCAGTAACCCCGTGCCTCGACTGCTTTCGCCCGGGCTGTTCGTCCGGATCCGACTCCCGATCGGGTCGCCCAGAAAGTCGATCCTGATTGACGAGCAGGCGATCAGCTCGCAACAGAGCAACAAGTTCGTCTATGTGGTGGAGACCAAGAAGGAAAAGGTCAAGAACGACATCACCAAGGTGGAAAAGGAGGTCGAGGTCTCCCGGGCCTTCGCCCGGCCAATCAAGGTCGGACAGCTCAACAAGGGGATGAGAGCGGTGACGGAGGGACTCGCCGAGACCGACCGGGTGATCATCAGCGGACTCCAGCGTGTGAAGAACGCCGAGAAGGTCACGCCGATCCTCGACAAGAAGAACCGGGGCCCGAAGACTGCGGAGCCCACCGCGCCGAAGGCTCCGACCACCGCGCCCGCGGTCGCCGGCACCCTTGCCCCGGGCAGCCAACCCGAATCGACCCTGGCGAAGTGACCACTGCTGGATAACCCTCCCCGCGACGCCCTTTGACCACCGGGAGACCTGGCCTTGATCTCGCGCTTTTTTATCGATCGACCGATCTTCGCCTCGGTCCTCTCGATCGTGATCACCTTGGCCGGCGGGATCGCGGTCTGGAACCTCCCGATCTCGATGTATCCGCCGATCTCGCCGCCTGTGGTTCAGGTCGACTGCACTTATCCCGGAGCCAGCGCCCAGGTCGTCTCTCAGACCGTGGCCACGCCGATCGAGCAGCAGGTCAACGGCGTCGAGAACATGCTCTACATGTCCTCGCAGTGCACGAATGACGGCGCGTACAATCTGACCGTCACGTTCCAGCATGGTGTCGACCTCAACATGGCGCAGGTCCTGGTTCAGAACCGCGTGAGCCTCGCCGTTCCGCTCTTGCCGGACGTCATCAAGCAGACCGGCGTGACGACCCGGAAGAAAGCGCCGGATATCTTGCTGGCTCTGGCCCTCACCTCGCCGGACCGAACGCGTGACCAGCTCTTCCTGAGCAATTACGCGCTGATGAACCTGAAGGACGAGATCGCCCGGCTTCCGGGGATCAGCGATATCGGCGTCCTCGGCCAGCGCGACTACAGCATGCGGGTCTGGCTCGACCCCGGCAAGATGTCGTTCCGGAACCTCACGGCCACCGACGTATCGACCGCGATCGCCCAGCAGAATATCCAGGTCGCCGCCGGGCAGATCGGCCAGCCACCGATCCCTAACGGCCAGGTCTTTCAGTACACGATGACCACGCTCGGCCGGCTCGAAGATGCCGATCAGTTCGCCAATATCATCCTCAAGACCGACACCGACGGCCGGATCGTCCGACTCCGCGACGTCGCCCGGATCGAGCTCGGGGCCCAAGGGTACGACCAGACCTGTACCCTCGACGGTCAGCCTTCGGTCGCGCTTTCGATCTACCAGAGGCCGGGATCGAACGCCTTGAAGACCGCCGATCTCGTCAAGAACAAGATGGAGGAGCTCAAGCAGCGATTCCCCGAAGGGATCGACTACTCGATTGTTTATGACACCACGCCGTTCATCACCGAATCGGTCAAGGAGGTTTACAACACCCTCCGGGACGCGGTGATCCTGGTGGCCGTGGTGGTCCTCCTGTTCCTCCAGAACTGGCGATCAGCCTTGATCCCGCTCATCGCCGTGCCGGTGGCGATCGTGGGGACCGCGGCGGTCATGGCGGCCCTCGGTTTCAGCCTCAATAACCTGACCCTCTTCGGGCTCGTGCTGGCGATCGGGATCGTGGTCGATGACGCGATCGTCGTCGTCGAAGCGGTCGAGCACCATGTCGAACACGGCATGACGCCTCGGGACGCCACGATCCGGGCGATGGATGAGGTCTCGGGACCGGTCATCGCCATCGGCCTGGTCCTGACGGCGGTGTTCGTCCCTTGCGCGTTTATCTCAGGGATCGTCGGCCAGTTCTTCCGCCAGTTCGCCCTGACCATCGCGACCTCGACGGTCATCTCGGCGTTCAACTCGCTGACGCTCAGCCCGGCCCTGGCCGCGATCCTGATCAAGCCCAAGTCCAGGGAAAAGCCCGAGGCCCTCCCCCGGATCGCCTATGCCCTGGCCGGCGCGGCGGTGGGCTACCTGCTGCTCCACCCGTTCTTCGAGAGACTTCTCGCCTCGTTCGTCGAGGGGGCCGGCGAACCCGTTCAGGGGCTGGCCCAGCGGATGACGGGGCAGTCGCCGTGGTTGAACTCGATCCTGCTCTGGCTGGCGGGAGCCGTGATGGCGGCCGTCCGATCGATCCCGACCGATCTCTCGCTGCTCGTGGGAGGACTGGCGGGCTGGATCATCGGCTGGCCGCTGGACCGCGTCCTCGTCTGGTTCTTCGGCGTCTTCAACTCCGGGTTCGCGGCTCTCACCAAGGGTTACACCTGGATCGTCGGCCTCCTGCTCAAGGGGAGCTTTGCGGTCCTCCTGATCTACGGCGGTCTGCTCTACCTCACCTACTACGCCTTCGACCGGACGCCGACCGGGTTCATCCCCTCGCAGGATAAAGGATACTTGCTGGTCAATGTCCAGATGCCCGACTCGACCTCGGTCGAGCGGACCTCCGAGGTCATGCGACGGGTCGAGAAGATCGCCCTGAACACGCCGGGTGTCAAGCACACCGTGGCGATTGCCGGGCAGTCGACCCTGCTCAACGC
>Ga0080006_1144243_pt1 | contig 12452 bp, 11 predicted proteins | sample RS3BMetagenome_FD_69209 | JGI IMG/M metagenome (GOLD analysis project Ga0080006, IMG submission 69209) | Ferric oxide microbial mat and aquatic microbial communities from Rainbow Spring, Yellowstone National Park, USA - RS3B (SPADES... ...
TTGGTCTTAGATCAATTGAGGCGGCTAGGGTATGTCTGAATCGAAGAAAGTTCGATTTAACCTTACTTCCCTGTAAACGTCTGGCATTATGACGGTCGTGCTGAAGGGACCTCCGAGATGGGTCTGAAGTGAGAAATCCTGAACGTGGCAGCTCAAGTACGAGCGGTATCGGGGCGTGTCACATGGTACATTTGTGCGGCTGACAGCTCGCACTCCCTGTCTACCCGATGGATTTCTGCAGTAAAGAAGAGTGACCAACTCTCAACGAGTCACGAGTGGAAGCATCAGGCGCTAGTACCAGTGACAACAATCAATGAAATCATCTCAAGGTATGGATTGCCGGGATCCGCAAATAAGGTGCTGAAGGATGTAAAGACGAAGCTGCAAGGGGCCCCTTCCATTCCATCCCTGTGATATCATTCGAGCACACCTGTGAGAACAAACAAACTTCAATAGATGTTATCGGCTGGCTTGAGAGATCGGCAAAATACGGTTACGGTATTGTCGAAGGCTAGGGCACTAATCTCGCCTTGGTGTCTTGGAACAACTCAAGCAACCTGGCCAATTATCCAGGGGGCCCAGAAATCCAAGTCGCTCTTTCGGAGTCATCTATGGGATCTGCGTCTTTATTGCCAACCAACATCCGACTCACGGCGAATGTTGAGGTGAAACCAGATTATGATCAGTAGGGTAGGAGTGCCTGCTGTGATTGGCTTGGTTGGTTTGGCATCCTTAGTAGGATCTTTCACTGAGATAGCGAAACCTGGTTTCTCATCCCTTGTCCTTCTGTCGTATGTTCCGCTCACCCTGACGATTGCGACGAGTTTCCTCTTGGTGATTATTCTTTGGTTTAGAGCAAAATCGCACCTATTTGCGGTGTCATTGCTGCTCGCTTACTCACTCATCCTATTCAATATCTGGGAGATTGTCCTTCCTAACGGTCCTTACTTCGGGCATGTCGTAGCAGCCGTCTCCTTCTCGAATCGAATCATCAGCACCGGGCATGCAACTGGTAATATCCTAGCTGATATCTTCGTTTCTCTATATCTGATGATGAGCACAAGTTCGATTCTGATGGGGAATAATTCTGGTATGATGTTGTCACTGTTGGAGGCAGCTCAAACATTTGGGTTGGCAACGTTCTCGTATCTAATCGCCCGCAGGTTCACTTTTAGTCCCAAGCTCGCCTTTTCAGCGGCGGTACTTTCGCTCCTAGGGGACTCTCAATTAGTTAAGGAGACTCCTTCTGAACCGAGCGCATTCGGCTACTTCTTTTTCCTTCTGTGTGCTTACCTTGTGTACCGAATAACATTGAACCGCAAAGGTGCGAGCGACATCATTTGTTTTTCACTTGTTGCAGCTATACTAACTGTGACATACCAACTTAGTTCTATTGCATTGGCAGGAGCAATTGTGGTTTCTATTTTGTTTCGCAGAACAAAGGGTGTGGGGTACCGTCCTAGATTTTTAGGAGCACTATCGGTAATTACAACGATTCTGATTGTATGGATAACATACGTTTCGCAAATCTCAATAGGTGTGATAGGAGATGTGTGGCATAACCTAGTCATTCGACTTGCCGGACAGCAGGCAGTGGGAAGCACATCCTCAAACCAGGGGATCGCTTACTATTTGGTGCAATTGCTCACCGCAAAATTCTATGTGCTTCCAGCCCCTATTGCGTTACTCCTTCCTGCTTGGTTCATTTTCCTATTTGCTGGAGGGTTTTTCATTTGGTTGTTTGGAAGGGTCAAGGGGTTACCGGTTCCTGAAGAGGGTTTCATAATCTCTCCACTTGCAGCGGCTTTCGGTCTCTTTTTTCTTCCTGGGGGTGCGGAATGGCCAAGGGTACTGCCCTATCTTGGCATATTTTTCAGCATTTCTTTCATTATAGTGTTGTCAAGATTGTCCCATAAGTATCACGCCATTGCAGTTATGACTTGTATCGTCCTAGTAACTACACTTCCGACTATGGTCTCCTATTATTCCGCGGTGCCTTTCGATGTGGAGTATAGCTGGGAGCTGGGTGCGGGATCGTTTGTGAGTTCATATGTGACCTCTGGAACAAGTTTAGTGGTGGGGTCGGGACTCGATTCATTCTCGTATCCGCTGGTTGTTGCGACATCCCACTTGCGGGTCGCCACTGAGCCCTTAGATGAGGTCACAGCAACCCTATTAGGCACTCTACAGGGTCTAGTCGCTACCCGGATGGGAGGAGAGATACTCTCTCTGAGTCCAGAGTTCTTTGATTATCTCTCTTATGTGTACGGAAACCGTTCTGGACAGCTCGTCCATTCCGAACTTTCTGGTCGTCTAAATGGACTGAACTTGTTATACTCTAATGGTTGGACGCAGCTCTACAGTTAGTATGTTTAAACTGCTTGCGTGCTTGGTTACTTGAAGCAGTCAGATGCGAACCAAGTATAGAGTCACGGCAGACAATCAAGGGATACTGCCTATTGTCCTTGGCAGTCCGTTTGTTCTAAGGAACGCTGAGAGAGTACATCCTGACCATGTTCAGATGTAGGCACGACAGCCTATGCGTTGCGGTGGGCGTATATCATAAAGTCAATATCCTAACGATATAAGAGCGAACCCAAATACAGGGCGTCCTAGTTGTGAACATCGGTGCTTCATATTTAGAAATTGGTACACGTTTACCATTCTGAAGCTGGTTGACTCAGGTACCTCATCGCGTAGTCAAAGAAGTTTTCCTTCCTCAGGCCGCGTTGCATGAATCCATGACCAGTATGGCCACGGCCGGACGATTCCTCGATCTTATGCCATCGCCTTAGTGAACCCGTTGTAGATGGTCCTCTTCATTGTCATCTCCCTCGAAACAATAGGCAGCTCGGATGTAGTGTATTCAAACGGGTACTCCATCGTATCTTACTCATAATGCGTTTGACTAGAACCTCGAAAGGAAACTTAGATACGAGGGAGACCACCGAGCGGTGTCGCCTCAATCAGAAAGCGCTGATGATCGTCATTTCAGAAGACCCAGTTCGTGATATAGGACCAGAGATTGACTTTGCAAAGTCGCTGTACTCGCTTCTAAACGCACATTTCCCAGATTCAGCGGGTATCTTGAATACGACCAAAGGTCTATACTGGAGTGGCCTTATTAATCGCTCTCAGATGCTAGGCTTTATCACAATGGCTTGGTATGCGGTGTTCGGAAATCGTTTGGCGTTGTTAAGGACAATGTTTTCGTCGAGTATCGTCTATACTATCTCGCTGCCTGTGACGGCGGTGGCTCTCGCATTTCGGCGGGCATTCGGATTGAATACGATGATTATCACACACTTCCACGGGGCCCCAAGAGGACAGTTAATTGCATTCCTCCACCATATCATCTTATCGTTCGTTTGCAGTCGTTGTGATGCGGTGGTAAGTGATCGTCTAAGTTCAATGTGGACAACAGTGTCGCGTTATAGCCTACATCCCATAACTTTACCGAACGTACTATTTGTAAACGAGCCCAGTGAAATCTCCGCCCCTTTGAGGGAGACTATGAGGAAAAGACTTGGCATCAGAACTCAATATGCAGTTGGTTTGATTGGCCCATTCACTGGTTCCAATAAGATGAGCCTCAATTATGTCATTCAGAATTACGCAAAGTTTGACCGGCATGTTACCTTCGTTTTCCTTGGAGATGCGGAACAGTCACCAACGTCTGATTCAAGAATGATATTCACAGGGCGCGTACCTGATTTGCTTAGCTATCTGTCAATCCTAGATTGCGTTCTCATCCCGAGGTTCCACTCTACCAAAAGTCCGATGAGCAAAATGATCTATTCAATGAAAGCAGGCGTTCCAGTAGTCACAAACAACCCGGAGAATCTGCCTGTAATCAACGGCCGTGACGCGTTGCTTGGTGACCTCGATCAACTTCCAACCCTGGTGAATTTGATTATTCACGATAAGAACCTCAGTGAACAGATAGTTGCCAACGCGAGATCACTCATTAACAAACTTTACAAGAATCAGGGCATCGACGACCTGGTTGATTTCATCCGCAACGAACATGCATAACTTCACACAGGTTATAGAACTCATCTGGAAACCCCGCATTAAGTTTATCCGTGTGCGCCTCAGTTGGACAAGCCCAAGGTATGTCAGCGGTAGTCGACCATACACGATTATGACCTTCGTGAAGGATTTCATACATGCAAAGGGTTCCTTTGTCGTAGACCTGACCCCGTCGTTGATGTGATTGTCGAAGAGTCTTTGCCTCCCGGGCCTTTTCTTCCTGTTCATGTTCACTTTTTAAGTGTCATTTGATGCATTTTCCGTCGAGATAGAAACTGTTTAGTGGCATGTCGTACTTCACGTCTGAGTATAGGACGCTCGATCTCTTTCTTGGCCTTTTCTCCTCCTTCTAGGTCTGATTCCGATTTTGCCCGCCACTCAGAAGGACTCCAGAATCGCCATCACGTAAGTCTTGATACCATTGATTCTTTTGTGTCCGTCGAACCCCAAAGGCCTATCCACTTTTTGTGGACGCCGTCGAGCTGTCTACCGAGAATGAACCAAACCTCACCCTCTCCTCTGAATGTCCCTTTGTTGTGGGTGACTCGTCATGGGCTTCCAAGCTTCCTCTTCGATCAACTTCTTATGCTCCTTCCACATGGACTTGTGCTAACCGTGCCTTTCAGACATCTCGCGTTCCTTCATTTTGTGACAGGGTCTACAGAATTCAGGTGATAGGCTTCCTATCATCATTTATAGGCCTGCTTGTGTATGCAAGGAACAGAAAATGGGGCTCGCGATTCGCAGGCGGGAGGAGAGCTCGATATCTACGAGACTGTGAAACTGACAGAATCGGACCGTTTGGCTGCATGGATATGCTTCTGATAGGCAGATTCCACTGTGGACAATACCAAGGTCCTTTTCACATGTTTAGCCGTTCAGCGGGTAGAAAGCAGTGTCTTTACCTTAGAAGCCGCCATACGCATCCAGATTGCGTTTATTGATCTGTACCTCATCTATAATGTCCGTCGCGTATAACCGAATCGCTTGGCCTAGTAGAAGCCATCGCCTGCTATGCAGGTGACGCAGAAGGAATCAGAACAATTAGGGCTTCGTAGCTTGATTGTCGAAGCAATCGAAATGTAGATAGCGTGGTTCGAATAATTGACTATTAGATCAAAGCTTTTTAGCTTTGGCGAACGACTCCTCGCACGCTTTATTGGGTCCGTTCCGCAACAAATCAAACAAACTCTAATGGATATGATTATCAATCATCGGAATGCCATGACTTTTGCTTCGATGGCATTATCACTCATATTTCTGCGGGTCCCCGAACTTGACCCAGACATCAGCCCTGCTCTAGTCGGTCAACTCGTTAAACCCGGCAACGTAGTCATCGAAGTTGGCAGTAACAAGGGAGGTCTAACAATGCTAATTTCAGCAATAGTAGGCTCCACCGGCAAGGTAATAGCAATAGAACCAAATCCCTTATCTTACGCAATACTTTCGTTTCATTGCAGGCGAAGTTCGAATGTTATTCGTTTGGGTCTAGCTGTTGGTGCTTTTGAAGGGGAAGCTAGCCTGTTTCTTAGTGGTCCGACCGACAAAGCTGCCTCCCTCCTTTCAGGAAGTTCCAATCCGGTAAGAATTGGGGTCAAATTATCAACTCTTGACGTTTTGATTGAGCGTCTTGGGCTGGTGCCTGACGTCGTATTCATCGACGCAGAAGGAGCAGAGCTGGATGTTCTGAACGGGGCCCACAAAACTCTAGATTCCTCTGTCTCCCTCGTCGTCGTACTCCGGAGAACTGGATTGACCAAGTTTGACGATGTTGTTGAATTAATGAGGATCAAGAAATTCAAACCAATTCCGTTGACAACTGACTCTTCGGGCCTCGGCCTGTACCTGTTCAGGCAGGTGACCTAAATACCAATAATGCAATCTAGCAGCCGGGAGAGTGTCAAGCCCATCCCTCCAATGCCAGATTGGAAGCGGTTGTCTGATAACGGGTATGAATCAACAGTTGTAATCACGATAGTACACTTCAACAGCTTGAAAGACACACTCGCATGTCTGCAGTCCGTCTATTCTTTAGTCGACGGCTTGCATAGTGTGATAGTCTTGGACAACGGTTCTGACGACGCAAACCAGATTAAGGAGATTAAACGACTTTACCCGGAGACCGCGTGTTATCGGTCTGAGTACAATATGGGATCAGCCAGAGGAAGTAACGAAGTCGTAAGATTGAGCGAGTCACTCTGCCGATGGCAATATGTCCTGATTCTCGACAACGACGTTGTGCTCGACAAGGAATGCCTCAATAATATGGTCAAAACAATGCAATTAGACGAAGAAGTTGGGATTGTGGGTGCCTGTATTCTACGCTCTGAACCCAAGAACATTGTTCTTACAACAGGTGGAAAGATCGTGTGGTGGCTGGGCATAAAGACAGATGTCGGATTTAACCTAGATCGTACCAGGGTCAAACATATCGGAGGCGAAAGGGATTGGGTTGATGGATGTGCCATGTTGATTAGGAAGCAACTTGTCGATAGGATAGGATTGTTCAATCCAAGGTGGGTAGGATTCGAAGACTTGGCATTTTGTGTTCGTGCCAGATTGAATGGGTTCAAAGTAGTCTGCAATACGGATGCAGTTGTTTGGCACAAGCAATCAGGATCAAAAAGGGCATCACATTTCGAGTTCACCCACAAGACCGGTTTGGCCGACATCCGTAGATATATGGATGCTTTCAGGATGATGAGCCCACACCCGTCGATCTCAGCAGTCACCGCAGTGGTGTTTGGGTATCCGATCCAGATGCTGACCTACTTGCTTCTCACGCCTGACAGAAATTTGAGACTCTACTATCACAAGAGATTTATATATTCACTTCTCCCAAACTGGGTGATAAATCGCAAGTAGTCACCGGGTAATTTTGTGGCTTGCAATTGGTTCTTTGTAATACTCGTTATATTGCAGGAACTTGGCGCGGACTCGCCCAAGAAAATAGTAATTGCAGATTTTCGCTTCAAAATTCCACATTCTATGTGAAAATAATCGCACCCGTCAGTTGCAACGGTGTGCATCTCTGGCGTTTCGGTATCGGGGGTCCTCGCCGCATAGGATATTTATCAAGTCGACTCAATCGTGGCTAGCTCTGACGGTTTTGCTACGGCATTATGCTTTTTAACGTACTTTTTCTTCAACCGGCATAGGAAGGGTTAGATGATTTCCCAAATGTCAGACTCAAGCGCTCAACCATTACGAATCGGTGTTATAGGATGCGGACGCATTGCCCAAAGGATTCATATTCCTAATTTACGAAGAACTCGTGGGGCTCTTGTTACAGCCCTATGCGACACAAACAAGGAGCTGATGAGAGCTATTCCAGTTGATCTGGGTACATGTAAGCGCTTCGAAGATTATCGCACATTGATCGGAGATCCCGACGTTGACGCAATAATGGTTCTTACCCCCCCAGATACACACTTCGGTATCGTTAAAGATGCAATAGAATCTAACAAACCTATCTTTGTCGAAAAACCAATGACTCTTGACATACAACAGGCGGAACAGCTGGTCTCCATGGCCAATGACAACCACACTAAGCTTATGGTGGGGTTCATGAGAAGGTTTGACCCCGCAATAAAGGCTATCAAACAATCAATCACTTCTGGGTTCTTGGGCAATCTTATTACTCTTAGAACCGAGCTAGGCCTTGTGTCAACATATCGACAATACACTCAAGTCACAGACAGCGATATTATAGGAACCTTCGGGCAGTCCCCGAACCACCGTCAGGACCTACGAACCTTTCTTTTTAATCAACTGATACACCATGCCGATCTGGTGGGTTACTTCGGAGGCCCGGTCAAAAGGGTTCATGCTGCTGGTACAGTGGGAGATGAATTCAATATTCAGGTTGACCTTGAATTTGCTGACGGGAAAGTTGGTACCATGGGTTTCTTCGGGTTCTTGAACACGCTCTGGCATGAAAATTTATATCTACATGGGTCTAAAGGCTCGGCGAGTGTTTTTATGTCATTTCCATATTTGGACACTCCCTCCAGAGCCGTATTAACCGCGGCCAGCGAAGGTGTCAAGAATACGCTTCTGATTTACGTCAACACAATGTATCGTGATGAAATACAGTATTTTGTTGATTGCGTTCGTAATGGAGTGATGCCTTCTCCCGGCCCACTTGACTCTCTGCGCGCACAGATAATAATCGAGTCTATTCTTAAGTCCTTAAGTGGCAAAAATTGGTCATAGACCGGCTGACTAAGGAAGTAGAATAACTTGTCAGATAAGAGTTTGATTCCGATGTTCTACCCAAACATCCCCGAAGAAGCTATCCAAGCAGTCGCGGATGTTCTCAGGTCGAAATACGTGGGTGAAGGCCCCAGGGTTGCTGAGTTTGAGGCTAAACTTGGAACACTTTTGGGGAACAGATATGTAGTGACCGTGAATAATGGAACGTCAGCGCTTTTCCTCGCGCTGGACTTGATCGGAGTAGGTCCCGGAGATGAAGTTGTGACGCCCGCACATACATCACAGGCCACGAACATGCCTATTCTTCAGCGAGGCGCAAAACCCGTCTTCGCCGATGTCAGGTATGAATCTTGCACCCTCGATCCAGGCGATATCGAGAAACGTATCAGCTCCAAGACCAAGGCGGTAGTGTGCGTAGATTGGGGCGGGTATCCTTCAGACTTAGATGAGATAAGAAAAATTGCCGAAGAGCACAATCTTCCTGTTATCGAAGATGCCGCTCATTCGCTAGGTGCAAGTTACAAGGGAAAGAAAGTGGGGTCTATATGCGATTATACTGCTTTCTCCTTTCAGGCGATAAAACACATTACGACAGGGGATGGTGGGGCACTGACTATCTCGGAAGAAAATCAATATTCCAAAGCTGTAAGAAGAAAGTGGTATGGAATTGACAGGTCGGCAAGGAAATTCTCCTATCTTGGGTTCGATCCCGATATTGACATCACAGAAGTAGGTTATAAAATACACATGAATGACATTGCTGCTGCTATTGGGATTGTGCAATTGAGCTACTTACACGAAGTTTTGGCAAGGCGCAGGTTCATAGCGACGAGATATCGCGAGGAGCTGGGTCATGTAGATGGCATCGAGCTGATGGAGAACAGGAACGATCGAGAGAGCACTAATTGGTTGTTCTCACTCCATGTGAAAAATAGGCTGAGCTTTGCGAAAAATATGTGGAGCAATGGTGTCGAAGTTTCTGTAGTAAATTGGAGGAACGACAAATACACTGTTTTTGGAGGTTTGAGAAAGGACTTGCCAAACACTGACAGACTTTACCAAGATTACATCGCCATCCCGATACATAACAGGCTTTCGGACGCGGACATAGATCACGTCATCAATGCAGTAAAGCTCTCGGTCCGAAATGCGTAGTTTCTGGGTTCCGACCCTAGTTCCAACGGTATCTTACCCACACGTCTTTCTCTTTTCTGAAGTCTTCTAAACAATTTGGGTAGTTTCACCGTACCGTTCGCTCATGTGATCTATTGGTCGGTTGATATGTCGGATTTGTCTGTTGATGTTGGGATGTGTGCTTCAAGCGACGCTCGGACCATGAAATTTGAGCAGGAATATACTAGGTTCGTGTACGAAATTGTTGAGGCCGATATATCAATAACGTGAGCAATACTGCCTAATATGGCCCTACTGTTAATGAAAACGACCCGAAGTTGCTTCCATTATCCGACAATCTGAGCGTAAACTCCCAACCGAGTCGGGCTTTAGTGTTAAAGATTTGGTCTCGCCAATGACTTCGTGTCAAAACATTACCTTTGAAACACATCGTTGAGTAACTTGGCCTGAAGAGAATAATTAGGTTATCAGTAGGCTGCAACCTTCGATTTTTGGCCTGACAGACGTAATCTTGATGCTATCCCACAAAGGACCGAGGTTCCTTACAGATACCCGTGAGGAACGGGTTCAAAAATATATGCAGGACGGGAATCGCAGTCGCAATGACTCATTAGGCGAGTTCGACCCTTAGAGGACGCTTGAGATAAATTTTATATTATGATAGAGTAAAAGTTACAAAGGCGCCCGAGGAGAACCGCCGCCCGCACATGCGGGGTTCATTGGTGAAGATACGGGAATCAAGACAAAAAAGGGGTCTCTTACTCTGTAAGCCTGCGCTAGAGTAAACTCTGATGCATTTATCCGTTAGTGTGTAGAAGTTCGTCAACAGATTCAAGGATTTCCTTTGGCTTGTTCTTAAGCAGGGATGTTGCTTTCTTAACCGAAAGGGAAGAATCTCTTGGTCTTTTCACTCTCCACCCTATGCTATCCATGGGGACAGCTGTGATCAATTCTTTTCTAAGACTCATTCTTTCAGCGACGAGGAGCGCAAGCTCAAGCCTTGATATCCTTGTGGCACCGCTGACATGCACGTACCCGTTTATCCTCCTCTCAGCTATCTCAAGGAGCATACGCGCAAGGTTGCTTGTAGACGTGGGCGAAGTGTACTGGTCTTCAACAACCTGTATTCCCTGACCCTTCGATAATCTCTCGATTATAAACTTTGGAAAAGAAATTCTGCTGGGATGCCAGCCGAACGGTGTGCTGGTTCTGGCTACGCACCATTCAGCTGCAAAATCCCTCACACCATGCTCGCCCATCAGCTTTGTCATACCATAGTAGTTTATCGGCTCCGGGTTATCTTCTTCTCCGTACAGTCCCTTTTTTCCGTCGAACACGTAATCAGTTGATACATAGATCAGAAAGGTGGATAGAGCCTTTGCCTCTTTTGCAATCAGTTCGGTAGCGTAAGCATTTATCCTCTTCGCCTCGTCCTTTTCAATTTCACATCTGTCAACATCTGTTAGCGCGGCAAGATGCACTATGCAGTCAGGCCTTATGGCTAGCACAGCTCTTCTTACACTTTCTCTGCTTGTTATGTCAAGCTCTATGGCCTCTCCAAACTCAGGCTTCACTTTATGATAGGCTGAGTAAACCTTATGCCCCTCCTTTTCAGCAACATAGCAGAACTCTCTACCTATGAGCCCAGACGCGCCTTTTATGAGGATCTTCATTTCAAAATAATTTGCAAAGCCGTTAAGAATCTCCTGTGATATCGAGTTGCGAAATATACTGAGTTTGAATTAATAATTAGCTTCATCCTACAACGGCTCTTTCGAGTCACACCATTGATTCCGTTCGACAGCCTGCGCGTCAAATATGTCCAAGTTCAGCTTATATACTTATAGTTCTTATATTGGCTGTAGGGAATTGAGGGTACTCGTTACGGGCGCAGGCGGCTACATAGGCTCCGTACTGTCGGAGATGCTCACTTTGGCTGGCTACGACGTTATTTGCCTGGATAGATTTTACTTCGGAGGAGATATACTCTCTCCGATTTCAGGGAAGGTTCGCATTGTAAAAGACGACATAAGAACTTTCGACCCGTCTTTGCTCAAAGGTGTAGACGCTGTCTTAGACCTTGCCTCCCTGTCAAACGACCCCTCAGGTGAGCTAGACCCCCGAAAGACGCTCGAGATAAACTATAAGGGGAGAGTCAGGGTTGCGCAGCTCTCCAAGAAATACGGAGTGAAAAGATACGTACTTGCAAGCACATGCAGCGTATACGGCGCAAGCGATGGCACAGCTGATGAAAGTTATCCGTTGAATCCTCTGACCACTTACGCAAAAGCAAATATGCTTGCAGAAAGAGAAGTGCTGGCCCTTGGCGATGACGAGTTTACAGTGACAGCGCTACGGCAGGCTACAGTCTACGGTCTATCAAGGAGGATGAGGTTTGACCTTGCCATAAATGGTATGATTCTTGCCCTTTACAAGACCAAGAAGGTCAGAATAATGAGGGATGGTACGCAATGGAGGCCGTTTGTTCACGTGAGGGACACATCTAAGGCGTTCATGAAAGTGCTGGAGAGTGAAAGAAAGCTGGTGAACAGGCAAATATTTAACGTAGGCTCAAACGAGCAGAACTATCGTATATTTGAGCTTGCGAAGATGATTTCAGAATCTCTGAAGATTCCGTTCGATTACGAGTGGTACGGTTCGCCTGATACTCGCAACTACAGGGTGTCCTTTGACAAGGCGAGAAAGGAGCTTGGATTCATCCCTTCGTATACACCGAGGGAAGCATCAATTGAGATCTGGAATGCTCTGCAAGATGGCAGGCTTGACCCGGATGATCCAAGGTGGACAACTGTTAACTGGTACAAGAGGCTGCTCGATATGCATAGGCTGATCAAACAGGTTGAACTAAATGGGGAGATACTTTAGATGACGAAGGCTATGATAATAGGCTCCAATGGCCAGCTGGGGCAAGACCTGCTCAAATCCTTAACCGAAGAGGGCTTCCTCGTTATTCCACTTACACACAAAGAAGTCGAGGTTTCTGATGAAAGGAACGTACGGGATACAATATCTTCCCATAATCCTGATTTTGTGATAAACACGGCAGCTTT
>Ga0080006_1112443_pt1 | contig 12447 bp, 15 predicted proteins | sample RS3BMetagenome_FD_69209 | JGI IMG/M metagenome (GOLD analysis project Ga0080006, IMG submission 69209) | Ferric oxide microbial mat and aquatic microbial communities from Rainbow Spring, Yellowstone National Park, USA - RS3B (SPADES... ...
CCTCCGCGCGGTGCTGGCGCCGGACTAGGGGTTGGGGCACGGGCGTGGGGAGAGGAGGTGCTGGTCCAGTTCAGCGATTGTAAGTCTTAGTTTATCCACGTGCTCAAATTACTAAGGCGAGCCATGGTAAGCCGACATGCCAGCGGACCTCTCCGAAGGTGGCCCTTGGGCCGCGCTGCGTTACTGCGTCGGGCTACTAACGCTCCCATTAGTAAGCGCTTATTTCGCGGTTTTGGGGTCCGGATTTGATCCGAATGAAGCTACAAGTAAAGCGCTCAAACGTGAGATCACATTGGCCCTGGAGTGGGGCTCTGGAGCGGGAGACGAGACTCGAACTCGCGACATCCAGCTTGGAAGGCTACCGCTATGCTAAACAAGCCAAAAGCGTCAGACTCTGAGATCAGGCGCAGCTCTAGCCTGCGACCGCGCGGTCCTTAGCATCAATAGCCTCACCCCATAATTTCGAGGGTCGTTAGAGCGGTTTTCGGCGGACCTGTGCGGCTGGAAACCTACCCTGGTCACCCCGTCTCGGGCGGGCTCCGCGACAACCAGATTCTCAACTCAAGGCCCCCATGCCACCATCGATGGACCTTGGGCCACATGGGCTCGGACTTGGAAGCGTTCCCGGTTGGGCGCGGGTGAACGCTCCTCCGCCGAGTGGGCCTGGCGCTGGGTTGTCGGGGGCCTAGAAGCCGCGTGGGGGGCTCCAATGGGCGTACGGTCGGGATCTACTGTCTTGAGGACTTCCCACGCCGCAGCACGCCGTGCTACCATGGGACCAAGGGACCACAACAGATAGGTCCCGCTCACATTATGGGGAGACAGATGATGACAAAGAGTTTGGAGAAGATGGGTATAGAGCGGGTGCAGCTCGGCGTCCGTATGGAGAAACACATAGTGCAAGTTCTGAAGGGATTGGCCGAGTTCAAGGGCATCACTCTGGGTGAGCTACTGGAGAAGATAGTCCTACACTCCTTCGACCCAGTTCCGGGCGACGAAGGCGAATCCTGCGCGAGCCCGCACAGCCGCAGAGACCAGGACTCCTGACGTAGGGGTGAGGCCCAGCTGAAATTGAAGTTGAAAGGACTTGCATTTACGTTCGAGGAGGACTATAATTAATCATACGTAGTGAGCATTCCTGGATCCCATGTCATGCTTTCGTCGGTGCCCAGCCCAAGCTTCCCCCAGACTAGCTTCCTGCCCCCAGATGCCCGCCCGATTGGTGCCGCTGCTGGCATCCTGGAGGACGATCAGGGCGGAGTCTCTTTCCTGTATGGCTGGGCCAACGGCTGCTGGACTGCTGGGGAGGATCCGGCGCGACGGCTGGCGGCGCTCCAGCTGGTCCATTTAAAGGCGGCGACCCGCCGGGAGGTGGCGGCTGGCTTCGGCACCACCCGGGCCACCCTGTGGCGCTGGGAGAAGGACTATCAAGAGGAGGGGCTGGCTGGGCTGCTGCGTGAGCGCACCGGTCCCAAGGGCCCGTCCAAACTGACTCCCGAGCGGATGCTGGAGATCCGCGATCTACGGGAACAGGGGCTCAGCGAGCGCCAGGTCGCAGAGCGGGTCCATCTCAGCCGGGCTACGGTGCGCCGGGTCCTTGGCCAACTGCCCGCAGTTCCAGCGCTCGCAAAGCCTCGGCAGCCAGCTGAGCTGCCGGTGATTCCGCCACCTCAGCCGAGGTGGGAAGAGCGGGGAGCAGCCCGGGCAGGACTGTTGGAGGAAGCGCCACCGGTGTTCACTCAGGGCAGGGAGCTGCCACTTCTGGGACTGCTGCTGACTCTGCCGGCGCTGGCGGAAGCGGGCCTCCTGGAGGCGGCGCAAACGGTGTACGGGAAGCTGAACAACGGCTTCTACGGGCTGCGGTCGGTGATCCTGATGCTGGTTTTCCTGGCGTTTCTGCGGGAGCCTCGGGCAGAGGGAGCCACCCGGATCGTGCCCCAGGACCTGGGCCGGGTGCTGGCGCTGGACCGGGCCCCGGAGGTGAAGACCCTCCGCCGCCGGCTGCGGGAGCTGGCGGACCGGGGGCTAGGCAGCGAGTTCGTCAAGGCGCTGGCTCAGTGCCACGCCAAGGCACGGAGCGTAGCCATGGGAATCCTCTACGTTGATGGCCACACCCGGGTCTACTCCGGGAAGCGCCGGGTGTCCAAGACCCACATCACCAGGCTGCGCACCGCCGGACCGGCCACCGAGGAGAACTGGGTCTGTGACGGCGATGGTGAGCCGGTGCTGGTGGTGATGCAGGAGCCCGGGCATTCGCTGGTGAAAGAGTTGAAGGCGTTGCTCCCGGACATGCGCGAGCTGGTGGGGGACCGGCGGGTCACCATCTGTTTCGACCGCGGAGGCTGGTCCCCAGAGTTGTTCTGGGATCTGCAGCAAGCCAACTTCCACTTTCTGACCTACCGCAAGGGCAGGACCCGCAAGGAACCGGCCAGTGCCTTTGTCTCGGTCGGCCATCGCGAGGCGCGCAAGGAGTACGAGCTGACTGACCGCAAGGTCAGGCTCAAGCTGCCCCGAGCCAAGGGCCGGCCCCAGACATTCCTGGTGCGCCAGGTCACCGTCCGCAAAGACGACCACCAGATCCAGATCCTGACCAGCCGCTTCGACCTGGAGGCGGTCGAGGTCGTCTACCGGATGTTCTCCCGCTGGCGCGAGGAAAATTATTTCCGCTACGGCCGCCGTCACTTCGCCCTGGATGCCCTCGACTCCTACAAGGCCCACGACGACGACCCGGAGCGCTCGGTGCCCAACCCTGCCAAGGCGCAACTGCGAAGAAAGCTGCGACGGGCCCGCCAGCAGCTCACCGACGCGGAAGCAGCCTATGGGCAGGCGGCCCAGGGCAACCCCGAGGCGAGACGCCCGACCATGCGCGGCTTCAAGATCGCCAACGCCGACCTCGGCCAGCAACTGCTCACCGCTCGTGAGGCGGTCCAGGGCTTGGAGGCGGAGCTGGCCGCCACGCCATCCCGACTCCCCCTCAAAGAGGTGGCGCCGGGCACCCAGTTGCTCGACGCCGAGTCCAAGCTGGTTACCCACGGGGTGCGCATGAGCGCGTACAACGCTGAGTCGGCCCTGGCCCGGCTGCTCGGCCCCCACTACAGCCGAGCGGCGGACGAAGGCCGGGCGCTGCTCCGCGAGGCATTCAAGACCAGCGGCACCCTCGAGGTTGTTGGTGACTACCTCGACGTCTGCCTCAACCACCTGTCGGCACCCCGCCGGACCCGCGCCCTGGCTGCTCTCTGCGACCAGCTCAACCAGACCGAGACCCACTATCCAGGCACTGACCTGGTGCTCCGCTACTCCGTCAATCCCCCGTCCGAGGTTGCATGAATTTCAGGCCCGTGTCAGGAGTCCTGGAGACCTCCAGGCGGTCACTGATCTGGCTCGGGTTTACGGCATGGATTACGAGGTCCACGCTACTCGTGAGTTCGAAAGTGATGTCCAAGAAGTGACTGACAGCGAACCCTAAGTGGGGTCACCTCAGATAGAAGTCGAGGCGTAGCAAGCTAACGAACGCACACGTCACGTTGAGGTATGCCCCAGCCTGACGCCGATCGCAAGAGCGGTCGCGTTGACAACTAGCCAGTTCCATTTTATGCTCGTTGAGTGTCGAAGATTGAAGTAGTTACCACGAGCCAACGACCCGACCTTGACGATGAGGCTCGCGCTGCCTTCCGAGGGATGTGGCCCGAGTTCATCTTCCATGACCCGGTTGCTCGGGAGTACACAGATCGGGTTGAGCAGTACTTTGAGCACAACGACGTGCTTCTGCTTGACGGTGGCGAGGTCGTGGCTGGCGGGTGGGGTGTGCCACTTGCATGGGATGGGACGATATCTAACCTCCCCAACGGTTACGACGGGACTCTCGTGAGCGCTGTTAGCGGTCACGAGAACGGAATCGAGCCCAACACGTTGAGCTTGATGGCGGCGGCTGTCCGCTCTGATCACCACGGCCAGGGACTGGCGGCCCAGACCCTGACAGAACTCCGCGAGAGAGCCGCTTCCGTCGGCCTTGGTCGGGTGATCGCCCCGGTGCGTCCGACACTCAAGTCGCGCTACCCCCTGACTCCCATGGACCAGTTCGCACGCTGGGTTCGTAGCGACGGTCTGCATCTTGATCCCTGGGTTCGCACGCACCAGCGCCTAGGCGCAACCGTGCTCGCCCCAGCCCCACGCTCCGTGGTCATCGTTGGTACCGTGGACGAGTGGGAGAGTTGGGCTGAGATGGCCTTTCCGCAAAGCGGCCAATACGTCGTTCCAGGTGCACTGGACCTGGTTGAGATTGATCGTGAGACTAATCAGGGTACGTACGCCGAAACCAACCTGTGGATGCGGCACATCTGAGCTGAGAGCCAGATGTCCGACTCGGACCAACCTGTCACTTTGGGTATACCCTAGAGTGACACTTTCTGGTGTTACACTCTCGATCTTGGCAACTTGTACCACTAGGGTCCGAAAGCGTAATATCTGACACAGTAAGTCAAAGGCCTAGAGCCCAAAGTTACAGTTGTGGAGGGGGCAGACTGTAGGTTGAGGTGTAGGGTAGCTCCCTACAGGGTGACTAGTAGGGTGGCTTGTGACTCTAATCACCCTACAGACGCTGTATCAGATCAAGCTAGGCTCTCTATGAGCTCACTGCCCCGCCTATTGCCCCCTCGCGTTGCTTGGCCAAATTTGCGCACCACACAGCTCCCAACATGAATATTGAGGAGATGTAATCAGTGTGGTACGCAACCGGCGGGGCAGTGAGAAGAGCAGAGTGCTGTGGTTATTCAGGATTGACTCGCTGTACTCCAAGCACGGCGAGCTTGTGCCACGACCGCTCGACGATGCGTGGGTACGTGTGCAAGTAGTACGGCAGGGCGCCGCAGGTTTGGTTGATGGCTGCGCCACGACTACGAGCGATGGTGGCGTCGTCGACACTCAGCTCATCTAGGAATGCGCGGCGAGACTCCTCGGTGAAGAGCGGCGACCAGACGACCTGTACGTCGACGGCGGGATCACCAGCACAGGCGGAGCCCCAATCGACGATGCCGCACAATCGTCCTTCCTGCACCAAGCAGTTGCCCTCCAAATCACCTTGGACCCAGACGGGAGGACCCTGATGTGGCGGCGCTGCTATCGCCTCCTTCCAGACATCAAGAGCGGCGGCAGCCTCGATCAGGTGGCTAGCACGGTCGATCATCGCGCGGGTGGCCTCGTCATACTCGGCCAAGGGTCGGGCGCGATTTGTCGCCGGTGGGGCGTCCGCCGCCGATACACCTTGAAGCATTCGGACGACCTTGGCCAGGTCCAATGCGAAGGTGACGGGATCGTCCATTCGATCGAGTGTAGCTCCGTCCCCAAAGATCCATCGGTGGACGGCCCAACGAAATGGGTAACCGTTGGCCGGATCTCCGATGGCGATGGGCTCGGGTATTGCCACTGGAAGGTGCGGCGCCAGTCGTGGCAACCATTTCGCTTCGAGTTCGGCTTGTCCCGCCGCCCAATGAATGCGAGGGAGGCGGACGACGAGCCCAGCGCCGAGCCGCCAGATGGCGTTGTCGGTGCCCCACGGCTCGACGACGGAGAGGGGCAGACGGGCAAGGTCCGGCATCTGCGAACGAAGAAGGCCGCGGACGAGTTCTTCGCTCACGTCAATCTCGTCTTCGTGCATTCGCTCCGTCACAATCACAAGGTTACTACTCAGGCCAGAAGGTTCAGCTCTTCCCGCCTGAGTAGTAACGAAGAGCATGATAGGAGAACGGTTTATGAGAATGCTCGCTCAAATCACAACGTTTGTGACGAACGCATAGGGGTCGTGGCTCTCAATAACCCTCGTTTGTGGGAATGCTCGGTGAACCCTCACGGCAAGGAGCGCTGAAGACTATCTACGATGCCTTGGGGCTTTCCTGCTCCGAAGCAGGCACCTTTCCGTAGCCGTTGGCGATGTATGCACGATGCACGGCCTCTCGATCGAGTCCCCCCGCCAGGGCATCGCGAATTCGCGTGTAGGCATTGTCGAAGTACTGCCGGTGTGTCTGGCGTCCAAAGACGAAGTCATGCCGGCAGTCGTCGTCGCTCTCGATATTCAGGTGCCAGCGAAGGCCCTTGCATCGACCAGAGTCAAGGCCCAGCTTAGCGGCGAGAGCCGCCCTGGACCAGTGATATTTATTCTGGAGATCGACTTGGCGGATAGCTCCTGCGGCAACATCTTCCCCGCTAGCGACCAACTGCACCGGGAGTCCACCACTCTTGACAAATCGGACTTGTACTTCCACGCCCTCGCCAGCGAGCGATGTGCCGATCTCCGAAAGTCGGGGAAAGACTTGACCTCGTTCACCTCCCGCACGGATCGCCCGTTCGACTCGGTCAACGTCCTTCTCAGACACGAGCCCATCTTCTCGAACATGTGCCTCCATCGCAAGTAACGCGCGAATTCGAGCACGGGCATCAGGTCGCTTCCGATTGCCCGGGGCGAGGAGCTGCGCAATCTGCTGGTAGTCCTCGTCAAGCAATAGCTGGATATCCCGGGGCGGCTCAGCTTATAGCGGGAGAACGCGGCGCGGAATATATTTTGCGAGCGAGTCGTCGAAGATCCTCTGTAGTAGGTCGTTGAATAGAGTGGTGCCTGCCCGACAATGCAGATATAGCAGTCCCTCGGCCACTGTCGTCATCCAGTGCTGCTCGTCATCGCGCAAGGCGCCGAGCGCCCTGAGTGTCCCCGCCTCCTCGTCAGTGATATTCAGATGCTCCCGACCCAGATTTATACACTTCTCGAAGCCGAACGACCTGCCATCGCGAACGTCGAAGACCCGTTGCCCGCGTTGTACCAATCCAGCCTTCAGAAGCATCTCGAACGAATGTTGGAAGTGTAGCAGGACTGTCGAGGAGCGACCCTCCTCTTCGTAGTCGTTGAACGCCCTCACGCCGCGTCGCAGCGAAGCGACTGCCTTGAGTTTCAGCGCGCCTGCTTGGCGTCGCAATTTCATGTGAGCACCGAACTCTGAATCGTCCGGACCAATTGCCTTCCAGCGATGTCCATCATCGCTTTAGCATGACCGATTCGCGACTCTTCGGCAATATCGGTCTCACCCTCTATTGTCGTGTCGGTGAGGTCGAATCTAGACCTGAGAGCTGAGGACCAGGCCTTTCCTCTTTGGTTCGCGTCTACGCCGACCGGGCTTGGGATCCAAAGCCTTCTCCTGATCTGCCCATAGCCGGATCGCATTCGTTCGCCATCCCCCCATGATCGTCCAGAAACGGCCCCGGCTGCGCGGAGGCGCGGGCCACGGCCTTGAGTGCTGTCCGCTCATGTCCGGCCCGCGTGCCCAGATGCCTCGGTGCCTGCGGATCAGGAGGTGGATTCCGCGGTCGAGTCAGTCCGCGAGGTAACCGTCTCTTGGATTGCCTTCTGGGTCAATCACATCTCAAAGCTGGCTGCCGCCTTCCCTCAGACGGCCGCCAGTCTGGCGGTGCTCGTCGCGACGAGGAGTGGAAGCGATCACGTCTCGCATGACGTTGCGTCGCTGTCTCCCGCCATCAAGCCCTCGATCCCGACCACCTCCGGGTTTCGGGAGATCGCCTCGGCGATGAGGCGAAGGGTGTGAGGGGATATCTGGTGGCCCATCAGTGCCGCGCTGATCGTCGGCTCGCTGAGGCCAGCCTCCCTTGCTAGATCCGAGGAGTGCCAGCCTCGGCGGATCAGTTCACGGCGTAGCCGGAGCCCGTCAACGATGATGCCCATCGCTGACACCTTCCCGATTGGCCGCCGAAGCGAGAGTCTTAGACATGTAAGCCGAGGGCGCTGCCCTGCCTCCGTCGACCGGCTTGCTATAGCTGCATCCGGCCAGTTTGAACTATTTTCACCGTACGCCCATAGCGGCGACCTGCACGCCTTGCGACTGCCTTGTAACCGGATTATCAGTTGACTTGTCACCGTTTGGCCGACTCTTCGCGAGCAAGCGGTCGATTACTGAGTGGCAGATGTTGGCAAGGCTGGATGCACGGACCGGAAGACCCGGCCCGTATTGGCTTCTGGAAGCGAACCGCTCAGGCCGGGCGGTCGGCTACCAAGCTGTAGAGGATCGGTACGGGTTCACCGCCGAGGCGGAGCCGATACTGTCCGTCCGGCTCCGGGCCTGCGAGGTCACCTCGGTAGTCTCGCGGCGCATCTGTGCGCTCCGCCAGCCAGCGCACTACCAACCCTGCCTCGATCGCCGCCGTGACCACCTCGCCCAGGCTGTGGGCGTACTGGACCGTCTTGGTGGCCTGGATCCTGGCGGCCCGGTCGGTGTAGCTGCCCGGGTTGTCAAACACATGCGGTCCATCGAAGCAGTATGGGAAGTCGAGCACCAGGGGATCGGTGGTGTCGATCATGGGCTGGAAGGGATGCGTCTCGACCAGCACCAGACCGCCGCCCGGCCGCAGTAGGTCGTGGACCGCCGTCATCCAGGCGTCGATGTCGCCGATCCAGCACAGCACACCGATGGTGGCGTAGGCGAGGTCAAATCGCCCGAAGAGGTTCGAGGGAGGGTGGCAGACGTCAGCCTCGACCAGGGAAAGTTCGACCCCGCAGCGCTCGGCGAGTGCAGCGGCCTTTGCCAGGGAGACAGGAGAGAAGTCCAGGCCGGTGACACGGGCGCCCGCCCGGGCCAGGCTGATGGAGGCGAAGCCGATGTGGCACTGCAGGTGGATTACCTCCAGACCAGCCGCCTCGCCGACCGCCCGACGAAGGGCTTCCTCCTCGACCTCAGTGAGCGAGGACGCCCCGGCCACCAGAGCCTCCGAATCGTAGAACCTATCCTGGCCGTGTACCCGTGCCCGGTCGTGCCAGTTCCGGCGATTCAAGTCGAGTGCGTCGATAGCCACAGGACGACTCGACTGAACCAAGGCACCCCAGATTCGCAGCCTACCATCGGGTCCGGCGGTGCCCCACAGCCGTTCTGCGGGCGCGTATAATCAGCGTCGGACGCGGTTGAGCAGCTGGTCACGAGTCGGTGACTATGGCTCCCAGGAGGCGTTCATGGGTGTCCAATGGACTATATAGATTGTTTGGACACCGTACCGATGGATTTTGCCACCTCTGTTTTCGCATCTTTCGAGATGAATCCCCCCGCCCCTGCTTGCTGTCGATTGGACAGCCCTTGCCCCCGCACCCCACCCGCACATCGTGATACTTGTTCGACTGGGGTGCGGGAGCAGATGCATGTCAGTGGAAAGCAGGGGCGGCGGGATAGACAGTTGGATTGTCAGTCAAGGGAGATAGAAGAAAGATTTGGGTTTTCAGAAGACAGAGTTCATACGAGGAGAGAGGCTAGAGGTTCTCTGTGGAGGCTGAATAGAAAGGAGCCTGGGAGTAACAGAAGAAGCCTGGGGAGTCGTGCTGGAGAGGTTGATAGCGGGCTTGATATCGGAGAGGGTCCATGGGCTGGAGAGATTGCCAACGGGGTGACGCTCAGTAGGACCAGTGGCGGGGGAGCAGTAAAGAGTGGAGCCAGGTCATGAGCCAGGCTCCAGGGCCACAGGTCACGCCCAGAGACATTGAGATTCTGGCCTGGATTGGGCGGCATGGCCTGGTGACCCCCGACCAGGTCAGCGCCCGATTCTTCTCCCGGGACGGCGGCTCGCTCGGCCAGTGGGCCTCGTACCGCCGCCTCCGGAAACTGGAACAGCTGCACTTGCTACGGCGGGACGCCACCTTCTGGCGGTACCCGACGGTGCTCCGCCTCACCACCTCTGGAATCCGAGTGGCAGACCTTGACCTGAGTCCAGCTCATCTGGTCCTTGCCGAGGTTCGGCACTCGCTCGGGCTCGTCGACCTGACTGAAAAGCTCCTGGCCCACAACGCCGGGGCCACGCTGGTCACGGAGCGAGAAATCCGAGCCCAGCGCTTTCGCGAGCTGGCGGAGAAGACGCGTCGCCCGGGCTTCGGTCGGATCCCGGACGGCATCCTTCACCTGGCCAACGGCAAGACGGTGGCGGTCGAGCTGGACCTCACCTCGAAGCGCCAGCGCGACATCGAGCGGATCATCACCGGGTACAAGCAGGAGCACTACGACGCCGTGTGGTGGTTCGTCCGACCGACCCTCATGGACAGGTTGCGATCCGTCGTCCGGTCCAATCAGGCGGACGACTTTATCAACGTGAGGCGCTGGGATGGGCCACTCGCCGGTCCATCCCCACATGACCGCCACGTGCCCCGCCTCGGCCCCAGCCTCGGCTAACCGCACCCTGGAACCGCTTCCGGTGTGGTGCGCAGCCGAGTCCGAGTGATTCAGTTTGGTAGCAAGTTTGTGACAGCAGGGTGGACTGCGCCATCGCGGAGGAGACTGGACCTATGAAGACCGGCTGAGGCTCGGATCCTCGACCGGGGCACTGCGGCAATGTGCCGCTTTAGAACATCGGCATGAGCACTCGGAACCTACCACGGCCAACCCAGGCCAACAACCTTGACAGCGCCAACGCTGCCACGTTCCTTCTGCTTGCCATAGGCCTGGCGCTCCTGCTGCCGGGCGCCATTGTTGGTTGCGTCGTCGCGTTCCTCCTATGGAGGGTGCTTCGCCCGCCAGTCGCGGAGCGGTGGCTTGTCGGGGGGCTCGGGGCAGTCACAGTTGTGGTGCTGCGCGCCCACCTGGTGGTCGCGTGGCCGGTGCGACTTGTGCTCGGTGCCCTTGCTCCACAGGCAGGAACGCCGGTCATGCTCGCCTCTGTGGTCGGATCCTTGCCGGTAGAGTTGCTGGCTGGCCCGATGCTGTTGGTGCTGATCGAGACGGCGAATGTGTTCTGGAGTCGAACCATCCAGGGCCAGGAGTGGGCACGGTACCACGAGTCGGCCAGTCGGAAGAAGGCCCTGGAGCGCGGGTGGACGGGTCCATCCGGCTCCGGTTCCAGTGAGCCGGGAGTCCCGGTCTCACATCCGGACGGCAAGATCCATCTCGGTGCGGTGGCTACCACCAGGCGGCCGTTTGAGCTGGAAGCTGACGAGCTGTTCCATCACGTCTTTGTGCCGGGAGCATCCGGAAGTGGCAAGACGACCACGCTGGTCCGGCTCGCCGACGGAGCGCTCCAGAACGGGTTCGGCGTGGTCATCGTGGATTGCAAAGGCAGCGGTCTGGGCGGAGAGGCTCGCGCACTTGCGGAGCGGCATCGACTCCCCTTCACAGCGGTCGATGCCAGAGATAGGCGAACCGTCGGCTACAACCCCTGCTCGGGGGATGCGCCAGGTGTCGCCAACAAGCTGATCGGCGCCTTCAACTTCTCGGGGGAGGCGGAGATTTACAAGCAGGTGGCGATGGAGGTTATCCCGGTCATCGTCCGGGCGCTGCTCGCATCCGGAACCGATGTAAGCCTCGACGCCATCTATGACGCGCTCGGCAAGGGCGGGCTTTCACGACTGGGGCGCCAGGCAGGCGCCGAAGAGTACCGGGACCGGCTGATGCAGCTTGAGGACTCCGGAGGGGTGGGGGCCGCCGGGTATGTCGGCCTCCAGAAGCGGCTAGGCGCTTTGATGGAGGGCATCTTCGGTGAGGTGTTCCGCAAGCGGCCCGCACTCGACTGGCGCAAAGAGATGAGCAAGCCGCGCATCACGTACTTATCGCTCAGCGCGACAGGCGCCAGCGAAGACGTGGAGCTGTTCGGCCGGGTGATCACGCAGGACCTGAAGCAGGTGTGCGATGACCGGATGCGCCAGATCGAGAAGGGAAAGGATCCGTTCCCCGTGCTCGTCATCTACGACGAGTTCGCCGCCCTTCGAGAAGCGACCCAGATTGTGGATCTCCTCCTCCAGGCCCGGCAGGCACGGATGCCGCTGGTCGTCGCCAGCCAGTTCCTTCCGGTGGAGCCCACGATCCGCAAGCCGGTTCTGTCTGCTGGAATGATCATCGCCCACCGGCTTGAGGCCGAGGACGCCGAACAGGTGGCGGCCCAGTTTGGCACCCATACCACCACCGCCCTCACAGCGCAGGTGGACTACGAAACCGGAACGAGTGAGAAGGGGAGCGTCCGGTTCGTGGAGGAGTACAACATCCACCCCAACGACCTGAAGGCACTGCCTCAGGGCGTGGCAGCAGTGCTTGCCCGAAGGACCAATCGCCGAGAGTTGGTGCGGGTCCAGAAGACAGGCTGAAACCTTGTAAGGAAGATCGCCATGGTACCGACAGGCACAAGGACGCAGCAGAGCCCACCACCCGGAACCGCCATCGCGCGCAGCCCGGGAGGGGGAACGGGAGTAGCCACTCGATCCCGCGCTCGGGCGGTCAGCGTACGACTCCCAACCCGAGGACGATCCGGTATCGACGGAGTACCGCCAGAGTACGACGATGGGTTGCAGTGGCTCATGAATGGATGGGCGCGGCATCCGATCGGGGTGACTGTCGCCCTTCTTGCCAGACATTTGGACATGGGGGTTCACGTGTTGGTGCATGGGCATCTCGTGGAACGGCCCCTGAGACGATGGACCTGAGTTCGCGA
>Ga0080006_1140117_pt1 | contig 12446 bp, 5 predicted proteins | sample RS3BMetagenome_FD_69209 | JGI IMG/M metagenome (GOLD analysis project Ga0080006, IMG submission 69209) | Ferric oxide microbial mat and aquatic microbial communities from Rainbow Spring, Yellowstone National Park, USA - RS3B (SPADES... ...
GCCCAGGCCACCCGGAGGCAGCAGCTTGGAGGGACCGGGCTCCCCTGTTACAGGAGCCGTTCGAACAAGGAGACGACCCCAGCCGCCGAGGGATCGCCGGAGATCGTCGGCGGGCCGGGAGACTACGCGGTCGGCCGTCAGGTCTTCGCCCGGGGTTGCATCGCCTGCCATTCGAGCATTCAGCCGGGCGACATCCCCGAGCTCGGGCAAAAGCTGGCCACCGACGACAAGAGCCTCCTGAAGCCGGTTGGTACGCTCCCGAAGGAAGAATGGTCGGGCAAGCAAGCGGAGTGGCTCCGGCTGATCGACCAGCCCCTCGCCGATCGTCGAGCCCTCCGACTGACCACAGACGACCGGGCCAGGCTCACCCGGGGTGACGGGTCTCTGCCCCTCGCTTACGAAGAATGGGCCAGAAAGGCGGTCGACCAGCCGTTATTCTGGGAGCACCAGGCCCGGGTCTGGGACGCGTCGGGAAACCCGGTTCTCGACGACAAGGGGCGTCAAGCCCGCGCCAAGACTCACAACTATCTGTCGATTGATGAACGGATTCCGGTTACGCTGGTCGGCACCAACTCCGGTCGAGCGACGGGGACCAACTCGCTCCACGGTCACGTCTGGGAGGACTTCGCGTCGGAGACCTACAAGGAGCTTGGAGCCGTCGGCGAGATTTATTATCGCGATCCCTTCTCGCAAGCGCAGAAATTCTTCACGCCGCCGGGGGGCGGGATCGGCTATTACCGGGTGCCGACCCTGATCAGCGTCTGGGCGACCTCGCCGTTCTTCCACAACAACTCGCTGGGCACGTTCAACAACGACCCGTCGATCAAAGGGCGGCTGGTGGCCTTCGACGACGCCATCGGCCGACTACTCTGGCCCGAGCGGAGGCAAACCCCCAGCGACCAGCGCTACTGGCCGGGCCAGGGCGGCGCCAAGATCGTCGCCGACGCCTGGTATCCCGCCAAGCATCCGGACGCGCCGGGCAAGGAACAGGATTCGGAGCAGCCCCCCTCGATCGAGTCTCGTCAGTTGGCAGCCGCGCAGCGCGACCTGGACGGCGGCTGGATCTGGCGGTCGACCGAGGAAAGCTGGCTCCTTTTCAACGCCCCCCACGTGCCGATGCTCGTGGGCGGGGTCGTCGGGCTCTCCCGAGAACAGATGCAGACGGTGGCTCTCCTGCCTTCGGTGGCCTTCTTGATCCTGGGAGTCATGCTCTTGCTCAGTCGGCGATTCCTCGCCGTCCAGGATCGGGTGGAGCGTCGCCTTTCCTGGCTGAGCTGGCTGCTAGGCCCGGTCTTCTGGGCCCTGAGCGCGGGAGGGATCGCGCTGGCGATCGGCTCGGGCTATCTCGTTCTCTACAAGTTCCGACCCGCAATCGACCTGCTCGACGCCGGAACCAATGGGTATATCCCGCTCTTGAGGGTTCAAGCGTTTCTGATCCCGGTCGTCCTGTTCGGCTCGGCGGGTCTCTTTTTCTTCCTCAACCGACTGCCCGCCGGTCGGATTCGCACCTTGATCCCGAGGGCGGCGGGGGTGCTCTGCCTGGTCCTTTCGGTCGTGACCGCCCTGGGGATCGGCCGGACGCTGGCGGGAGCCGGCGCCGACGTGAAAATCGGCCCGATCCCCGAGGGGATTCCGGTCAACATCATCGCCAATATCAATCCGCTCGCGCCTCGCGAGGACCTCGTCAACGCCGCCCACGTGATGGTCGACTTCCTGGTCAAGCACCGGGACGAGGCCCTTGCCAAACCCGGCGACGAGGCGGCCAGAACCGCTCGTCGAATCGAGTTCGAGGAGAAGGTCGCCCCGGCTCTGGAAAAGGCGAGCAAGTGCCCAGACTTCGTCACCGACCGGGGGCACGACTACATCTTCATCCGAAACTTCACCGAAGACGAAAAGCGCGAGCTGATCGCCCTCATCAAGACCTTCTGACCGCGTGAATGTTTCAGGAGTCATCGACCGGCTGACCGATCCGTCGGCCGGTCGATGCTTTGACCATGACCGAGGTGTGACGGACGATGCCCAAGATCCCCGACGAATGGCGGGACCGCCAGAAAACTCCGATCGACTTTATCGTCGTCGGAGCCGGCGCGGGAGGTGCTCCCCTGGCGGCCCGTCTGGTCGAACGAGGCTACACCGTGCTCGTTCTCGAGATGGGGCCGAAAAACCCCTCGCCGCCGGAAGGGGCGAAGGTCGAGCCGACCGAGGTGCCGCTGCTTCACCCTTCGACCACCGAGGACAACCGCCACTCCCTCCGCTTCTTCGTCAAGCACTTCGACGACGACCCGCAAGGGAGCCGGGACTGGAAGGTCTACAAGGACGGTCAAAGGAGAGACGAAAACGGGATCTTTTACCCGAGAGCGCAGGGAGTCGGCGGATGTTCGATCCACAATGCGATGATCACGATTTGCGGTCCCTCCGAAGACTGGGACGAGATCGCGGAATCGACCGGTGACGAGAGCTGGCGAGGCGAGACGATGCGCGGCTACTTCCAGCGCGTCGAGCGCTGCCATTACGCCCAGCCCGATTGGTGGGGCCGGCTCCGCGCTTTTTTCGGCTTCGGCGACGGTTGGGAACACGGCCGACACGGCTTCAAGGGTTGGCTCGACGTCACCCTGACCGACCTTCAGTTTGTGAAACGCGACCGGATGCTTCTCGATGTCATCCTCGGCGGCTTCGCCGCGGCGGCCCACTACGGCCTAGATCGATTCGGCTCCTTGATCCGCGCCGCGGTCTCCGGGCGACTCTTCGCGGGGCTCGACCCTAACCACTGGCAGACCATGCGTCGGGGACTGGAAGGGATCTCGCGAATCCCCGTGGCGATCACCCCCAACGGCCAGCGATCGAGCGCCCGGGAGCGGCTCCTCAAGCTTCAAGGTGAAGACTCACCCCACCGCAGCCGGCTGCTCCTTCGAACCGGATTCTGCGTCACCGGCCTGATCCTGGAGAGCGACCAGGCCGGCCGGACCCGGGCCCTCGGCGTGCGCTGCCTGCCCAAGGAACATGTCTACGAGGCTGATCCTGTCGCCCAGGAATCCAGGTCATTCCCCGTTGCCGAGCAGGTCGAACTGCATTGCCGTCGCGAGGTCCTGCTTTGCGGAGGGACGTTCAATACCCCTCAGCTTTTGCTGCTCTCGGGGATCGGACCGGCCGACGACCTCCAAAAGCTCGACATCCCGGTCCGGGCAGACCTGCCGGGGGTCGGTCGGAACCTTCAGGATCGTTACGAGGTCCCGGTCTTCGCCACGCTGACCGACCGGTTCCGGACCCTCGACGGCCTGAGCCTGTCGGCCACCGATCCCGATACTTCGCTCCGACAATGGATCGACCAGCCGTCGAAATCGGCCCTCAAGCGAGGTCTCTACTCGACCAGCGGCGGCCTGATCGCCCTCTTCGTCCGGTCGAAGCAGGAGGAAGTTTTCCCCGACCTTTTCCTGTTTGCGATCGTCGGAACTTTTGGCGGATATCGGGTCGGCTATTCCAATCCCGACGTCCTGTTCCCGAAACTCCCGGACGACCCTCCCGATTACCGACGGACCTTGAGCTGGCTGATCCTCAAGGCGCGAACCCGGAACCACGATGGACGGCTCCGGCTCCAATCCCGGAACCCGCTCCAGCGTCCCGAGATCAACTTCCACTTCTTCCCGACCGACACCAAAGAGAATCCCGACCCGGACCTTGAATCGCTCGAAGAAGGGGTCCGATTCGTCGACCGGATGCTCCAGTACGGCGAGGAGAAGGGGGTCATCGCGTCGCACACCTTTCCGGGCTCCGAGCCGTTCGGCGAGGACCGCCGCGAGTGGATCAAGCACACGACCTGGGGGCACCACGCCTGCGGGACCTGCCGGATGGGAGCGGCCGACGACCCGATGGCCGTCGTCGATAGCCGGTTTCGAGTCCGGGGCGTGGCCGGCCTCCGGGTCGTCGACGCCTCGGTCTTCCCCCGGATTCCCGGCTTCTTCCTCGTCTCGAGCGTCTACACGATCGCCGAGAAGGCCGCCGACGTGATCGCCGAGGACCACCCGATCCTGCCCGACCGACTCTCGCCCGAGGTGAAGCGCGAGCTGATCGAGAATCCGGTCCACCCATCCCGGCCGGAATTCCTGGCTCGACGGACCTACCCGGCCGTGCTGGAGCGGGCCGAAGCTCAGTTGATCGCCGCCCGGAGAGAAGCGGCGGGCCTGGTTCCATCGAAGCACAAGCCACCGACTCGCGAGGGCAAAGGCATTGGACCGAGCATCTGACCCGACCCGATCGGTCGTTGAACGCCCCTGGCTCCTGGGACTCAAGTCTTTCGCCAGCGGGAACCCGGCGAGCGTCGCCCAGGATTCGGATTCCAGCCTGCCGCCCGACACGATGGGCCTGGCCCTTTCCGGTGAGGGTGTCCGGGGTGCCGCGTTCTGCCTGGGTGTGGTCCAGGCTCTGGCCCGATCCGGCTGGCTTCGCCATGTCGACTACCTCTCGACGGTCTCCGGCGGGGGATACACCGGGGCCTTTCTCGGCCGCTACTTCGACTCTTATCGAGGACGACCGGCCGAGCCCGACCTCGCTCCCGGTGTCGTCCAGGACCGCGTGGCCCGTGGGCTGGTCGACCCGAACTCGGAGCCGATCGACTGGCTCCGCCGCCACTCGAACTACCTCGCACCGGGCGGGGCCAGGGACGAGGCGGTCAACCTCTCGGAGTTCCTCCGGAGTCTCCTGTCGGTCTATCTGGTCCTCGGAATCTTCTTCCTCGCGGTCTTCGGGGCCTTGAATGCGATCGGTTACGGACCGCTCGGCGCGCCGAAGCTGGGCCCTCTGGCCGAGAAGCTGGCCGTGCTCTTGCCGATCAGCCGCCATCTTCCCACCAGCGACTCGGGCCCCTGGGTGATCCTGGCGGAGGCCGCAACCTGGCTGGCTCTGGTTCCGCTGATGCTGGCCTACTGGCTGATTTCCAGGAACGAACCCGACTCCCTTTCCTCGCCGATCTTGCTGGCGGTCGCCTTGGTCGCCGGCGGGCTCTTGCTCGCCACCGGGAGTCCGCTGGCCACCACCGTCTTGCTCTCCGCCGTGCTCTGGTCGATCGGAGCCTGGGTCTCGGCCCGTCGTGAGGAGGGCCCGGCCGACCCGTTCCATCCCTACCGTCGGGTTCTGGCCCGCGAACATCTCAACCGCCGACTTGCTTTCTGGCTCTCGGTCACGATTTCGTTGCTGGTCCTGACCCTCGTGGACGCGATCGGGCGATGGCTGGCTCGCGGGATGCTGGGGAGTGGGTCGACCTTCGGCCATATCGCCCTTGCGATCATCGCGAGCGGGGCCATCGTGCTGGTCCTGGCCCTGATCCTCCGGGGGATCGACCGCTGGATCGTGCGCCGGATCCGGGTCGTGGCGAGCCTGGATCGATCTTACCTCTGGGCGCTGGCGACCTTTCTGCTCGGGGCCATGCCCGCGCTGGTGATGCTCTCGTTCCTGAGCCACTCGCTCTACGGGGCCGGCGAGACTTACGCGCAAGGGCTGACAGTGACGGTCCTCGCGGCGATTCTGAGCCTGCTTCTCGGCACCCGCGAGTGTATCCCGCTGCTCAACCAGACCGGGTCGATCGCCACCCAGGCCGGGCGACTCTCCCGAACCTTTCTGGGCGCAACCAACACGTCACGACGGGTCCATCCCGAAGGTCAGGACGTGACCAGGCCCATACTCGGCGACGACGTCCCTTTCGACCGCTATCATCCCGAGCGAGCGGGCGGGCCGCTCCATCTGATCAATTGTTCCTTGAACGAGACGTTCGACATTTCCTCATTTCGATCGCGAGGCGACCGCCAGGCCGAAAATCTGGCGGTCGGCCCGGCGGGGATGAGTACCTCACCATCCTGGCACGCTCTCTGGAGAGTCACCGAGCCACCCGTCGGTTCACTCGATCCGGCGGAACACGAGGCGCCCGACCCGTTCTTGAGCCGCCGCGCCGGCCCGATCCTCGCGGAGCCGCTCGACCTCGAAGACTGGGTGGCCATCTCCGGATCGCTGTCCGGACCTCGCCCGAGCCATCGCCTGGAGCCCAGGCTCCCGCGGTTTCCCTCGCTCGTCTTCGCCCGGTCCGGCTACTGGTGGGACTCGGGACTCGACGCCGGCGACCGGCTCGACACGCCGATCAAGGGAGGTCTCGTCAGTCGAATCGGAGCCGGGCTGGCCCGGCTTTTTCGGTCCCAGACCTTGCTCCTCTCCGAGCTGACCGGGCGCTTCGGCGGTCCCTGGTCGCGGCACTGGTACCTGACCAACGGCGCGAACTTCGAGGGCACCGGCGCCTACGAGTTGCTCCGCCGTCGAATCCCGTTCCTCATCCTCTGCGACGCGACCAATGACCCTCAACACCTCGGGGCGAATCTCGCCCGGCTCGTCAGGCTGGCCCGAGTCGACTTAGGCGCCGAGGTGACCGAAGCCGACCCGGATGTCAATGCGCTGACGTCTCAAGGAGTTCCGACCGAGGTCATTCCCCACCTCGGATCGCTCGCCGACCTGTTGAGTCCCGAACACGAGCCAGCCCGGCGGCACGCGACTCTCTTACAGGTCCGCTACCCCGAAGCCCCGCCCCAGACTCTCAACGACCCCTGGCAAGCCCGTCGCCAATCGTGGATTCTCTACCTCAAAGCGACCGAGACAGGCGACGAGCCCGTCGACGTCCGAGGCTACGCCGCCACCCACCCCGACTTTCCCGATGAGACGCTGACCAATCCAAGTTCCGACGAACCCCAGTGGGAAAGTTACCGTCGCCTCGGCGAGCACATCGGAGGTCACCTGTTCCTTCCCGTCCGGAGTTCATCGCACTGATTCGAAAGAAAGCGCGATTGCGAAGCTCCCCTTTTTCCCCCCCGGGGCCGGGTCTCGTTCTTCTCGCTTTCGCTCCAACGCCAGGAACCCGATGGCCAGCATCACCACGTAGGCGATGTGGTGGAAGCCACGCCATGCCCCCCTCGTGGCGGTCCAGCCGAGTTCCTTTTTAATGAACCGAAAGGGCGACCTGGCAGTTGGCCCGCTTGCCCGAGGCCCCGTAGTACTGACGCTGGACGCCGACGGAGAGCAGGCCCTGCTTGGGAAAGCTGGTGTCGTCGATGACGAAGATCGGCTTGGAGTCGGCGAAGGTCTCGGCCACGACAGACCGATAACGCTTCCAGACGGGCTGCTCATCTTCAGGTCGATTCCGTCGCTCCTCCTCGAGAGCAAATCGGTTTTCGACGAGACGATCGAAGTCAACGAGGCGCAGTTCAAGGCGTTCGAGTGAAACCGAGCCAGAATCGAGGGCCTCACGGCCCGCCGTCAGAGGCTCACCGATTCGGACCCTTCCCTCGCCACCGAAACTCAGAAACGAATATTCATATCCTGATTGAAATCCAACATGTTTTTTCGTTCGACATTTTGGTATTATTCGACCACGGAACGAGATCGTCGGGCAGGTCGAGGGGAGGATTTCGAGCGATAACCAAGGAGGTCGGGATGCCGACCGTCACCGAACCCGAATCGCCCACGCCCGAGGGGTTGCAACTCGCCGACGCCTTGCTCGAACAGAAGGAGTGGCTGCGGATCACCCTCGCCACCACGGCCGATGCAGCCATCACGGCCGACGCTTCAGGCCGAGTCACGTCTCTCAACTCCGTGGCCGAGTCCCTGACCGGCTGGAGGAGCGACGATGCGGCGGGCGTCCTGCTCGTGGAAGTCTTCAAGATCGTCGACGCGACGAGTCGGAATCCGATCGAGGGTCCCGCCTTGAGGGCCTTGCGGGAAGGGGTGGTCGTCGGCCTCGCGAATCACACCCTGCTTATCGCCAGGGACGGGACGGAATGGCTCGTCGAGGATTCCGCCGCCCCGGTCCGAAACCCGGCGGGAGCCATCGTCGGGGTCGTCCTGATTTTCCGTGACATCACCGAGCGACGGAGACGCGAGCAGGCAGCGAAGCAGGCCCTCGATTTCGTCAAGGAGATCGTCACGACTTTGCGGGAGCCTTTCCTCGTCCTGGACGAGGGACTGAGGGTCAGGACGGCCAATGACGCCTACTACCGGGCGTTCCGCGTCTCGGGCGACGAGACCGTGGGACGCTCCCTCCAGGAACTCGGAGACGGCCAGTGGGGCATTCCCGCCCTCCTGGCCCTGCTGACGAAGCAGATCCCCGAGGAGATCGACGTCCACGACTTCGAGGTCGAGCGTGACTTTCCCGAGATTGGCTTTCGGAACATGCTCCTCAACGCCCGTCGCTTCCCACCGGAGGGCGAGAACTCGACGCTGATCCTCCTGGCTTTCAAGGATATCACCGATCGGAAGAGGTCGGAGGCCGCCGTCCGGGGCTCGGAACTCCGCTATCGACGCCTCTTTCAGACGGCCAAGGATGGCATCCTGATCCTCGACGCCGACACGGGCAAGATCATCGACGCCAACCCGTTCATGAGCGGGCTCCTGGGTTACGAGCACGACGAGTTCCTGGGCGAGGAACTCTGGCAGATCGGTCTCTTCAAGGACAAGGACGAGAGCCGCGCCGCGTATCGGGAATTGAAGGAAAAGGCTTATATCCGATATGACCACCTGCCCCTCAAGACCAAGGGAGGGCAAGAAGTGGAGGTCGAATTCGTCAGCAACATCTATTCGGTCGAGGGCAATCTGGTCGCCCAGTGCAACATCCGGGACATCACCGACCGGAGCCGCCTGGAGCGGAAGACTCACGAGCAGGCGACGGCGTTGGCCGACCTCCACCGCCGCAAGGACGAGTTCCTGGCGATGCTCTCCCACGAACTCCGTAACCCGCTCTCGCCCATCCTCAACGCCGTGCAACTGCTCCGGCTTCAGGACGACGAGGGTTCGCTCCAGAAGGAGGCCAGGAACGTGATCGAGCGCCAGGTCGGCCACATGGCACGCCTCGTCGATGACCTCTTGGAAATCTCCAGGATCACCACCGGGAGGGTCCGACTCCAGCAGGAGCGCCTGGATGCTCGCGGGATCGTCGAGCGTGCGATCGAGTCGGCACGCCCGCTGATCGCCCGACGCCGACACGAACTGACCGTCGCCCAGCCCACCGAACCGATCTGGTTGCATGCCGATTCGACACGCCTGGAACAGGTCCTCGTGAACTTGCTCAACAACGCCGCCAAGTACACCGAGGAGGGAGGGCGGATCTGGCTGGACGTCAGGCAAGAGGGTGACGAGATGGTCCTCAGCGTGACAGATTCAGGCGACGGGATCGCCGCGGAAGTTCTGCCTCGCGTCTTTGACCTGTTCTCGCAGGCGGATCGGTCTCTCGACCGATCTCAGGGAGGACTGGGCATCGGCCTGGCCCTGGTGCAACGGCTCGTGGAAATGCACCGGGGTACGGTCATGGCCCACAGCGCGGGACCCGGGCAAGGGTCCGAGTTCGTCGTGCGCCTGCCGGTGTTGCTCTCGCCCGAGCGAAAGTCGAAGCCAATCCCCGCGAAACCTGTCGATCAAGCCGCGCCGGGATCGCGAATTCTGGTGGTCGATGACAACGAGGATTCCGCCGACATGCTGGCGAAACTGCTGGAGAGGTCGGGACACGAGGCCCGAACGGCCTACACGGGACCAGAGGCCCTCGATATCGCGGCCGGTTACATGCCGGACCTGGTGCTCCTGGACATCGGACTGCCCGAGATCGACGGCTACGAGGTCGCCCGACGGCTCCGTCTCATCCCTGGATTGGAGCAAATCAAGATCGTTGCCATGACCGGATACGGTCAGGACACCGACATCCGACTCGCGCAGGAGGCGGGCTTCGACTCGCATCAGGTCAAGCCCATCAATTTTGCCAGGGTCCTGGAGCTTCTCGCGACGATGCTCTCGCCGCCTGACACGAAGGCTTGAAACCACTGGCTTCGGTAGCCCGGCTCGGATTAACCTGCGGCCAGGCGATCGAGGAAACGTCTTCGACGAGCCAGATCAAGGATCTGGCCACTCATCCAGGAGTTGCAACCAACCGACAAGACGCGATTTCAACACAGGCAATCACATCAAGGAGTTGATCATGGTCACGTCGCACACGATCCACGAAATGGTCGGTCATCCGGAGGGCAACAAGTCGATCACCGTCGATGAGGCTGTTCACCTGCCCGTGGGCACGATCTGCGAGATCCACCACAATCTCGACGGGTCCGAGACTTACCATTTCTCGGTCCCCGGCAGTCCTGGGCACGATGCTGGGCACCGTTGCCTCGATCGCCATCGCTACGTGATGGAAGCCGACGACAAGTTCCATTACCTTCCGACCCTCTGATCCTGCCCAGGACTCGGGCCACCGACCGGAGACCTGCGAAAGGCCAGGGGCGCGGACCGGTGAGTTCCGAGCCCCTGGAGTCCGGCAACGGCCGAAGGTTCTGCCGCCTCGCTCTCTCCCCGAACGACTTGAAGCGGCGGCATCAGGCATTGCCACCGTCGTCGTGTCCTGCGAGAGGCCCCATGACGAGAAGCTCAGGCGATCCCGAGTCGTCCGAACACAGGCCTCTTGGCGACATCGACCACGAATGCGAAGGCGACACTCGCGGCGAGGGTGCCGACCACGACGGGAGCCGATAAAGGCGTCATGAAGATACCGAAAATGGCCAGGGTCGAGGCGATCAGCACATCGGCGACCGAGGACACGACGAGCCAGGTGCTCGGACGTGTGGACCAGAGCCATCGGCGACCGCGAATCACGTAGGTCGTTGCTTCATTGCCGAAGACGATCAGGATGAAGGCCAGGGTTCTCAGCACGTCGATTTCCAGCCGCATGACGAATTTGCCGATCGCCAGGACGATGCAACAGAAGACAAGCTCCGCAGCCCCCATGAAGATGCCCGCGATCGTCAACCGGCCGATTCGCCAGGCATTGGGCTTCGAGGACGGTCGCACGTTGTCCGTGGTCAGGGCCATCCCCAGGAAGTCGCCGGTGATCATGACGATGACCATCAGCATCGGGGTCAGGATCGCGTGCCCGGTCATGATCAGGCCGACCGCCAGGAAGAGGACCTGGACCACCTTCTTGCTCACCGAGTTGAGCGTGTAAGTCATGATCCTCTGGAACGTCACCCGACCTTCCTTGACCGTCGCGACGATCCCGCCCAGGCCGGACGTGGTGAGCACGATCCCGGCCGCCGACTTGGCGACATCAGTCGCGGTCGAGACCGCGATCCCCATCTGCGCTTGACGGAGCGCGGGTGCGTCGTTGGCACCGTCGCCGCACATCCCGACCGCGTGACCCTCCTCCTGGAACGCCCGGACCAGCCGATACTTCCCCTCGGGCAGGACGCCTGCGAAGACCGCAAAATCCTGAGGCCGGACATCGTCGTTGATCGGGCCGATCGGGCAGACGGCCCCATCCAGCCCCACGGCCCGAGCCACGATGGCCGCCGTCGCCGGGGCATCGCCGGTGACCATCACGGTGCGGACGCCCAGGGTGCGTAGCTCCGCGATGAGCGCCGCCGAGTCCGCGCGGGGCGGGTCGCTGAGCGCGATCAGGCCCGCGAGCCGCAGCGCCCCCATCGGCCCGATGGCGACGGCCAGGACCCGGAATCCCTGTTCCTCAAGCTCGTCGGCCGCCTGGGAAGCGTCGGGCAACGGTTCGGAGAGCCCGGTGACGACGGTGAAGGCCCCTTTCACGATCCGAAGCGGGGCGCCGGCCGCATCTTGAACGGGGGCCTCGGACATTTTCATCGCCGGGTCAAATGGCACGAAGGTCAGTAGTTTCGGCAGGTCGGAGACCTTGTGGAGTTCGGCGGCCGATCGGATCGCCGCGTCAACGGGGTCCGGCCCGGCATCCGAGCCCGCGAGAGCGGCGAAGCCGAGCGCATGGGCCTCGTCGAAGCCGGACAGCGGTCGGACGGTCGTCACCTTCAGTTCATTGGCCGTCAGGGTGCCCGTCTTGTCGGCGCAGAGGACGTCGATCGACGCCGCCTCATCGACCGCCGAGAGCCGAGTCGGCAGGACGCCCAGTCGCCCCAGGGCGTTTGCGCCAATCGCCGCCGCGAGGGTGAAGGTGGCCGGGAGCGCCACCGGGATCGAGGCCAGGACGGCCGTGAGCACGAGGGAGACGATCTCGGCCAGCGGCATGGCCTGAAACCAGGCATAAGCCACGAGGAGGACGATCAGACTTCCGTTGAACATCGCGAGATTGCGGACCACCCGCATGACGGCTTTTTGCTGGGTACTGACGACGTGGGCGTTGAGGACCAGCTCGGCGGTCCGGCCGAATTTCGTTCGCGTCCCGGTCGCCGTGACCTCTGCGATGGCCTCGCCGCGCCTGACCAGCGAGCCGGCGAAGGTCTGGAAGCCGGGACCCGCCTCGACAGGGATCGATTCGCCGGTGAGCATCGACTGATCGAGCAGGATCGACCCTTCAACGAGCTGGACATCGGCGGCGACCACGGTCCCGAGCGACAGCTTCACGACGTCGCGGGGCACCAGATCGGTCGCGGGGAGATCCGTCCAGACGCCACAACGACGAG
>Ga0080006_1184905_pt1 | contig 12439 bp, 12 predicted proteins | sample RS3BMetagenome_FD_69209 | JGI IMG/M metagenome (GOLD analysis project Ga0080006, IMG submission 69209) | Ferric oxide microbial mat and aquatic microbial communities from Rainbow Spring, Yellowstone National Park, USA - RS3B (SPADES... ...
CTAAAGGCAAATACAGAAAGGAGATGAAGAGAGGCTATTCCAAGAAGATGTATCATCAGAGGTCAAAAGTTGAAACTATATTCTATGTCATCAAGAAGACTATGGGAGATGATATCAAGTCAATAAAAACAAAGGCGCAGAATAATGAAATGAGGTTTAAAATAATAGCATATAACGCAGCTAGGATTGCAAGTTTAGCTTATTCTTTGTTCAGAGGGTTTCTACAGAGCCTGTACTCCAGAAAAGTTAAATATAATGAATCATCGCTTGAATCGGAACCATGAAGATGTCAAAAATAGGAAGATCTTCAATTCTGCTGTTCATACTGATAGCCTCAATCTTGTTCCCAACTATCTCTGCATATGCATCTTCCCCTTCACAAACAACAACAATCCTCTTCAGATCTTCACGACCAACTTTTACAGGAATGGCTGGTGGCTTTCTAACCGGCCCAATCCAAGTTCATTCAGCCTTCTCTGGCTCCCCTAAATCATCCTTCGTTTCGTCAGCTAACCCAAAGGATTACACTTTTGACCATCAACTGAATACAAAGAATATAAGGTCTGCATCCCTTCCTGACCCTCCCACTGTAAACTGCCCTAGCAGCAGTTGCCTGCAGGTCTCTACTGAAGCAGGAGGAGCAGTAACGCAGAAGTTTGCCATTAATTCTGTGCAGAGCACTCAAGTATTCGGTTACGGAGTTGAACCTCCAGACCAGGGTCTATGCGCAAATACTCAATATGTAATGGAGATTGTTAACGTTGGCTCTGTTCAGATATTCAGCTCGTCAAACCTGATGCCGGTTTCCCCTGTGGTTTCTCTTGACACTCTTATGGGTCTTAATTCTCTTGGCTGGGGAAGCGGAGGAGATGTGATGTGCCAGTATGACCCAAGCAACGGAGGACACTGGATAATAATAGAATTCGTATCAACTACTCCCGAGCCTTTCAGTCCCTTTTCGGGCTGCTTTGCAGCTGTATTCGACACTTGTAGAGAGGGTATTGCTATCAGCACAACCAACAATCCGATGGGCTCTTACAACGTATATTACTTGGACCCTAACAAAGTCAATAATGACCCAGGTAAAGGATATCTTCTTAACGATTTCGCAAAGGTAGCTGTATCAGGAAATGCAATTCTTCTTTTTTATGATGAATTCAACCTTAACAGCAGCACTTATCCTCGTTGTCCAGAATTCGGATGCTTTGGTTTCAACGGAGCTCAGGAATTCGCGTTCAACAAAAATGCCCTGGAGAAAGGCCTGCCTGCTTCATCAGTAACAGTTGCATACGAAAATATGGGAAATGCAAAGAACCTTTACCCCATACCTGGAAACAGACCCTTCCAGCCTGAATCTGCAAGCTGTTTCGCAGGCAGGTATGCCGGAGCGGTCTGCTGGTACCAGGTAATTCCTGCACAGACGACTGGAGCAGTTTCAAACTCTGACCAGGCCTATATGATGGCATCTCTTGACTTCTTTGGTGTTGGAGACAACCGTGTTGCAGTATTCTCATGGAATGGTTTATCAGCTCTAACCAGCGAAAAATGTGCTCAATGTAGTGAGATAACTTTCGGAGGGGAACTCCTTCAGACTCAGCTTGTTTACATGGATGAAGGGCTCTCTTGTCCCGCCTCACAGGGAGGATTTTGCGGGCTGGGAACTCAAAGAAGCGGCTTGACACCTTTGGGAGACTTCTGCGCAACGTTCGGCCTTAACTCGTCTGACGTTACTTCATGCCCTGAGTCGGGTATTGCAAGCAATGGTGACGGGGTGACACAGGTATGGAATACGGGAAGCACTCTGTGGACATCTGTTAGTACGCTTATAGTACAGAGCTTCAAATCAGGTAAAAGTGAAACTCACATAGGAGCAGCCTACTGGGCTGTAGATCCATCTGAGAACTCTATAGTTCAGCAGGGATACATTACTGCTTTACATGCTGACATGGAATTCCCGTCGCTAGCTGTGGGGAGCTCTGAAAATGCGCTTATGGCGTTTACGTTATCGGGAAATGACTATTATCCGAGTTCGGCGTATGTGTGGATAACAGGTAAGCAATCGATTCACATTACTGCGGCAGGCAAGGCACCTCAAGACGGTTTCACTGAATACATAGGCTATCCTCCAGCATCAAACACAAGGCCAAGATGGGGAGATTACAGTCAGGCTGTGTTTGTACCTGGGGTTCAGAAGATATTCTTTGCAACTGAATATATACAGTATCCCAACTGCAACGACCAAGCGTTCATCAACGGAATAAACGGCTTGCTGACATGCGGAGGAACAAGGACTGTATTCACAAACTGGGGAACATCGATAAGCTTCGTCAACACATAAATATTTTTTTAATAAAGAGAACGGTTAAACCAAGTTTTTGAAATACATAAGCTAGAAGCCGAGCGAAGAACGTACTAGGCTGAATAACTCCCTTGCTGCTAGAGAAGGATGCTTTGCAGATAGCTTGATGATTGCTGCAGGTGAAAAGTCTGCCTTTATGAAAGTCAAAAATTCTTCGCAGCTGAATTGATTTATCATCTCTATCTCTTTATCCCAACCCTCGTCGTCAAGGTTCAACCATCTCGACTGAACTCTCAGCGCAGTATCCACTCTCCTCTTCATCTCATTCTTAACCACGGCCTCATACTTGGTAAGTAGAGCGTTGTAACCGTATGCCAGCTGCTCCGCCGCGGATTCTCCGCACAGCCTGCCATATCTGATGGCAAAACGAATACCTTCAAGAACAAGAGGGTTAACCTGTCCTGCTGAATCACCGACCATTGCATATCCTTTACCTACAAAGGTATCTCTCAGTCCCTGATTTGGAACCATCCCAAAATGAAATTCGGTGGGAGTTATCCTGCCGAGCCTTGCAAGAGGACCGGGTCTTTTCGCTATTAGTTCATCAAGCCAGTCTGCTGGATTAACTTCTGAATTTGGCCTGCCTATACCTACCCCTATTCTTGCCCTTTTCCTACCCAGAGGGAAAACCCATGCATAACCTGCTGGCGAAAAATTGCTCCCAACCATAAGCATCCATGAATTTTCATCAACATTATCTATGTAAGCCTCGTATTCAGCCCCAACACCAAACCTTGTCCATGCATTTACGCCTCCGATCTCTTTTTGCAGAAAGGAGTGAAAACCGCTTGCATCTATAATCAATTCGGAGTTGAGTTCTATTGTCTTGCCACTCCTTCCAGAAGCAAGTAAGCCAGAAACCTTTTCTCTCTGGGAGTCGATTATTGCTTTGCTTGCCCTGTGGTTCAGAAAGATTTCTGTACCTTCGTCAGCAGCCCTTTCAGCCAGAAACCTGTAAAGACCTCTAACATCAAGCACACACGCTGCTTCTCGTGAGCAGTCTACTTCAGAATAACCATTTGGTGAAAAGAATTTGAACGAATGTATAGGATGGTATAGCTCCTTTGGTATTCCCAAAGCATCTGCATCACTTTTCCAAGTTACACCGCTAGTTCTGACATGTAAGGCAACAGCCTCTTCTTGCTCAAGCAGTGCAACCTTAACCCCTTTTGAAGCTGCAGAAGCAGCTGCTGAGCAGCCTGCTGGACCCGCGCCTATGACTAATACATCGTATTTAGCTCTGTTCGACATCACTCTTCTTACCTAGGCTGCTATCTCTTCCCATCCTCGGTCCAAACACAAGGTCAGGTGGAGAAGTTTCCAGTTTCTTCTCCGAATGACATTTTTCACATTCATAACCTCTATGATATATGCAGTACCTGTCTGTGTCTAATCCACATGTGATGCATTTCATGCATATCATCTCATGATAGAGCATAATTGGCATAAAGAAACAAACTTATAAGCCTCTTGTGAAAATATAGAAATATGGTGTGTCCTGTCTGCGATTCAGATATGCTAGAAGTTCACTGTAAGGCTTTTTGCAGGAGTTGCGGGTATGTTATAGACTGCTCCGACTGGTAATTCCATGAGAATAAAAAAAGCGATGCGAGACGGTCCAGCTATCATGTATTGTATATGTATATTACTTTGATAGCAGGATCTCTATGCTACTCACGTTGCTGGTTGCTCCCGTCTCGCTGTCTTTGACTTGCTCGGTATCTATCTTGATTTCCTTGACTTGTACGTCTGGCGAGAATTTCTTCCTCAGTATTTCAGCCGAGTCTACGGCGGTGCTTATGGAGCGACCTCTTGCCTTTATGGTCACTTCGTTTGCACCGTTCTGAAACAGCGTCAGACATGCAAGTACGTAGTTCATTACTGGTTTCTTTCCTATGAATACCGTGTTGTTCGACATACTAGACTCCCCTTCTAAGCTAAAGCAAAAATCGAACCTTTTAATAACTTTTCTTTTTTATGCTGTTATAACTTACCTTATTTGAAACGGAGATTTAAGCCTTCCATTACATATATGAATGCGTCCCCCATTTTTGAAGTGCAGACCTCAATTCCTTACTCTTCTCGGCATATTCGTTCAAATCAACTCCTTGCATATATGCATCTATGGCATCTCTCAGTGCCTTTGCTCCAGCTTTTCCTCCTTCAGGATGACCCCAGATTCCTCCGCCCATCTGAACTATTATATCTTTACCCAGCATATCAAGAAGGGGATAGAGTATACCCACATGCAATCCTCCCGAGCTTACTGGGAATAAGTCTTTCAGCCCGTACCAGTTCTGTGCAAGAAATGTTAATTCCTTGCCTATCCTTTCCTTACTCGACTCAGAGGTTATCTTCTCCTTAAGCGCCAATACCTCTTCTCTGCTGCTCTCAAGCTTTCCTATCACTGTACCTATGTGAAGCTGGTCTACCCCAATCAGTCTTGCTGTTTCTGCAAGAACCTGCATAGACATACCATGCTTTGGATTCCTGGTGAAAGATGCATGGAAGGCTCTGTGCGCATGTATTGCAAGGCCAAGCTCCTCACATACATTTCTCATAGTCTGAACGGCTGCCCAACCGGTAGTAAGGATGTCAATCATAACATACTCTCCTCCAGCATCCTTCACAATTTTAGCCCTCTTCTTCATTTCATCTGTTTCAGCAGTCACGTTTATCAGGTAACTCTTTCTTTCTCCTGTTTCTTTCTCTGCCTTATCTCTCATTCTGAAAGTCGATTCAACCCTCTTCTGAAAACTGTTGAAATTCTGGCTTGACAGGTTTTCGTCATCCTTCAGAAGGTCAAGACCTCCAGTCCATGCTTCATATCCATGCCTGGCATGTTCTTCATATGTCAGGCCTACTTTCGGCTTGGGCACTGATGCTGTCAAAGGCCTCCCCTCTACTTTCATGAAATCCCTTACTCCTCTCCTCCCGAATAAAGGACCTGGAAAGGATTTGACTATGCTCTTTGGCCAGCTGACATCGACAAGCCTTAAATTCTTAACCGCTTTCATACCGAATACATTTCCAGCTATGGAGCTAAGAATTTGGGGCATATTGCCATATTCAAAAAGTTCGGAAGGATAGGAGATTCTGACGAAATTTCCGTTTATTTCAAATGCTTTGGCCATAAGCCTTTTGACAAGAGGTGTAAGAGTAGTTAGAGTAGACCATGTGCCTACACTGCTCTCGGAGGCAACTCTACCAGCTGCATCCTTGATTGTAAAACCCTCAGAAGGCTCTACGTAGAATATTGCTATCAGCTCATCATTCCGAGGCTTGTAGCTCAACTGTACAAAGTCGTCGTACCACTCCACCGACTCGTTGGGCATGTTGCAATGCCTTCTCTTATCACTAGATAAACGATTTTGCTTTTACTATGCTGATAATACTTGGTCGTTTACCTTAATATCTAATTCATTCCTACGTGCTACAATGTTGCCACTTTTTAGAACTACAAGAGGAGGTAAAAGATTTGAAAGTGCTTCTATTTCGTTCCTTGCATCGAGAAGGACTAAATCTGCTACCTTTCCAGCCTCTACTCCATAGCTATCCTGTATGTTCAATGCCCTTGCAGGGTTGGATGTTATCAGGTCAAACGAATTCTTTATTTCATCAATACCTGTCATATGTTCAAGATGAACAGCCATGAAGAGAACCTGCATCATATCCCCTTTACCCAGAGGATACCAAGGGTCCATTATACAGTCATGGCCCAGGGCAACATTAACTCCATACTTCAAAAGCTCCTTTATTCTTGCAACACCTCTTCTTTTTGGATAGCTGTCAAATCTTCCCTGCAGATGGACATTTATCAAAGGGTTAGAAACTACCGTTATCTCGCTCTTCTTCAGCAGCAAAAGCAATTTCTGCATGTATGCACCGTTGTATGCATGCATTGCTGTAGCATGGCCTGCAGAGACCTTTCCCTGATATTTTTCTCTGATAGTCTTTGCGGCAAGCACTTCAAGGAATCTTGAATTGGCGTCGTCTGTTTCATCGACATGACCATCTATACACTTGCCGTATCTCTTTGCCAGACGGAAAGCAAAGTCTATACTCTCGACCCCATCCTCTCTTGTATATTCATAATGAGGTATTATTCCGACGTTATCAGCCCCGATTTCTACAGCCTTCTCCAGAAGAGCTGCGTTTTCATCGTCTGTAAATATCCCGTTTTGGGGGAAAGCTGTTATCTGGATATCCATAAGATTTCTGCATTCTTCTTTCACCTTCATAAGTGCCTTAAGGGTCTTCAAAGTCGGGTCTGAGACATCTGCATGAGTTCTGAGACGGGTTGTACCGCATGAGACCATCATCTTTATCGCTTTTATTGCTCTCTTCTCTATATCGTCTATAGTCAGTTTCTTCTTGATTTCGTTCCAAAGCTGTATTCCCTCAAGAAGTGTTCCTGAAGCATTATACCCGTACATACCTTGGGTCAACACAGAATCTAGATGAAAGTGCATGTCTGTGAACGATGGAAGAAGTAGTCTTCCTTCTGCCTTGATTATTTCATCAGCATCAGACCTGATATGTTTCTTTATTGCTTTTATACGAGAACCCTCAACGAGTACATCAAATTTACCATCCATTTCCCTTATTCTAACATCCTTGAATATTATCCTCAACATTAAAGCCTGACAATACCTTGCATTTAATCTTTGAATTGCCTAGCTTGATTCTAAAAACGATAAATATGAGAACTTTTAACCTTTAACCTTGAGCTTTATTCATAAAGCGAAGATTTTTATATAATTTTGCTCTAAAATCCGGCGTGAGCGAAGGCAAGGACGCTCAAAATTACGGAGAAGAGCAGTCTGTCGTTTTAGACAGGAGAAATTTTACAAAATTCTACCCTGAAAAAGGTTATGTCGAACTGGGCAAGGAGTTTCATGAAGAAAAATATTTGTGGAATCAGGATTTTCACCCGACACCTGTCAGGCTGCGTAACTGGGGTTCCTGGACCTTTTTTGCAATCTGGTTCGGTATGGCTGTTGAAGTTGAATCCTGGGCTCTGGTATCGATAGGTTATTCTTTTGGTCTGAACTGGTTCTGGTCACTTCTTTCAGTAGTGCTCGGAAATGCTATAGTCCTTGTGCCTATGATAATTCAGAGCCATGGAGGTGCAAGATATGGAGTTCCTGAGACACCTCTAACTAGAAGCAGATGGGGGATATATGGAAACTGGATACCATCCATACTGAGAGGAATAATTGGCGCAGGTTGGTGGGGGATTGATACTTGGATAATAGCTGAATGTTTTGGAGCTATGTACATAATTTACAATCACCAGATGGATTCTCTGATTCAAGCTGTACAGCAGGGAACTGCCTCTCCTTTCACCATAGCTTCGATAAACCCCACTCTCTTCTGGACTGTCTTTCTACTGACAATAGTAATCAGACTTGGATTACTTTACATTTCGCCTCCAAAGACAGGGCAGAGAGTTCTGAAGTTAATATCATGGACGGTTCCTTTCATAGGTTTTGTGGGATTCGGTATACTATTTTACAGCATGATGTCACTGTCAGGTTGGCAGTGGACAGCTATACTTGACACTCCCACAACAGTAAGCGGCTCTGACTTCTGGTATGCGTTCATAGGATTGGTTAATGCAAATGTTGCATTCTGGGCGACTATGGCAATAAGCATGCCTGACTATACAAGGTATTCAAAGTCACAGTTTGCTCAGACTATGGGACAATTACCTTTACCCTTGTTGATGCTTGGTATTGGTGCACTAGGCCTTGTTACCACAGGAGCGTCGCTGGTATATTATAAGACGCCTATCTGGGACCCTGTTTTACTGTCTGCTCTCGTGATAAGCAGTCAGCCTCTTGCCTATCTTACATTATTTCTTCTAATGCTCGGAATAATTATAGTCAACATATACGCTGATACTGTAGGCCCAGGTTATGATTTCGCAAACATCTATCCGAAAAGACTTAGCTGGTTCAGGGGAGTGCTGATAGTCGTTCTTATTGCAGCAATACTGCAGGCATGGAGCTACTATTTCAACGCAGCTTCGTATGTTGAAAACTGGCTTCTTACCTACGGTGCAATTCTTGGAGCTGTAGAAGGGGTTATAGTCTTTGATTATGCCTTGATAAGACGTTTCAAATTTGAGGTTTTTGACCTCTTCTATTCGAGAGGAAGATTCAGATATTTCAAGGGTATAAACCCTGCGGCTCTCCTATCATTCATAATTACAGTCATACTCGTATTTCCTCCGAACTTTTATCTGCCTACCTCTCTAAGCGCATTGTATCCTTACCAGGGCTGGGTTTTCCAGAATTCTTGGATATCAGCCATACTTATCTCAGGTCTGATATACACTGTTCTTATGGTAGCATGGGTCATGCCGAAGTATCAGCCTGAACTGAAAGGAAGTTTGATAAAGGGATACATAGCAGATGATACTGCTGAAGTATTCGGCAAAAAGAGCTGAAGTGGTTGATTACTCTGGAGAGACCAAACAATTTATAGCGAGAACCAACTCATGAAAACTAGATTTGTTTACACAGGAATAAGAGTTAAAGATATGAATGAATCTGTAGAGTTCTATACAAGCATGCTTGGTATGAAGCTACAGAGAAGATTCAAGATCAATCAGACTAAGGGAGAAATTGCACTTCTCTCATCAGAAAATCAGGACTTCTATTTAGAGCTCAACTGGTATGAAAAAGACAGCCCATACTATGTAGATTATAATGTTGGGGAAGCCTTGGACCACCTTGCTTTCCAAGTTAAGGACCTTCGACTGGCATTGAAAGAGGCATCCGAAAAGGGATATCAGACTGTTGCGGAAGTAAAGACCCATGATAGCAGATGGGCATACATTCGCGACCCGAACGGAATCTGGATAGAATTATCAGAATAGACAATAATTTTGACATGAAAATGTTTCAAACCTTCATACTATTGATGTTGAAGATGTTTTATCCTTAAGAAACGTTGTTACTGTAGCCCGGGAAGGATTCGAACCCTCGTCGCCGGCTCCAAAGGCCAGCATGCTTGACCGCTACACCACCGGGCTGCAAAATGCTCCCTTTAAGCCATTAATAAGCCATTATCCTCTTTGCAATTCATCTATCTTTGAGGCTATGACCTCCGATGGATCCTCCATAGAAGAGACTTCAACCTCTGCCTTCCTTACAAATTTTTCCTTACTGTCTTTCTCAAGAATAGCTGTCGTTTCTCTTATGCATTCTTTTTCGTTTCTTACTTTTTTCACGAAACCAGACTTTACCAGATAATTTTCAACGTATGTTGCAGGCCCTTCATAGAACGAGATTACCGGAATTCCCAGAAGAGAGGCCTCAGCATTCATCGTACCTCCTCCTCCTATGAGCAATGATGCTGACTGTAATAGATTAGGACCGAAGAAGGGTTCATTGCACATTATCACGTTTGGCGCATCGAGCGATTGAAATTCCTCTTCCTGTTCCTTATACCTCGGTAGCAATATCAATTTTTTGTCTCTGAACCTTTCCGCAAGGAGCCTAGCTATATTGACTACTGAAAACTTCTGGTTTTTCATATATGAAGCGTGAGCCTCTGGAGCTCTGATTATAACTGCACCAGCAGAAGAGCGTTCAAAATCAGTTGGTTCTGGCCATAGCTCTTTTCTTTTCAGCCAAGCTGCAGGGTCAAGAGCCCTGTAAAATATTATCCTTTTAGGATCAATTCCGAATGTCCTCCACGCTCTGCTTGGAATTACCCATGGTGAGAACAAGAGAGAAGAGAGCGGTATTGTGAGCCTAGCAACCCATACAGAATGGGGAGAATCGTTGACAGATACATGAGTTATCCCCATTCCTGTTGAAACTCTTGCAGCCTCGGGGGAAGAGAACGAAATCGCCAGTTCTGGATTTGCATTCTTTACGAATGAAACCAATTCAAGACTCCTTTCAAGGCTAGCAACTAATTTATCTTCAGGCTTCTTTCCTCCGTGCTTTCCAATAACCTGAACCTGAATCTTCAGTCTATCCACAACGTAATTGGAATCATGGTAATCTCTTGTGGTAATGTATACTTGATGTCCTTTATTCATAAGGACATGGGAAACAAAATGAAAGAAGATCAATTGTTTTGGAGTTAACGCATCTATCCAAATCTTCAACTGCGCTTATGCCTTACTATAATCGATATTTAGATATACATCAGATGGTGTGCTGTCTTTAATGGAGTGGGGTTAAGGAGGCGGAAGTCCCATTCTGTAAGGGAGGAGATGGATAGACCTCTCCCTTTATTATATGGTCTTTATATTTCGTGAAATATGAAGTGAGTAGGTATACTATACCTAGAGAAGAATGCAAGAATCAGGGAGAAGAGGAAGGAGACACTGCTCAGAAGAAAATCTCAAGAAGCAAGGACTTTTAAGATTAGATAAAAGTAGAATTTCAAAAGAAAAACTCTCTCTTCTCCAAAGGCTTTTCCCAGAAGCCAAGTTGTTCACAAACTACATAATAGCTAATGGAAAAACCATGCCTTACCCCTATGAACGAGCGTCCCAGAAGGCTTTATCATTGGTTCTCACATGCTAGACCAGACTCGAAGAGAAGGCAGAAACTCCTGCTTCAGCAAGGAATTCCAGTACTCAGATAATGTGAAGAGGTATATCATCAACAAGGTTGCGACTATGTTATGGAGAACTACAGATATGTTGTCTTCCAGGATGATAACATACACTCATGGCAGAAACTATATGGTAAAACAATCTAGAGACTTCGATAAGGCAATTGTGCAAAGCCTTGAACAATAAGGGCTAGCGCCCTTATTGAAGTTGTTAGATTCTTCAGAACCACAGGTGTACCAAGTGTCCTTTATGTAAAAACATCGTTGAGTTGAATCTATCTGACAGAGAGTTCACATGCTCCATGTGTAACTCTATGTTTGATATGGATGTGGCTTCTGCAATGGTGGTGTTGGAAAAGAAGCTTTCCCCATTGAACATAGGGGATATGCCTGAGGATGAACACACGTATGCTAGTAGCACGGTAGAATACAGGTATTCCACATGGGAAAGTAAGTGTGGCTATAAATCGGGAATCTTCATCTGTAAGGGTGGGGTAATTCACGGGTGGTTCAAAATGAGCTTTATATACAGTTGTCATATGGAAGAGCTATGGCAAAGATATACCTTGTTGAAAAGGGGAACAGAATTCCAGATAGCCTTGTGGAGATTGCGAAGAGAGAAGGTATAATGACGGCCAGAGTTGAATGCATAGGCGCAGTCTGCGAAGTACAGTTAGCATTCTATAACCATCAAGCCAAGGTGTATGAAGTCACAAAATACTCGGAGGAGATGGAAGTTAATGCAATGCTAGGGAATATATGCACCATGAACGGTGAGCCTGTACTTCATATGCATGGTACATTTGGGAGAAGGGACAATTCAACAATAGGAGGTCATGTGTTATCCGCAATTGCAGATCCATTTTTGGAAGTTGTCATCACCAAAACTGAAAACAATGCTGTAAGAGAGTACGACAGAGAATTGAACCTTAATGTAATAAAGAAACTGACATGACCCAATGTTTCCCTCAACCATGCTGGTTAGTGATAAAAAGGCAATGAAGGCATTAAAATGAAGATACTACATGAAAATATGAAGCTCTCTGCACCATTTTAAAAGCGTAGAGTCGTGATGAGAATCTTTAGATTTGCTTCTCAATCGTTTGCAATTTTTTTACTGCTGGCATCTCTACTGTTTGCTCATTACTATGGAAAATACGATGCGATAATGCTGTTCGCCACCATGTTGCTTCCTATTACATATGCAATTTTAGCACTATCAAAGCAAGGACCTTTTTTCTATGCCTATATTGCTTACCTCTTTTCCCTAACTGATGATGCTCCTGTATATCTTGATTCAGTATTTACATGGCCTGAAGTGACAGGAGGAAGTCAGCATTATGTTCTCGAAGTGGTATTTCATCTTTTTTCACCAGAGACCCCGTCCGTAAGGGCGGGGAGTTAAATATAAATTTACCAGAATAGTGCAGAAACCCTATGCTCTTTAGAGGTGGGATGAATGCGCTTAAATATGTCCTTGAATAATACTCCTTTGAG
>Ga0080006_1136742_pt1 | contig 12435 bp, 12 predicted proteins | sample RS3BMetagenome_FD_69209 | JGI IMG/M metagenome (GOLD analysis project Ga0080006, IMG submission 69209) | Ferric oxide microbial mat and aquatic microbial communities from Rainbow Spring, Yellowstone National Park, USA - RS3B (SPADES... ...
GGTTGGGATACCGACAAAGCGTTGGAGCTTATAGAACGTGATCATATAACGCACTTTGTCGGTGCACCACCTATGTTGATAGATATGGCGCATAGCTCTAGTCTCGCAGAACGGGATCTCTCTTCGTTGCGGTTCATGATGTATGCTGGGGCACCTTGTCCTATCGAGATACTCAGGAGACTTCACGAACAGCTCAACTGTCAGCTGGCCGTTTTTTATGGATGGACGGAGGGACTTGCACACACCTATTCTGGCCTGGATGATCCACTGGAGATCACTAGTGTTACTATAGGTCGCACTGGAAAGGGCTGGGAGACTCGGGTAGTCGACGAAGAAGGCAACGAAGTTGGCGAAGGAGAGAGGGGAGAGCTGTGGGGTAGGGGACCCAATCTCTCCCCTGGATACTATCGGCAGCCTCAATTCATGGCAGAGAGGTTTCATCCCGATGGATGGTTCATGTCGGGAGACATCGTGGCTAGGAACGAGAACGGGACTTTTACCTTCGTAGCGCGCAAGGATGATGAGATAAACAGGGGTGGACAGAAAGTAGATCCCAGAGAGGTGGAGGAGCTGCTTTATGAACTCCCCGAGGTGGCCAGTGCTGTCGTCGTTGCCATGCCCGATGCACGCCTTGGGCAACGAGGATGCGTGTTCGTGGTTCCATCCCCTGGTGCCAATGTAACTCTCGAACTGTTGAACGGTCATCTAGAGAAGCGAGGTCTGGCCAAGTACAAGTGGCCAGAACGCCTCGAGGTGGTCGACTCACTACCTATGACCCCTACGGGCAAGATCATGCGCTATGCCTTGCGCGACAGGCTTGTTCACGTGGACAAAGAGTAGCTGACATCCGCCATATGGCTAAGAGCCAAGAGGTTTCATGGGCTCTTGTTGAGTCAGTCTATGAGCACCTGCTCTCGGTCGGATAGCCGAACTATGTTGAGGTTGGATAGCCGAGGGCAGCTCTTTGAGGGCTGCTTGAAAGAGATCGATACCGATGATTGTGTAGAATCTCCCTTGTGTTCAGGCGGGGTCGCCATGCATATACCGGTAGTCAAGGCTTGCGCAATTTATTGGTTGTCACTGCTGTAGCAGCGATGTTAGGGGCGTTGGTTGGTTCGGTATTGCCGGTGGAAAAAAGCAATAGGTCAACAAGCCATGGAGTCGTTGTCTCCAGCAGGGAGAGACGACCCCATGCAGGTAAAGCTGAACCGGCTACATTCCTTGGGCCATATGGTGTAGAGGCTAGATGGGTCATCCAGCAGAACAAGCTCCCTGGAACTACGAGATGGAAGATACCTCCGGCTGATGCAGGAGGCATTGCTGGATATGCCAGTACCCAACAGGCTCGTTTAGGACAACAAGTAACTCTCTACGTATCCACTAAAGCTTCAAGCTTTCATGTGGATGCATTCCGGATGGGCTACTACCAAGGTAAAGGTGCACGGCTGATCTGGAAATCAAAGGAAATAGCAGGAGTATCGCAACCAACATGTCCTGTTGTCCCCAATATCTTCATGGTGCAGTGCAATTGGTCACCGTCGTTGAGGATCAAGATCACCAGGCTCTGGGTTCAAGGGCAGTACCTCCTCAAATTGGTTGGTAGTGGTGGGCAGCAAAGTTACATACCTCTAACCATCTGGGATCCATCCAGTCATGCAGCCTATGTAGTCATGGCCGCAGTGCTTACCTGGCAGGCTTTTAATCCGTATGGGGGTTATGACCTGTACGGAGGAGGTCCACCAGGGTTGACGGGTTATCCCCCGCCGGATCGTTCAAGGGTTCTATCATTCGATCGACCGTATGCTTACGGTGATGGAGCTGCTTCCTTTCTTGGCAATGAATATCCTTTGATTCGGTTTGTAGAAAAACATGGGTTGGATGTAACCTACTGGACCAACATCACCCTGGCTACTCATGGCAATTTGCTGATGAACCACAAGGCCTTGCTCTCACTTGGACATGACGAAGAGTGGTCTTTGCGCATGCGGGAATGGGCCACAAAAGCCAGGAATGCTGGAGTGAACCTCGTTTTCTTTGGGGCTAGTCCTGTACTGCGTAAGGTGCGCTTACAGCCTTCTCCATTGGGAGCCAATATGGAGGAGGTGAACTACCGTGATCCGCAGGCCGATCCACTTTATGGAAAGGATAATGCAGAGGTAACCCAAAACTGGTGGGGGCAGCCACCTGCCAATGATCCAGCAAGTACCTTAGTTGGGGCGACCTATGTCGGATACAATAATTCGACTGCGGCCAATATGGTGGTGGTTGACTCTTCCTCCTTCATCTTCAAGGGTACGCATCTTCACAATGGGTCTATCATTCCTTCAGTCCTTAAATTTGACTTCGATGCCTATGATCCGTCGCGTCCTAATCCGCCAGGTGTGGAGATCCTTACCCATTCACCAGTAGTTATCAGCTTCAGTGGCAAGAGCGCGTACGCAGACACTACCTATTACACCTGGCCAGCGAGCAAAGCAGGTGTGTTCGAGTCTGGTACCAACTATTGGATAGCCTCTATGCAATCTTGTCCATCTGCAACTACGGCTTGTCCGGCTCCCATCCTGAGAAGGATCACTGGGAATGTTCTTCGTGCATTTGGGCGAGGACCTGCGGGAATAAAGCATCCATCCATAGCCAACTGGCATCAGTTCTACTAGTTCTTCTACTAGTTCTTCTACTAGTTCATGGTTCCTTAGACGTGAACTCGCATATCTGCCCAATGCAGCGAACTAGTAGCTAGAATTGGATTTTATTGAGGACAACTGAGGGAAAGATAGAGTAACCACTTGGTCGAGAAGGATGGATGTAGCACGAAGCTATCTCGAGCACTTAACCGAATATGACGTGGAGTTGCTCGTTACGCATGTACCCGGTGCTCCTTCGATGGCGAAGTTGAAAAGCGAGCCCGAGCAGCTTCTTAAGTTGTTGGAACGTCGAGAGGCCGTTCAAGTGGTATTCCGTCGTGACTACAACTTGGACTTCCGTAGAGATCCAGAGGGCGTAGACGTGTTTGCCACTGCTTCGCCATTCCTAGTCTTTGCGTTAGCTATTCAAGCGGTCGCTTCAGAGCTGGAGAGCAGCTCTTTTGTTGCTGAGTGGATAGGACCCAGGCAACGCGTACCTGTGTTTGATGCTCATGTACTGGCTGGCTTTCTTGCACCATCGGAGAGACGCTTCTACCTAGCTACTCTTCTGGATTCATACACCCATGTCTACAGCGGAAGTGTGTGGGTACATGCGGGAGCTCGTTGGCGGCGCCGTAGATTTAGTGAACTCGATCCATTTACGCTAGTAAGCTTGCTTGAATCGGTACCTGAACCCGAGAGGGCAGGTATCTATAGACGTCTAGGGGATCTGGCGCTCTTCCTCACAGGCGTATTTCCTGATTACACTGCCACTAGGCTTCTTGGTCGGATAGATGGAGAACGTCTCTCCCGCATGAGCAAGGTGGCACCTGTTCAAGGAGCAAGTTCATCAGCTCCATATGGGCAGAGCAATTCTGGTGAAGAAAGGACCGAAACTACCCAAGAGATATCTGGGAGCAATCCGGTGGCTCTCCTTGCTCGTTTGGGGAAGAGTTGGTACGAAAGAGCAGTGGATACGGCGCTCTTCTCTACAGATGCCCTCAATTTGGTTGCCGATATAGCAAGACATTTTGAACAAGCTCGTAGGGTACTCAATATCGTTACAGATCGATATCTGTTCGACTACCGGGCCAAATGGTTGCCCGAGGGGTGAGCTGCTCGAGCGGTAGGTTGAAGGCGAGTCTTCGCTGCACTGTTTGAACGACTGTTACTTGTCGGAGCGATGTTTGTGCACTATCACTACTGGACACTCGCTGTGCTGAGCGCATTGAGTGCTCACAGATCCCAAGAGCAGTCCGGCGAAACCACCATGCCCACGAGAGCCAACCACGAGGAGATCGGCCGTACGCGATAGCTTGCATAGGACCTCTGCTGGCGATCCTTCTACGACAAGTCGCTCTATATGAACCGATGGTGGTAGCAATGAAGTCGCTCTGTCTATAGCAGTATCCAACTGTTTGTTCACTTGTTCCATGATCTCGGCATCGGACACCACTACTATAGGTAGTTCTCCATAGTAGTAGTCGTAAGGACTTTGCCATGCGGTTACTGCTTGGAGCTCCCACTGTCTTATCCGAGCTTCTTCAATGGCCCATACAAGTGCTTCTATGGAGCCTTCTGACCCATCGACGCCGACTACTATGTGTTTTGACATTGATTACTCCTTGTATGAAGTAGGGAGCGACTCGAACCGACAGTATCAAAACGACCCGTGTTATACCAGAACAGAGTTTGATGAGGCGAAGAGCGTCCTCCTAGCTTTACGGACGAGGTTTCTCGGTTCGGTGAATGATCAATGTTGCAGTCCGGTTATTCGGAATATCCAGTTCTTCATTGAGTCACCTAGGAGCAGGAAGAGAACTCCCATGCCTACCCCTACGCCGAGGGCTTCTGGTCCGATGGGGGTCATGAGCCATCCCCTCCATGCCATTACCGTGACTACCAACAAATCCCCTATGGAGCTAGCTGCGAGCCAGCCACTTGGTGCCGAATTCCAGAAGTGATGTCGTTCGCGTACCGAGTAGATAGTGGCTTGAGCGGAGGTTACCAACCATATGAAGGTAAGTGTTTGCAGCTGGGCCGTGTGTAGCCCTAGACCTTCTGCGCCAATGAACCATACGGCAAAGGACAAGGCAATTATGGGGATGGCCAATCCCAGGGAGGCTAGTACCAAAGAGCGCACGGTCCATCTCTCCGGGAACTGAGGTGTACCTACCCTATCGGTTGCCAATGACATCGTAGCGAAGTTATTGGCGAGCAGCAGAAGCACTACGAGCAAAGGAGTGGTTACGAATTTACCCATCGCCAAGAGTCCTATGCTCAAGAAGATGGAAACTTGAAGAGTCTTTATGATCTTGTTTAGCGTATATGTGAGCATTCTTTCATGAATGCGTCTACTGACCTCTACGCCGCTTACCAGATTGTCTAGACCAGGAGTAGTGAGCACTAAACTGGCAGCGGCTTTGGCTACGTCGGTTGCACTGGCGACGGCTACCCCTACGTCGGCCTTTCGCAGAGCTGGTGCGTCGTTCACCCCGTCTCCGGTCATGCCAACTACTAAATTGGCGCGCTGCAACCTCTCGATGAGCAAGAGCTTGTCTTCCGGCAGGACCTCTGCATAGACGTCACAGCATTGATCATCCTCCTCTGTCCTCTCTCGCGAGTTGGCGGTCCCATGTAGGAGGTGATGCCCGTTTGTTTCGCTGGATGACCCTGCGCCAAGGGGTCCATCGTGATTTCTGAGTATATCGGCCTTGCAGGTTCTTTCGCCTATTCCGACGCTTTTGGCAATAGCTCGAGCTGTAGCAACTCCATCCCCGGTCACCATGACGACTCGCACCCCTAGGTTCTTCAAGTCACCTACTAGTTTTGAGGAATCAGAACGTGGAGGATCTGCCATAGCTATCATCCCGAGAAAACTCATCGGTTTGTCCTCGATCCCTTGGGCAACACCTAAGACACGTGCCCCTGTATTGGCTAGTTTGGCTACGGACTCGTATATCTCTTCCTGTGGAACAGAGCTCAGCTCGGCAATTACCTGAGGAGCTCCCTTAATTGCATGCACCTCGCTGCCATCGTCAATGATCACAGCCTCGGAACGTTTGGTAGCTGGATCAAAAGGTACGAAGTGCTTTCGTTCATCAGGAGGAGTTAGTTGACGAGAGAGCCCCGCCTCAAGAATGGCTAGGTCCAATGGGTCCTGTGTAGCCTCATCCGATGCAGCCATAGCTGCCTTGAGCACGGTGTCCTCGCTGACATTTCCCCAAGGTAGTATTCTCTCAACCACAAGTCGATTCTCTGTTATAGTACCGGTCTTGTCCGTACAGAGCACCTCCATACTCGCTGCTTCTTCGATGGCAGCTAAACGAGTGACCAGCACGCCCTTGTTGGCTAGTTCTCTGGACCCAAGTGCGCTGGCCAAAGTGAAGGTAGTGGGCAGTGCTACTGGTACTGCTGCTACTACGAGGATGACAGCAAACGGGAGCAGCTGATCCCAGGTGAGATGTCGAACGAACCCATCGGCCAATACAGCTGCCACTAGAAGAATATCCAGAAGGAGCAGAGCTCTGACGAACCCGAAGATGAGCTGTTCTAGGCGACCAGGAGATCGGGCTGTGCTAACCAGTTCGGCGGTACGTCCGAAGTAGGTGGAGGTACCTGTGGCGGTCACCTCTCCGGATGCCTCACCTCGGACTACAATTGAGCCTGAGTAAGCAGGTTGACCCTTGACTGCAGTTACAGCTAACGACTCTCCGGTCAATGCCGACTGGTCCAAACTTACGGTGCCTTCGGATAGATCCATATCAGCAGGGACTATGTCGCCTTGACGAATGTGTACGAAGTCTCCAACGACCAATTCAGCAGCATCCACCTCTTTCCAACAACCATCTCTCATGACCCGTGCTCGTACGCTCAGTCGTTGTCTTAGAAGTTGAAGAGCCTCTTGGGCGCTGCCCTCTTCCCGAAAAGCGAGGATTGCATCCAGAGCTACCAAGATAGCGATGACGATGGCTTGGGCGTAATTACCCAGGATCACCTCGAGCAGTACAGCTGCCTCCAGTAGCCAAGGCACTGGTCCCCAGAGCTTCTCCAAGAGCAGCTTTGCCTTGTTGACATGCTCTTCGGGAATAGCATTAGGACCATCACGGCTGAGCCTTTGTCGAGCTTCTTCCTCGCTCAGTCCCCTGGGCTTCGAGGTCACATCCGCCGAACCAGAGGTAATCGATTGCTCAGTCATGGTATCTTCACGGAATTGAAGAAAGGTTTCCTGCTTGTCTGCCCGTAGAAGTCGCTGTTCATATCTCCGACGCAGTTCACAGGCGATCCAGTCTGAGTGAGATACTGCTGGCTCCTTCATCCATAGCCCTAGCAGCTATCTGCGCCATAGTGGAGATGATTTTTTCATCCGGACCATCCAAACTCGTTCCGAATGGACCAAACTCCACTTCCAAGCCGCTTTCTTCGGCTGCTTGACGCGCAGCAATGACATAGGGACCGGGTAAGGCGTCATGAAAAGGCTCTATGGTGAATTCAAGATGCAGTGTCATCTCTAATGACTCTCCTTGCTCTCATTTACTCCTCTGTCATTGGCTCGTGTGTCGTTCGTGCTATTTAGATAGTTGTAGATGGTGAAACGGCTTACCCCCATCGCATCGGCAACCTCTTCTACTGCTTTACGCAACGTGAAGGCCCCGATTTGATTGAGCTCTCGTACAACGGCCTGTTTGTCCTCCCTTGACAGTTCCCTCAAAGGAGTGCCCCTCTCATGCTCGATACGGGAGAGCAAGCGGGCAAGGACGCCGTGCAATCCGGGCATGCGAAACCCACCTACCACCTGACCCTCAAAGCTAAGGGGTATGTCTCCTTCTACTATTTCGTCGACCGTTACCAATTGAGCACCAATGGCATCGGCCACTGGACGAAGTGCTTGCAATAGCGGATGTTCCATTATGAACAACCAACTTAGACGCGAAAGGGTCGCTAATGGAAGATAAGGGTATGCGAAGACTTCGTCCGCTTGTTCTCAGGAACACAAGGTGCAGAGATCGGAGACAGGTTTTTGGTGGTGATTCGCGAGAACCAAATACTCCTTGGGATCACCACAGCGAGATAGGCCTAGTTACTATTTATTTTCAGTGAAGTTGTAACGACAGAAAGGACAAGAAGGAGTGTCTCGCCGTATCGCTTCCCCACAGTTGGGACACGGAACAAGTGGCGTTACATATGACCCTTCGCTTTCGTCTAGAGGTATGGGAACTTGGCGTGGATCAACATAGTAAGGTCCCTTCTCTTGATATTGGTTCTGTTGACCCAGGTATGGCCCCTGCAAGCCTTGACCAAAATAAGGAGGAGTCATGGGTCTGCCGAAAAACCCTCGGCGATCATGACTTACCCCTGCAGGACGAGGACGTATAAGAATAGAATGGATTAACGCTACGATGAACAGCATCCAGCCGTAGAACCACCACAGTACAAACGAACGACCCTTACGATTGGCGATCGTTGCAGGTATCAATCCTAAAAAAGCTGCGATCACCAGTGCTTCACCCATACTTATATTGTACAGCTATCTATTAGCTCATGAGCATCAAGCACTCTAGCTAGATGTTGGTATGCAAATTTATTCATGTTTATGTACGAAATTGTTGCTTCACTTCTCTCGCTTCGTCTAGAGATTCAAGTCCAAGGCTTTGTCGATCTCCGAGGAATCTGCTCGAGGCCAGAACAGCTGGATAGTGCTACGAATCTTCGCCCCGACCTCAGCAGCCTCTTGGCTTGGCAAGGATTCCCTTACGACTCCAGCACCGGCGAGCATGCGCACTACCGAACCATCGATCTCCGCGCATCGCATAGCAATAGCCCACTCTCCATTTCCCGCTTTGTCCATCCAACCGACAGCTCCACCATAGCTACCTCGCTCGAATGGTTCTAGCTCGTTGATGAGTGAGATTGCCTTGTCTTTGGGCACACCGCCCACAGCTGGCGTAGGGTGCAGGCGAGATACCAACTCCAATACTGGAATCTGTCCATGACGATCCGCTAGAACGCCTTTGATAGGAGTGGACAGGTGCATAAGGGTTTGCAGTGTAAGAGCTTGAGGTCTTGAGGGGACTTCGATAGAGACACACAGCGGAGAGATCGCATTTGAAACTGCCTCCACTACGAACCGATGCTCGGCAAGATCCTTCACGGAGCTCTCCAATTCTTGTTGTTTGCGAAGTAGGGATCGGTCATTGGCGAGCAACTCCGAGAAGCGAGCATGGCCAGTTTCGCTCGGCATACCATGGGCATCACTGGGTGGGCCGCCCGAGTAAGACAACTCTCTAGTGCCAGCTAGAGGACATGAGTTGACGACTCTGTTCATCTTGGAGATCAGCAGCTCAGGGCTTGCTCCGACGAGTGGCCCTATGTGGAAGTAGCTCAATGGCTCTTGGCGACTCTGGGCATGTCGCAAGAGAGAGACAGGGTCATAGCTCATCTTGGTCGTGAACCGCACCTCTCGAGCAAGCACCACCTTTTCCACCAAGTTGTCTTCAATGGCTTCCAAGGCAGTTGCGACCATCTTTTCGTAATCTGCAGAAGAGGTTGAGGAGAGGTGTCCAAAGCTCTCCTCCGAACCGAACTCACCGGTGGATGGAGAGGGTGAATTTATCGCACAGCTTCCTTGGCATGCTGATTGCATGAGTAGAGAGGTCAGTTCGCTGGCTGTTGTTTTCGGGTGAGAGATGGAGCCCGTATGGGTGAGCCATTCACTACCATCTCTACTTCGTACATAACTCAGCTCAGGCACGATAAGTCGTGCTGGTTGACGCGGGTCGAAAGGAATACTTCCTACAAGCAGTGCTCCAGTACCGGGTTGGTCTTCTGGGCGGTCATCAACGATTGAGCGAAAAAACTCTAGCTGTCTCTGTAGGTCATAGGTGTCACCGATCCCGCTATTGAGCTCAATTGTTGCCGCTATCCCCTTGGTAGCCACAGTCATCCCATTGCGGGAGAAGTAGCAGCCATCGTAGCCTGCAAGGGTCAGTGGATCTAGATCTGTTCCCAATGGCAGCTGAACGGTGTGGGAGCGGAGAGCTGTCATTGCGATGCCCTGGATGCAGAGATGACCTGAGCAATTCCTCCGTGTAAGGGAGTTATGGCTATATCGGTGAATCCAGCTACTGAGAGTAGCTCCTTTATCTTCGACGGCGAGGGCAGATACTCTACTGACCGAGGAAGGTATTTGTAGGCAGCTTTATTGGACAGCAGTGCCCCAATGATGGGCACTATGTGATTGAAGTAAATAGCATGACCAGCTCTCAGCAGTAGGTTGGATGGAATGCTCACCTCCAACAAGGATAGGCGCCCCCTTGGTCGTATGACTCGAGCGAGCTCGGCGAATATTTGCGGCAGAGAAGTAAAGTTGCGCAGGGCAAAGCCACTTGTAGCACCATCGCAAGAACTGTCTGGCAGAGGGAGTCTTTCCACATCAGCTCTGATCAACTGAGGGCACCCGTGGGCGTGGGCAAGCATGCCCGAGGAAAGATCCACTCCGATCGAGCTGTATCCTCTGGATATCAAGTATCGGCAGAGGTCTCCCGTTCCGCAAGCTACATCCAGCACTAGTGAGCCAGGAGGAAGAAACAGATAGTCAATAGTCGACTTTCGCCACCCTAAGTCTAGTCCAAAAGTCATAATGCGATTGATGAGATCATACCTTGGTGCTATGAGGTCGAACATGCTCTCTACCATGATGGACTTATCCGCTCCTTCGGGAAGGGGGGCATCTCGATCAGGTATGAGATACTGAGCTTCAATAGGGTGAAAAGGTGGCAGAAGGTGAAGACGTGATTTGAGAGTGGCCATGAAGGTTACTCTAGGGGACCTTGGGGAACAACGTGTCTGCACTGGTTAACCGTTGGTTTGCTCAGGAAGTATCTATAGGGGTTGATCCGTCTGGGATCGGATGTCATTGCCACTAGAGGTTACCGGAGGAGGACGTCCGGTGGACTACGCCTGGAGCCGCCTGGTCTCTAGGCATGACTACTATTTTGTCAATGTTGACGTGAGGAGGTCTTGTAACTGCCCACAGGATGCAGTCAGCGATGTCCTCGGCGGTAAGCGGGAGCATGCCTTCGTAGACCGCATCTGCTTTGGCTGTATCACCCTCGAACCGCACCAAGGAGAACTCGGTCTGTACCATGCCAGGTGCAATATCCGTCACTCGTATCGGCTTTCCGAGAAGCTCTAGTCTCAATGTAGCCGTCAAGGCACGTTCGGCATGCTTAGCAGCTACATAACCACCCCCTCCTACGTAGGGCATGAATGATGCGATACTGGTCACCACTACGATATGTCCATTGCCCGAAGCTTCCAGCTTAGGAAGAAGCGCTTTGGTCATCCGCACAGCGCCGAGAACATTTGATTCATACATAGTAAGCCATTTGCCCAGGTTGGCTTCTTCGATGCTTTCCATTCCCAAGGCCCCACCGGCGTTGTTCACCAGGATGCTAACCTCGGGTACCTGGTTCACGAAGTCATCTACGGAGCGCTGGTCGGTTACGTCCAAATAAACAGCCTGTCCTCCAGTGGCCTTGGCTACATTCTCTAGTCGATCTACGCGGCGTGCGCCTAGGATGACTTTGTATCCGGCATTTGCCAATGCATGGGCCGTTGCTTCACCAATTCCACTGGAAGCACCGGTTATAACCGCAGTTTCAGTACTGAGCATGGTACCCAGCGTATCCGACATCCTCCCCATCAGGGAGCGGCTAACTCATTTGAACCAGAGGCGCTGGTAGTCGCGACTATGTGGATGAAGTAGAAGGGCAACTAGAGCCACCGAGAAGATCAAGTTGAATATAATACCAGTTTCAGGGATGATGGCAACAATGAGCATGAGATATAGGATCGCTGCTACGACTCCGGTGATGTAACCCCACCGACGCTCATTAGCTATTCCAAAAGCAGAAACGCCTTCTGCCAGCATCAATATCAAGGTAATGGACATACCCCCAAAGGCTAAACCTATCAAGGTAAATGCAGCATTGAGGTACTCGAGGACAATGGCAATTTGCAATGTTTGAGGCAGTGACGAGTTGAACCATCTTTTCAAATTCACTAGACCATTTTGGCAGTTAAAATCCGGCTACGGTAGTCGGACTCCTCGTTTGCATGATAAAGCTAGGCTTGGAGGCATGATTGCCGAAGTCGCACACCGTGAACATCACCACCGGGACATCAGGGGTGGGGGAGCTAGAGCTGCTGTGTTTGGTGCGAGTGATGGCCTGGTTACCAATGTATCTCTAATACTTGGACTTGCAGGTGCTCGTCCCGTAGCTAGTGTTGTACGTCTTGGTGGTTTAGCTGTCTTGATAGGGGGAGCTCTTTCCATGGCTATTGGGGAGTATGTGTCCATGCGCGCCCAGACCGAGCTCCTTGAGCGAGAATTGGAGATAGAGAGGCACGAGATACGACATCGGCCTGACTACGAGCGAAGAGAACTAGCTGATATCTATGAACAGCGGGGAATCGATCCAGAGGTGGCTCATTCGTTGGCCACCGAGATGATGCGTGATCCGGATCTAGCCTTGGAGACCCATGCCCGTGAAGAGTTGGGTATCGATCCAACAGCTCTCGGGTCTCCACTGCAAGCGGCGGTCTCCTCGTTCATTTCGTTTGCTAGTGGAGCGGTCGTTCCTCTTATCCCTTGGTTGATAACGACTGGCATGATGGCGGTAGTTGTTTCAATTGCTGCTGCAGGGCTTGCATCGATTCTGGTAGGAGTAGCTTTATCGCGCTTTACGGACAAACCATGGTGGAAGTCTGCTGGTAGGCAGCTCTTGTTGTCTGGAGTCGCTGCTGGAGC
>Ga0080006_1134942_pt1 | contig 12432 bp, 9 predicted proteins | sample RS3BMetagenome_FD_69209 | JGI IMG/M metagenome (GOLD analysis project Ga0080006, IMG submission 69209) | Ferric oxide microbial mat and aquatic microbial communities from Rainbow Spring, Yellowstone National Park, USA - RS3B (SPADES... ...
GATTTTTGAAGAAGATAGATATATTCGTGCGAAAAAGATGGTTCTGCACATTTACAGGATAATAATTGAATATAAATCATTTGTCGCTAGTTTCAAGCCCTCATAGGTATTCTATAACTCTTATCAGGGAAATAGTGTTTTAAAATTATACATGGTTTCAAGCCCTCATAGGTATTCTATAACCCTAGCAGTCTTATCCGAGCATGACGATATAAAACCAGTTTCAAGCCCTCATAGGTATTCTATAACACGCTAGCAGCTGTTACAGGTGGTACTGCATCAGTGAGGTTTCAAGCCCTCATAGGTATTCTATAACCATAAACATATATGAGTACTGCATTATTTTTTGTCAGTTTCAAGCCCTCATAGGTATTCTATAACCATATTCGCTGAATGTATCCGTGTTCATAAGCATAGGGTTTCAAGCCCTCATAGGTATTCTATAACATATGAAACTGGGGTTAAATAGTATGAAAATGAAATGTTTCAAGCCCTCATAGGTATTCTATAACCACTTAAATGGATTGAGAATGGAACAACAATCTCGGTTTCAAGCCCTCATAGGTATTCTATAACCATATTTCAGCGAATTTGAGTACTTCAATCATGATGAGTTTCAAGCCCTCATAGGTATTCTATAACAGAGCCTTTACGTCCGCAGAACTTGAGGAGCTGATGTTTCAAGCCCTCATAGGTATTCTATAACTTATAGGTCATGTACTTATGCAGAAAAAATTAGATGGTTTCAAGCCCTCATAGGTATTCTATAACACAAAAGAGGGATTCAATTAGCCAACGACTGGGTTAGTTTCAAGCCCTCATAGGTATTCTATAACATTAACGGGTCAAATAGTAGTAGGTACAAAAAGTACGTTTCAAGCCCTCATAGGTATTCTATAACTTTTATTATCATTGCCTGAATAGCTAGACTACACCGGTTTCAAGCCCTCATAGGTATTCTATAACGCATGGGAAATTTACAGGCAACTGCAGGACAGAGGAAGTTTCAAGCCCTCATAGGTATTCTATAACATTAGTGTCGTTGTTTGTTTAACTGGTATTTTTACAGTTTCAAGCCCTCATAGGTATTCTATAACTCTTTTCAGTGTATCATCTTTAAACAGCTTAATCGGGTTTCAAGCCCTCATAGGTATTCTATAACAAACGTAAAAGAAATCATCCGAAATACTTGAATACATGTTTCAAGCCCTCATAGGTATTCTATAACTAAGGCTTGTAGAAGACCCAAGCTTGCAGGAAAAGTGTTTCAAGCCCTCATAGGTATTCTATAACTGGCATGAATAGGAGAGTTACTATTAGAGGTAGATAGTTTCAAGCCCTCATAGGTATTCTATAACACGCCCAGATTAAAACAGCAGACGGGTGGAGAAAAGGTTTCAAGCCCTCATAGGTATTCTATAACCAGGACGGACGAGGTCGTGAACGCGCTAAGACAGATGTTTCAAGCCCTCATAGGTATTCTATAACAAAGTCCTCAGTTCCCTGTATTGCGATTGAAATAGAGTTTCAAGCCCTCATAGGTATTCTATAACATTAATGCATTACAAGACCAGATAAACCAGATAGCTGTTTCAAGCCCTCATAGGTATTCTATAACTTCACATTCGGGAAATCGCTTCAATATGCTGAATATGTTTCAAGCCCTCATAGGTATTCTATAACAGAATAGGCTTAAAGAATTTCTTTTCCCCAATCCGGTTTCAAGCCCTCATAGGTATTCTATAACTGAGCGACGAAGAAGTTCTTTTGATCTTAGGGGTCGAGTTTCAAGCCCTCATAGGTATTCTATAACTTGAGAAAGCCTCTTTGCCATCGCGTCTGTGTAAGAGTTTCAAGCCCTCATAGGTATTCTATAACGCAAAAATGGATACTTACACTCGCAAATTACCAATTGTTTCAAGCCCTCATAGGTATTCTATAACTCTGTTGAAGCAAGAAGGGTAGCCTCCTTGATAGAGGTTTCAAGCCCTCATAGGTATTCTATAACAGGTGCAAATACGACGTGAGCAGATAGAGGAGAGACGTTTCAAGCCCTCATAGGTATTCTATAACCTGTGCCATGAATTTCCTGAAGGTTTGCCTCTCTACGGTTTCAAGCCCTCATAGGTATTCTATAACCTTGCTGAATCCTCTTGTCATCCTAGCTTCACTTAAGTTTCAAGCCCTCATAGGTATTCTATAACAGCCCATCCAGATTACACATTCATCTATTTGACTGAGTTTCAAGCCCTCATAGGTATTCTATAACATACCTTAATTGGTTATGATGGCATAGAGCTATTTTGTTTCAAGCCCTCATAGGTATTCTATAACCAATCTGACTTATGAATTCACTCGTTGTTGAAGCAGTTTCAAGCCCTCATAGGTATTCTATAACCTTTATTGTTTGAACTATTGCTGACATATATATCTAGTTTCAAGCCCTCATAGGTATTCTATAACTCGACTTAGCTTATCTTAAAAATAACCAGGTTGTGAGTTTCAAGCCCTCATAGGTATTCTATAACCCGCCATAAACCTGTTGGAGTAGTATATCCAGCTTTAGTTTCAAGCCCTCATAGGTATTCTATAACTGAATCTATCTCTTGCTTCTCTGGACCTTCTCTATGTTTCAAGCCCTCATAGGTATTCTATAACTGAGCGACGAAGAAGTTCTCACAGTCTTAGGGGTCAAGTTTCAAGCCCTCATAGGTATTCTATAACTACCTATTCTGAAAGGAACAAGCAGCGATGTTGTGGGTTTCAAGCCCTCATAGGTATTCTATAACTGGTATTCTCAAAACGAGTGGATGATTTTATCAACAGTTTCAAGCCCTCATAGGTATTCTATAACATTGCGATAAGCAAGCAGTATTTGAATTTAATGTTAGTTTCAAGCCCTCATAGGTATTCTATAACTGCACAATTGGCGCAACTGTAACATTGCAAAATATTGTTTCAAGCCCTCATAGGTATTCTATAACACTTGCACCGCTTGAAGCAAGGGCTGAATATGGAGCGTTTCAAGCCCTCATAGGTATTCTATAACGTCTTCAAGCTGGTGTTTCTTTTTACAACTCTGTTAGTTTCAAGCCCTCATAGGTATTCTATAACTATGTGCACCTATTTGCGTAATATTCTCATATACGGTTTCAAGCCCTCATAGGTATTCTATAACGCTCTATATGCCTTTCGCAGGTCTGATTTGAAATGCCGTTTCAAGCCCTCATAGGTATTCTATAACTGGTGCAAATAAATACAATACAGTTTATACTGACTGTTTCAAGCCCTCATAGGTATTCTATAACCCGTTAGGGTCTGTATATACTCATACACCATTACGCGTTTCAAGCCCTCATAGGTATTCTATAACTTTACTTGTTACTATTGGTTTTTTGCCTTTAGTTTGGTTTCAAGCCCTCATAGGTATTCTATAACAGGTTCCTGGCTTGGTCTTGTCTTTGGCCATATCATGTTTCAAGCCCTCATAGGTATTCTATAACCCGTGCGTACCTTTATATACTCTTACGGATAAAATGTCGTCGACCCTAGATATAAGCTTTTTACGGAAGGATCGACGACTAAAAGATCACTGTTGGTTCTCCTTTAATCCTGCCTAAAGAAAGGCGGTTCTCGTATTTGCGATTCATTATGTAAAAAGTCACCGAGTCTGCGACTTCATCTATTACCTCACGTAATCTATGACTCAGCGTTATTATGTCAGCGTCAGTTATTTCACCCTCCAAAACCGAATTCTGAACCCATGTAAGATACTCTCGGCTTATTTTCAACACTTTATTGACTCTGTCCACGCCAACATCGTAAACAAGTATAACGTAAACCACGACGTATTCACCAATACATAAGGAATGGCGAATATAATTTATCTCCTAGCAAATGTCTTTCAATTTTATATAATTCAATTCGTACCAATCCTTGATACGATATTTTTCTTTTTAATACCCTATGAGTAATTGTGGTACTCATTCTTGATTCAAATTCTTGTAGAAACTTCTTTTTTCCTGATTCTGTCAAATAGAGCCCTCCTAGCTCTGATGAATAGTCTCCATCGGATAGCATCGATTTATTTACCAACGAAATAATTACTCTATCCACTAGAAACGGTTTGAAAAGTTCTGAAACATCAAGATTAAGAGAAAATTTTCTGCTGTTAGTCGAATGGAGATATCCAATCCTTGGGTCCAAATGAGTCTTATAGATCTCGCCAAGAATGGTGGCATAAAGAAGACCATTTCCAAAGCTGAGGAGTGTATTTAACTTGGTCTTCGGTGGCCTCCTGCTACGCATATCATATGAATATTCAGGGTCCTTTAGCAATTTATTGAAGCATTCATAGTATATTTCCTTGGCATTACCTTCGATACCCATCAGTTCATTTACTTCCTTCGAACTCTTGCTTTTTACAAAAAAATCATTTAGGTATTTTATCTCTTGGTCTAGGTCTATGCCCCGGTTGTTATAATAATTGAGAATTGTTTTCATATTATTGACCGAACCGGAAACAAATTGTTGCGCAATGAACAACCTTTTCTTGTTGTCAAGGTAATGTTCAGCCTGCTTAAGCGTAACTATTCCCGAATTAAATGCTCTGCGTGGTAAATAGCTTCCAGAATAATATCCGTAATAATTGTAAAAATGAATTGGAACTTGGTTTTCGGTCATAAATTCCAGAAACCTCTTGTTAAGATTGACCTCACCGAAGATGTATAAAGAAGAAATCTCCTTGATGGGTAAGAAAATTTTCTTATCACCGGCTAGAAAAAGTAATGTGTTACTCTCTCTTTCCAGAGTGCCGCTTTTTAGGAAGTATAATCTTTTCTTCATTCAGACCAACAAAAATAACGATATGCGCACTTTCTGCAGAAAGGTATGAACTTTGCTTCTGGAGGAGTATCAAGTCTCGTTATTCTTTTAATTTTAAAAAGGGCATCTCTTAGTCTTAGTTCTTCCTGTTCATCAAGTCGCACAAATATATTCTTCTTTTCCTTGGGCACCAAAATCTTTCCTTCGAAGTTGTAACCTTCTAACTTTAGTCTGTAGAGGTAATAAAGCAACTGCAATTTGGCTGGTTCAATGTATCTTGAAGATGTCTTTATCTCGCAAACCAAGTGCTCCGTTTCCTTTATCAAGTCAATTTTTATGCCATTCATTTCGATCTCTTTCTTGGAATAAGAGTATGTGGTTTGATGGATCGCCCTTCCGACTTGGAGCGATTGGTCTTCGCTATCAGGTGTAATATTCCTGCTCATCAGCCAGACCTCTCTTTCACAAATTGCAGAATACCAAACAAGAGTACCTGTTATGTATGACCCGTCGTAAAGTTTCAACTCTTCATCTATATCCTCTTCAGAAGATGACGGCATCTAGACTATCGCCTGCTTTTAATCCAGTTTCCTTGTCATAATACACATCAACCACCTCCCTATCGATAAGCTTAACGCCTGAGGCATATACTTCACCAGAAACCAATTCTTCAACTGGTAGAAAATTGCTGTTCCACGTATCAATAATGTATTCTTGTGCACGAACCCAAGCGTATTTCAGTTTATTTATCAATGAATAATCACCTGGTATTCTTTTTTTCTCTTCCACAACATTTCTCAAATATTCTAGTCGAGAATTGGATTCATCATTGAGATTAACGAAAACTGATGCTTTGGGCATATCTTTTATCAATTTTAGCTCAGAGAGCTTGCAGAAGTTAATATTTGTAACAGCTTCCATATATTCTTTGGATTCATCTGCACTGGGAATACTTTCCACCCAGGACTTACGAGCATAATATTGCAAAATCTTTTTTCCGAATTCCTTTTCCTCGACCACAGCACATTCTGCGAAAAATGGTTCGGTGAGTTCATTAATGCTCAAAGGGCTGTATATGTACTGCCAATTGAATCTGTCTCCATCCTTGAGCCTTATTATGTATACAGTTCCTGATTCGGGTTTCCAGTTTCTGTTACATCTTCCGCCAGCCTGAGCGATTGAATCTAGAGGGGCCACTTCCCTTATCACTGTGTCAAAGTCAAGATCAACTCCAGCTTCAACAACCTGAGTGGAAACCAGTATAACCGGCCTTCCATTCTTAAGTTGGCTGTTTATTGTATTAATTCTGTTTAACCTATCTCTGGGAACAATATTCGTAGAAAGATAGGCTAAAAGAGGTCTTTTGTTATCCAAGTAATCGTCTGCAAAATCATTCCCTAAGCAGATAGGGTTACTTGTTCCGAGCTTCTCTTTTAACAGCCTATATATGGCAATGGATGACCTTATGGTGTTAAGAACCACAAGCAACTTTCGCTTTTCCCACTTCTGTAAGGCAAAATCTGCTAAATCACCAAATTGCATGTCCTGATTTATATACTCATATCTTATTCTATTCATTTTTTCAAAGTAATGTATGGAATCTTTGAGGAGAGGGCGAGCCTGTGTTGAGAATGTCTGGGGCATCGTTGCAGACATCATTATAACATGACAACCTTCGGGCAATTCTTTCAAACATTCTGTTATGAAGCCCCACAGCTCAGGACGGAAGGCTTGAACTTCGTCAAGAATAATAATTGAATCAAGTATCTTATTGAACTTTTTTAACATTCTGTTTCTGGTTCCTACAAGCGTTTCTATGAGCTGGACAAATGTTGTCACTATCATTTCCGAGTCCCATGATTCGACCAACATCATTTTAGTTTCATTTGGTAAGTCTTCCCTGTCGTTATTCTTTTGGCCTGGTGCATAAAGGTGATGATGCTTAATGATATATTCGTCATTGTCATTTAAAGCTTTTTTAAGCACCCCATAAGTCTGCTCTATTATGTTTATGTAGGGGAGGACATATATTATTCTGGGATTCCTCCCTGTTCTTCTCTGGATTTCAGCACGTAGTTTTAGTGCACATTCGATGGAAAGAAGCGTCTTACCAGTCCCAGTTGGTGCACTAATGTACATCAATTTGGGGATTTCGCGTGATTTTATTATATTCTCCAATTCCTTCAGTGTGGAGTCCCTGATCTCCGCTCTTATTGCGTTTATCTTTTGGTCCTTTACCTTCAGACTGTCTATGAACTCTGTTAAATTATGAAACTTGGCATCCAGAAACTTTTCTCTACTCTGCGCTTGAGAAGTATCCAAATGAGCAGAAAGTCTTTTATCAGAATCTATCAGCACGGAGAAGAGAAGCAGAGTCTTGTAAAGCAAACCAAAATTGGCGGAACCGGGCACAGAACGATACATGCTTTTAACGAATTCTTTTAGTTCACCGTTGTACACAAATTTTAAGAAGCCTTCAATTGAAGGTAATTTAAGTATCTTCATATCACTTTCTATTACTTCGATATTGGTTTGAAGCGTTTTGAGTTGTCTTTCATAGTTTGGGTTCTCAGGAAATTCATTGAGTTTGATACAGAAATCCTTCAACTTGATATTAAGACTCTGGTGGTGGTGCCAAACAGAAAATGAGCCCAACAGAGACATTAAAGGGTCGTTTGTCATGCTTTTAATTGCATATGCGCAGTAGGCTGCCGACAGGGGTGCGTGCGAATACAGTTCAATAGACCCCTTTATTCCAGAACGCATATACTCCTGAAAGAAAGTGTTATACTTTCCAAAATCATGTGTTTTACCAACAAGCTCTCCGACTTGTAAGAGCAATCCGTCATGACCGAGCTCTTCTAATCGCCTTCTACACGCTTCGCCGACCAGCTTAAGATGGTCAACCAACAACTCTTCCGGATTTATATGAGCCAGAAAATGGTTACATGAAAACGCCATACGAACCGTCACCAACTGGGAAAATTTCTGATTTGACGAAGATCAACATGTCTTCTCCTTTAGCTTCAAAGATATAGTTCCTGCTTCCAGCAAGTATCTTCCTTCCTTCACTGAAGTTCGGAGGTAACGATTCCTCTAGCATAATTCGTTTCCCTTCCATCAGCTTTGGTTCGACCTTAGTTACATTCACCGAAGGAACAACTGTTCCTATCTTAATCGCCACACTACCGTCAGAGTATTCCACCTTCATTTCTTCTTTCAGAGATACACTTTTTTCGTCGATGTGTGCAAGACAGTAGGCTGGACCAAGCGAAACTGGATAAACATATTTTGAAGAAACCAGGTTTGAGTATAGTTTCATTAGAAGCTGTTCTGATTCTGCGTTCTTTGAAGCCAAAAAGACCCTATAACCAACCTCATCTCCCTGTGCAGGAAGAATCAGTTCAATCTTTGTTGGCTTCATCCCTTTCATACCGCGTAATGACCTGGCATCCAGGCTTTGTAGGTCTAGATAATCCATGGATACCAGCAACTTTCTTGGCTCCTCAAGTATGCGGATAGCAACGCCGAGCTTGTTATCTGAGAGAATTCCGTAGTAGGAATCTCTTTGCATTCCGAGTATACTTCCAATCATTCCTATAATTGTATTTCTGGGAGGGAAGTAATAGGAAAGCGATGTGACGTTCGAATAAAATTTCCTGAAGTGGGCTAACCTGCCATATATGTCAAATTGCAGGAGCTTCATGGCTCGTTTCTCGAAAGCATACTAGAAGTTATTTTGAGGTCGTGAGGAAGGGCTTTTACCGTCTTGCTACTGAATAGGGAACTCAATTTTCCTTGCATTTCATCGCTTTCCCTGATATACACTGTTGTGACAGATTTTAATTTATCTCCGAGTCTGTTAAAAGATATATTCAAATCGCTCAATGAACGAATTGGCTTCGATGAATCATACGTGACATCCACATATTTTCTTAGGTCACCAAAAAACAGGTCTTCATCGTTCTCGGTTCTGAGGTACAAGTGAGGCTTATGGCCTATTTTGCTTCTCGTTGTCGCGTCTTGAGAAATAGCTACCCATAGCATATTGTCAAGGATTCTTATATCATCTTCATTCAGCCCGGTGTTTGATGCTCTCGTTCTCGAAACCACTCCGTAGAATGCTATTAGAGAATAATATAACCTCCAGTCTTTTCCTATTGTTCCTGCTTCCCCCTGTGTTGTTCTACCCTTGAAGACGGAGGTGATAGAAGCGCTGTCAACAAGTTCAACCGGATGCAGTGAATACCCCCAGCTGAATTGAACAGGACCTGTAAATGAAAGTGACTGTCCTCGCCCCTCCGATTCCCCTTTCAAAGGTATCACAGCACCGAATAACCTTGCATCGATACAGTTTTCAAAAACCAGTTTCTTCTTTTCCGATTCGTCTTTTCCACCTGCCCCGCCAGACATGCTTGCCAGCCTTTGCGTTGCATCGACATGTTTTCCGTCGACTGTGTTAACCCAGACGTATTTTTCGCCATATGTATGTGAAATATGGTTTCTGAAAAATCTCTTCAATCTGACATCTGAAACTAAGTTGGTCCCTGTTCGAGGGTCTATTCTCGGCTTGTTTTCATCGTCAGGGTCGCCATTGGGGTTGCAAAGCCTCGCTTCATAAATGAGCAGTATTTCACTATTCCTTATGTTCATGTTTTATCTCCTCTCCTGATTGCACCGTATGTTGCAAATGAGTAACCGGTAAGTATATAAAAAAGGTTCTCACTCGGGTCGTTTCTCTCTATTATCTGTCTTGATTGGTCGATGAGTTTGCACATTTCGTGATAAGTTCCTTCATTATATTTCAGTATTCTGTAGTTTCGCAACGAGTTCATGATATCCCCGGTCAGCCTTATTATTCTATCCCACTTCATTCCCTTAAAATCGATTTTGTCCAAAATGGATTTTCTCTCATCACCTCTATTATACTGTTCATTGCCTATCTTTCCTATTAAGTATCCCATTAGAAACAAGGCGGTCTTCCACGGTTCATACTGCATCTGTGTAATCCATTTGTTTACGTCTTCATCAATATGCGCTTCATAAGTTGCAGGTATATTCTCTGTCAACATCCCCATCTTTTGCATAAGAAGTATCAGATAGTTAAATTTTAAGGTCGTATGGACTAATGAAAAATCCTGATTTGAAGACTTAAGAGTTAAACCTTCATACGAACCGAATCTATGGGCGTAAGATGAAATCACCGCTAAATCGACAAGCTTTCTGTATGGATACTTGTAATTCTTCATCAATGCTGTAAGAAGTTCTATTAAAGGATAAAATTGAACCTTTCCAGAAAACATCCTTAAAGGTATAATACCCGCTATTTGGTTAAGAGTAAGTATCCACTGTTCGCGCTTGTCATCTGGCCAAATTTCGAGCGCAGAATTAGATATTTGTCTCATCATACTCCTTAGCCTAGTAATTTGAGTCAGAGGTATTTCTTGAATTGTTCCATAATAATTAAACTTGGCCTGTTCTCTTTCACCGAATATAAGAGATAGGCTGTACCAATCGTCAGTTATCATGCCTTCTTGCAATTTTTCATCTATCTTACTTATACCTTCTAGACCTGCTGATATATCTATAAAATCTTTGAATATGGTGGTCAGCTTCTCCTTTGCTGAGTTACGGAGCAAACCAATCTTCGGTATTACAGTGACTCTAAGGTTACCAATATTAGTGGCAAAATCTCGAGATACTTTCTTCTCGCCTATTATGAGACTGTATCTGCAATCGGGACAAATGGAGAATGTACGAAGCAGTGAAGTTTTTTCCGACTTTGTCGAAATTCCAGACAGATACCCCGGTTGGTCAACAATATACATCTTGAGCAGCGTTCCTGATTCAAAAGCAGGGTCTGTAAATACGTCCTTTTCTTCTCCGCACACATGACAAAAGCCTTTCGTCCTAGATGATTCCGGGGATATCATGTATTTAATCGCTTTAGTATATTCTGTTTGCTTTGCAAGCTCGATTAATTCTCCTTTCTTCTTCACGCAAATGGTGTAAAAAACAACTTCGTAATCCTTAATATTCCTAACATATGACAAGAGGTCATCTTGTAGTGTGTTATTTTCGGTAATAAAGTCATCCTTTATTTCCTGTAACATAGTAACGAGGCGTTTGCACTCGTTGGAGTTAGAAAGCTTGTAAATAAGGTTGACAATTGTAGAAGGGAAATACTTTGGGTTGGTAAAAGTGAGTCTTGCTATAGCTTCTCTGGTGGCGCTAAACGTATGTCCTATCCATCTGTACTCTTCCACCAGTTCCTTCTGGAATCTCCTCATCTGATAACTGACCTTACGTTGGTCAAAATCAAAAACGACCTCCAAAATAACCGGCTCCTTCTTGAATTTCTTTCTAATCTGTTCTGACAGGATCGAAGTATCATCTATATACAGGTCTCCTATCTGCTTAAGAGATTCAAGCATCATTCATGACCTCTATCATACCGAATCCTGCAGAATTTTTGCATCCAAGTCCTGCCTCATACCCCACAGAAATAAGATTTACGTCTCCTGTCGCTTTAAACGTTCCAATCCAACCTCTTACAAGAGTTCCCTTAAACGAGAGAAATACTTCCCTCTGTTTATTTACTGGTTCAAGCTGAAATTCACCTTTATTCATAACGTTAAGTATTGTAGCTTTCTTTATCAGGTTTGACCTGATAATGGACATAAATTCATCTTCATGTGGACTATAATAATAAGTTTTCTTGGACCCATTGGCTAAGTATAGAGTTGAATAAGTCGTTATCGGAGAAAGGGTTCTTATGTATATAGGAGAAGTGATAGTGGGTTTCTTTACAAAATCTATACTTTCTACATCTAATGTGTTAGTTTCTAACTGGACCTTCCCGTTGAGCAAGCCTTTGCTTATCTGTTCTATTATTTTTTCTACAGGTGAGCTGACAAAAAAGATAATTTTTCTGTCGAACTCAATTATGTTTCCTTTTCTTATGAAATTTCCATAAAGTCTTGAAAATGTAAACAATTTGAACTTTCTCTTTCCGAGACTGAAACCTCGATCGTGCAATTCGTTTCTGAAATTGCTTTCCAACAGTGAATATATCAATCCCTGAATAACTCGATTATAAGCAGAGGTAAGAAGTATCTTCTCCTCAGATGATAGTGTTATCTTTACCCTCATCCATGTTTAGTCCTCTATTGAAACTAAAAAAACTTTTCAGAAATATACGAATAGGTCAATCCGCTTATTTCTTTTTTCTTCCCTTTTTTGTCTGTTGGTCTGATGAGAGAAGCAGTGAAAAAGCTTCTCCAAATCTCTTATTAGCAACTTTTTTGAAGCATTCATCAAAATACTGCTTAGTCTCTTCATCACCATTCTTGTAAAACTCCAGGATATCTTGAAATTTAACAGCTACATCAACATAATCTTCTATCAAATACTTAATCTGAGGGTCTATAGTCATAGCGTTTCACCTATACCATTTAGCAGACTTAAGATTTTCTCGATTTATTCTCAGTCTCTTCTTACAACAAGCCATAAAGCCAAGAGCAGAGGTAACAAAACCCATGCAACCCCATCTATCAGAAGCGTTACAAGTGTAACTCCATAGCTTGAAATGTTAACTGGGATGCCGGA
>Ga0080006_1151229_pt1 | contig 12418 bp, 6 predicted proteins | sample RS3BMetagenome_FD_69209 | JGI IMG/M metagenome (GOLD analysis project Ga0080006, IMG submission 69209) | Ferric oxide microbial mat and aquatic microbial communities from Rainbow Spring, Yellowstone National Park, USA - RS3B (SPADES... ...
AAATTGGTTTCCTGGAGGGATAGCCTCATTCCGCTGATTTCCGGCATTTGCACAAACGCATTTTGCAGAATAAACATCGTATCGAATACCGGATGGCGGCTCAAATCTCTGGGCAAATGCAGCTTTTCCACCAGCCACTCAAACGGGTAGCTCTGATGTTCGAGAGCGCTCAGTACTGTGTGATTCACGCCGTGCAACAAATCGGTAAAGGTGTTTTGCCGATTGATCCGAGATCGTATGGCGAGCGTATTGACGAACATACCCACAATGCCTTCCAAATCCGTGTGATTTCTACCGGCGGCGGGGGTCCCAACGATAATGTCGTCTTGCCCCGTGTACCTTGCGAGCAACACATAGTAGACGGCCAGTAACACCGTGTACAAGGTCGTTCCGTTTTCCCCAGCCAACTGATTAAGTTTATTTTTCAATACCTGATCCAGCACCACGGAAACTCTGTCACCCTCAAAGCTTTGCACGGGAGGTCTTGGATGATCGCTCAACAGTTGCAGGACGGGCAGTTCTCCGCCCAGCATCGTTAACCAATAATCCTCCTCCGCCTGAAAGCCTTGCGAGGCCTGATTCTTCTGCCACACTGCGTAGTCTTTATACTGGAGCCGTTGCTCCGGCAGCCGCTCGCCTTCATATAGTCGCGCCAACTCACTTAATATGATTCCGATAGAGATGCCATCGGATATCAGATGATGCATGTCGAACAGCAGTATATGTTTACTCTCATGCAGGCGCACCAAACCAATCCTCATAAGCGGCGGTTGGGTCAGATTAAACCGGCTGATAAAAGACGCAAGTATGGCTTCGATACCTTCTTCATCTGGCTCAATCACTGTGACTTCAAACGGAACGTGATCATGAACTTTTTGCATGGGCACACCATCCACTGAAACGAAGGTCGTCCGCAACGCTTCATGCCTTGCGATAAGCTCCTGAAACACCGAATCAAGGCGCCGAATGTCAAGCCGGCCTTCAATTTGTGCCACCGCCGGCATATTGTACAAAATGCCAGCATCCTCAAATTGACTGGCGATATAGACGCGCTGCTGTGCAAAAGATAGTGGATAGACCCCATCTTTCTGCGCAGGCTCGATAGATACGTACGATTTGAGGACCGCTCCCGCGATGGATTGGGCAACAACGTGTAAGGTCGGCGTCTTGAATAATACTTGGAGTGGCACTTCCACGTCGAACGCTTTATGCGTACGGGACAGAAGTATCATCGCTTTGAGCGAATGCCCGCCAAGTTCAAAAAAATTATCGTGAATGCCAATTTGCTCGATACCCAGAACGTCCTGCCAAACTTGAGCAAGCCTTGCTTCCGTTTCGTTTGCAGGCGATACATATTCCCTTTGACTTACGGCGGTAACTTCGTGCCCGAGCAGTACTTTACGGTCAACTTTACCGCTAGACGTCAGAGGGATCTCCTCAAGTTCTACGAAATACGACGGCAGCATATACTCAGGCAATTGTTTAGACAGATACACTCTCAATTCTGCAACGGAAACCGGTCGTTGAGCGGTTTTCCATACGACGTAAGCGCAAAGTTCCCACCCGGTTTGATCTACCTGACACGCTTGTGCTCGTGCCAGAACCACCGCTTTCTCGATGCCCACATGTTTCTGTAAAGCCGACTCGATCTCTCCAAGTTCGATCCGGTAACCGCGAATTTTTACTTGATCGTCTGTTCGGCCTACAAACGCTACGTTACCGTCCGGTAGCCAATAAGCCAAATCACCCGTTCTGTACATGGTTGAGTCTGGTATAAACGGATCGGCCACGAACTTCTCTGATGTTAATTCCGCCAGATTCAAGTACCCGCGGCCTACACCGTCTCCTGCAATGTACAATTCGCCTTTTACACCGTCCGGCTGCATCCGGCCCTGAGCATCAAGAATATAAAATCGGTTATTACCCAGTGGTTTTCCGATTGGCACATAAAGGCTTCCGCTGTTCGCGCAAGGGGCCGACAGCACATGGTACGCTGAAGCATCGACGCAGCTCTCTGTCGGGCCGTAGACATTCGTTATCGTCGGGATTTGTCCGCTTGCAGCAAACAAGTCGAGCAGTTGGCCCACGGTCACACACGGGAGAGCTTCTCCCCCAATCAACATGTGCTTAAGCTGTACACCTTGAAGATCGCCCGCAGCCACAAGCAGTTTCAAGTGTGCCGGTGTTCCGTCCGTCACGTCAATGCGATGATCCCGATAGTAATCAGAGAGAGCCCGACCATCGGATACGCATGATTTGGGAACGATGAACAGCGTGTGCCCAAAGAGCAGCGAAGCAAAAAGTTGCTGTACCGATGCGTCGAAATGGAATGGTGCCAACAACGCGACTTTCAAAGAAGCCTCATAAGCGTGATAGACTTCATCATGCAATCCAACCATCAAGTGATGAACCTGACGATGCTCAATCATGACCCCTTTGGGTTTGCCTGTCGTTCCAGACGTGTAGATGATGTAAGCCAAATCGTGACCCTGAGTATTGGAGTCTAAATTACTGCTATCTCCTCCTTTAACGAGTGAATCGTCAAGCAGTAATTGCTCTGTTATCGGTAAATCGTACCGCCCTGCCAATTCCGATTCCGTGATAAGCACACAAGCGCCCGAATCTGCAATGATAAAACGGATCCTCTCTTCCGGAAAACTGGGGTCTATCGGAACATAAGCTCCTCCAGCTTTGAGGACGCCAAGGATTGCGGTCGCTACCCGTTCCGAACGTTCCATCAAAATAGCGACCGGTGTATTCGTTCTAACTCCTCTTCCGTACAAAATACGCCCTAACCGATTGGAACGCTCGTTTAATTCTTTGAATGAAAGCTGTCTCCCCTCGAACACAATAGCTGTTTGTTCTGGGCGCGTCGCGGCTTGCCGTTCAAACAAACTATGTGCTATCCCATTCCGATCGTAGGCGACTTGCTTACCGTTAAAGCGGGTGATCATTCGATGGTTTTCTTCTTCGGACATCAGTTCCAAGTCCATAATCTTTTTGTCTGAAGAAGCCAGCGCGCCTTCCAGGATGGTAATCATCCGGCGATAAAAGTCTTCCATCTCATCCTCGGTGAACAATTCCGATCGGTAATCCATATCAATGTTTAGCGTACCGGTATCCCATCGCTCTTTGACATGGATGGAAATATCGTTCACTTCATGTCCGCAGAATAAAGGTTCAATGATGAAAGACAGATTTTCTTTTTTGTGAACCTGCATGACCTGGTATTCCAACGATATTCCGAACAGCCTGGCTAGATGCCCGTGCTTTTCCCTTAAATCCTTAACGAGCACATTGTAGGGATATTTTTGATGACGAATGATCGCCAGCAAGTCTTTCATGTTGTTACGGACTAACGTAAGGAAATCTAGTTCATCGTCAACATGAGCTTGTACCGGTATAGTCGAAACGAACATGCCCAACATTTGTTTTTCCCTGACGTTTGTCCGATTGCCCATGAACGTTCCCAGCGTTATATCGTGTTGGCCAGTGACCCGGTATAAATAAATGCTTAGAACTGACAGAAACAAGGAGAGTGGACTAATGCCGTTCTCATTGCAAAAAAGCTGGATATCTTTGTGCAACGATGGAGAAACGGTTTTGGAAAGGCGAACCGCTTCCGTACAGGTAAGGTGGGATTCGTTTGGTTTGAGTGACGCCAACTCCGGAACAGAGATAAATTGCTCGTTCCAATAGTTTTTATCCTTGTGGAACCTTTGCGACTTCTCATAATCCGATTCGCTTGCAACGTACTCTGTGTAGGAAGGCTGTTCGAATAAGGGTCTCTCGTTTTTCTCAGTTTCCTTCGTTAATTCCAAATAGATATCCACGACTTGATTTGCCACTAATAGGATGGATATGCCATCGGTAATCAAGTGGTGGATCGTTGCAAAAAACCAACTTTCAGTACTGCTAATTTTAAAGACCGCAAAGCGAAACAGCCGGCTTTCTTGCAGAGCAATGGGTTGACGTGCCTGCGCATTCGCCCACGCCATGGCCGCCTGGATATCACCAGTTTCACTGAAATCAAACCATTCGATGTCGAATGGTTCATATTCTGATACGTATTGTCTGGGTTCCGCCTCACCGTCAAACTCTAATCTGAATCGCATTGCGTCGTTTGCCCTGACAACATGGCGGATTGCATCTATCAACAGTGTGTCTTCAATTCCCGTCGCCGATTCTAGTTTTGCAATTCCACTCAAGTTCGAAACGCTTGTTCCTGGGTAAAACTGTTCGGTATACCAAATTCTTTTTTGAGCATGTGTCAATGGAAAGTAAGTCGTCCTTTGCATCGAATCACCTCATCCCAATGTTGGCCAGGTACAATCAAAAAGCCCATCCGAATAAAAGGATGGACTCCAATTACCCGGTAACCTGTCGACCGTAGCATCGTTCGATGCCTTAGGCCATGGCTTTGCGTCCCTATGTTTCCATAGGTTTGCTTTTATCAAGTAGATTTTTAGTTTTAAGTGTCTAATCCGAGAGACTAAAAAACATGCTGTATTCGTTCAGAAGTTCTTTAAAACCAATCGAAATGCTATGTCTTTGCGTCCGAGTATGCTGGTTTAAACGGTGTATCACTCACACGCTCGTTCATGGAGCTGGTTAAAATTGACCGTATACGTTGTGCCACTGCTCCGATTTCCGAAAGAAAAAACTTGTGCCCGCCCTGGAATTGGTGAAACCAGATCTGGTCAGCCCATTCCCTCCAACCCCAGGCCACGTTTAAGCACTGTTCGTCTTGTTGCCCGTTAAAAACATGAACCGGTGACTGAAGTACGGTTGTATCCGCAGTTGAAAATGTTTCCAACGCTATAAAATCGGATCGAAACGCAGGCAGGAAAAATTCGAGCATGGCTCTCTCATTCAATAGTTCGTCTGGAATTCCGCCAATGCTGATCACGTGGTTAAGAAATCGGTCGTCATCGAAATGCGTTACACGTTCAGGCCTGATATGAGGAGGTTGAACTGCCGAAATGATAACCGCTTTTGGAAAAATGCTTTGTTGTTCAAGCTTTTGGGCCAGTCTATAGACGAACACCCCCTCCCTGCTATGTCCGAAAAAAACAAACGAACCTTCCAGTCGTGGGATCAATTCGTTCATGTAAATGTCAACTAACTTCTCCAAGTTATCCACTAAATCCATTCTATTGGTGCCATGTCCGGGCGGCTCAACAGCAAGTAAACGACAGTGATCCTGCAGATAGTACTGCAACGAAAAGATGCGGAATATCCTCCTGCGAACGGGAAACATATCAATTGAATTTTTTCTGATAAGATCCAAAGGGTTTGATCAGTGGTTCACGGCTTCATAAACCTCCAAAGTGTCTCTTACACTTAATGGTTGATGTAGCTCGCCACGATGAAGACAACAACTGCAAGCTCGGGCCTCACGCACATGATACAGGTCGTCATTCAATTCGAAATAAGTGTACGTTGACTATGTTACACTCCCTCTGGAAGGTTAGGATGAAACTCCTGTATGGTTTTTGCTTTGGTTATGTGTTACTTTGGTAAATAATAGAGCAACCTCATCGACCATCGTTACCCCATGTATTCCTCTGTGAAGCACCCACCGCCAACGGAGCGAGCGCACAATTACTGGCGATGGCAGTAAGATAATGGAAATGCGCTCTAATTACATCCTATCTGCTAATTATCAAGAATTTATAAGGACGATACACGCGAATGTGTGGTCTTCTTACACGGCATCGTTCGACGCACCGTACGCCTCAATCGTGAATCGTACGTAGGCTCCACCACTCTGGTTGTTTCCAGCCGTAATGGTTCCCCAATGTTTTTGTACTAGCGTCTTGGCGATGAAAAGTCCCAGCCCTCTGTGGCCGCTGTCGGAACGTGCAGCGTCACCTTGATAAAATCGATCAAAAATATGCTTCAAATCCGTTTTCGAAAATCCAACGCCTGTATCCGATATCTCACATGTGACGGAATCATGGTCAACTACGATTCGAATTGTAATGGTTCCACCCGGGGACGTGAAACGGACACTGTTCGATGCAATATTGTCCAAAATCTGAGAAACGCGTTCAGGATCGATGACCATTTGTTTTGCCTCGGGAGTTTTTCCATCCCACTGAACGTTTAGATCGATACCTTCTCGTGAAGTCAAAAGCTCAAAATCCCTCGTCCAGTCCGTGACAAACTTTCGTACATCAACAGGAACGGGATGAAGGGAAAAATCAGGCTTTTCGACATCGGTCACTTTTTGCATGTCTTCAATGAGCTGTATGACCCGGTTCGTATTATGCATAATGGTCAGCAAATACCGATCAGAACGTTCTGGTTGCGCCATGGCGCCGTCCAGCAAGCTTTCCACATGTCCTTGGATAATCGTTAACGGCGTTCGAAGGTCGTGGGAGATGGAAGCAATCATATGCCCCCGCTCTTGTTCCATCTGCCACTGCCGAACGAGTGAGTTCTCTAACGCCGCTCGCATCTTTTCAAAGGCAACATGGACCTGCCCAATTTCGTTTACCCCTGAGGATTCGATTTCAAAATCCAGGTCTTGCTGTTCAATGCGTTGCGCACCCTGCACTAAAACCTGTAGAGGCTTGTTCATTCGTTTGCCAAATCGCTTGGCAAACAAATAGCTAAATAGGCAGAAGTACAAGAACGGCAAGAACGGAATTACGTAGGAGAGGAACGTCATCCAACCTTGTGTTGAAGGGCGAAATGAAATTCCATTCGACGGATATAGAACAATTAACGCCCCATACAAGTGGCCATCGTGATCGAACACTGGAAAGTACCTCGTGACGGTCGATTGCAGAATGTCAAACAAAACAATCGGCGATCGCCCCTGAAGTTCCGCTGTATTGATCCGTTGAACCAACTGGATTCGATTGTGCAAAATCGTCCTGCGAACCGAACCATAGAGAATGTTCCCTTGGTCGTTAACGACTTGATAAGGCACGACGTGTAACAGATGTTCTACACTTCTTTTGTCTGACGAAGTTAAGATTTTGACACCTTGTTGTGCGATAAATTGCGATACTTGCGCTTCGAGGTCCTGGTACGAAGGCGACATGAATCTGCCCCATAGTACTATCCCACTAAACGTCAGAGCGGTAGCTAACCAACTCGAAACCACTATCAGAAGAAGGGTGACAATCACTTGCCCTTTCAGGGACAAACGCTGCACTAGTTTTGCCTGTCCCACTTATAGCCTACCCCCCAAACAGTCGATATCCACTGTGTGTCGGCGCTGTACAACGACAATTTGGATCGAATGTTTTTGATATGTTCGGCCACCGTTGACATGTCCCCCATTGCTTCCAGGCCCCAGATTTTGTCGTAAATCTGTTCTTTTGAGAACACTTGTCCAGGGTGCATCGCCAACAATCGAACAATATCAAATTCCTTTGGCGTCGTGGGAACCAGTTGATTATCGATCGTCACTTCACGACCCTGTATCAAAATAGTAAGATTGGCGTACTCAAGCGAAGACTTTTTGGGTGTCGACCGAGAACGTTCTTCCCGCCGTAAGTGAGCGTGCACTCTTGCCTTCAATTCTCTCAATCCGAACGGTTTGACCAAATAGTCGTCGCCACCGACTGCCAGCCCTTGAATACGATCGGTTTCTGCATGCCTTGCACTTAGAAATACGATGGGACAGGTCACGATGTCACGTATGGCATGACACACTTCAAATCCGTCGATTCCGGGCATCATAACATCCAGGAGAATGATATCCGGACGTTGCTTAGCCATTTCAATCGCCTTTTGCCCATCGTATGCCGTTAACACTAGGTACCCCTCATCTATAAACGCTTCCCTGATCATTGACACAATGTCACGCTCATCATCGGCAACCAGCAGTTTGTACGCCATTTTCATCCCACTTTCTCCGTTGGAGTTGTTCAGTCTGTAGAAAAAAAAGATATCATCCCTTATCATACGAACAATATTTAAAGAAATCATAAAGACCAACGTGTTACCGGACTTTGTTATGCAATTTACGAATGAGAATACTCACCCCGCAAAGATCAAGTCCGAAATTGTGTGTACTTTCCAACCCCAAAGGTAGCAAAGGCCCTGCCGAAGCTGGAAACAGTGGTCTCGCCCAGTACAATGCCGAAAATCGCGGGCCATCCATTCGTCCTTATGAATTCCTGATAATGTCCCGTTACGATATCGTTCGGGTGAGTTTCAACCTCGCTTCGCAACTATTCTCCTGATGAAAGGGTGTCCTGCAAGATATGCGTTTTTTGACTCAATTTTCCCTACGAAATCCGGTCGCCATCACGATTTTCGTCCTGATCATCGCCGTCGGCGGTATCTTATCCGCTTTCGGGTTGCAGGAAGACCTCATGCCAGACATGTCGTTACCGATCATCTCGGTCATGACGACGTATCCTGGCGCGTCTCCCAGCCAGGTTGCAACCGACATTACGACGCCAATCGAAAAAGCGCTGAACGGCACCCAAGATGTCCAGACCATAACGTCCACCTCGGTGGCCAACGTTTCGCAAATCGAGCTGCAGCTGAACATGAACGCGAACCTGAATACGGTGGTACAAAATGTCGACCAGGTTATCAATCAAGTTCCACTGCCAGCCACGTCAGGCAAACCGACCGTTCAATCGTTTTCGTTCAGCAACGCGCCCGTTCTCGAGTTCACGGTCGCGTCCAGTAAATTGTCCATAGAGCAACTGAAAGAACTTGTCAACAACACCGTGATTCCCACGCTGCAAGGCGTTTCTGGTGTAGCGACCGTGAGTGCATCCGGAGCGTATGCGGACAACGTGGTCATTCAGTTTGACCCGGCGAAGCTCACAAAGTATAACTTGACAATGCAACAAGTGCTTCAAGATTTAGAAAGCGACAATGTGTCCATGCCGCTCGGCTCAGCGACGGCACAGGGCAAAGTACAACCTGTACAACTGAACGCTGCGCCCACCTCGCTGGCCGACATCCGAAATCTGCGAATTGGCATACCTTCCAATCCATCGGCTGAAATGCAAAAGACGCTCAGTCAGATGGGGCAGTCCATCGGTCAGGTGGGACAAGGCGTCAGCCAAGTCGGTCAAACCGTCGGCCTGGTCCAAGCGCAAAACAACATACTCACACAGCTACAGCAGATCCAAGGCCAAATTTTTGGCGCCGAACTGACCCTTAATGGGCAGACTTCTATTCCACGTGCCCAGCAAAGCCCGCAAGAGATTGCGAAACTGCAGACGCAAATTCGCGCATTGGAAGACGCTCAAAACCAACTTCAACAGCGACTCGCCCTCCTTGCGTCGAAGGTACCGAAGGTTTCCACTCCGTTGGGCAGCCCTGAATCGGTAGCTTCCACTGCCGACGCAACCAGTACATCTCCATCAACGCTCCAAACCATTCTACTTTCCGAGATTGCGACGGTATCGATGCAGCCTCCAATCGGCAGTTCCATCAACCGAACCAATGGACAACCGAGTATCTTGGTGACCGTTTCCAAAACGGAGAATGCGAACACCGTCACGGTGGTTAAAGCCATCCACACCGAACTCTCTACCCTAACGCATCAGTTTCCGACTGGGGTTCACATTGTACCGCTGTTTGACTCGTCAAGCATGATCACCGCATCGGTGAACGGAATGCTTCGGGAGGCCATCTTGGGCGCGATTTTTGCAATCATTGTTATACTGCTGTTCCTCCGCAATGGGTTGACGACGATTGTTGCCATCGTCTCGATCCCGCTTTCCATTCTCACCGCGATGATTTTGCTCAACCGATACGGCATCACCCTCAACATCATGACCTTGGGTGGGCTTGCCGTCGCCACCGGGCGGGTTGTGGATGACAGTATCGTAGTCATTGAGAACATTTATCGAACCTGGAAACACGGGTTCGGGTTCGGAAAAAAGCTGGTCTTGTACGCCACGGCTGAAGTTGGAAATGCGATTTTGTCTTCAACGTTAGCGACGATTGCCGTCTTCCTGCCCTTAGCCTTCGTTGGCGGCCTGGTTGGGAAGATATTCTTCCCATTCGCCTTGACGGTGGTTTGTTCTTTGGCATCCTCGCTGATCGTCGCCTTAACGGTGGTACCCATGCTCGCCTGGCTGTTTGTAGTTCGCAAACCCGTGAAGGGAGCTACGTACGATTGGCTGAAGGACGGGGAGGCTGCAGGCGGATTGATTCATCCAAGCCTCGAAGACGGCTCCGGAACCCAAGAATTCATCAAACAAAGCGACTCCGTGGCTACCACCACGGTTCCACGCCCTTGGCAGAAGCGATACCAGTCCATCCTGAACTGGTGCTTGAACCACAAAGTCCTGGTAATTTGCGGTACAACCTCCGCTTTCGTTGCATCCCTGGCGGTGCTGCCACTCGTCGGAAGCACGTTCATACAGAATACAATGCAACAAACCGCCACCGTCTCCATTACGATGCCAGTCGGAACGCCGCTGAACGTCACCGACGCCAAGGCCCACCAAGTGGAAGCCGCACTCAAACAGGACGCATCGCAGATTGAACAGGTCGACACCTCGGTGGGTGGCGGAGGCGGCTTTACCTCCAGCGCGTCCAGCACCAACGTGGCGTCACTGGATATCGCCCTGAAGTCCACCACCAACGTCAACCAATTCTTAACGAGCGTACGGAGTCAAACCGCAAACCTGGCACCAACCGGCACAAATATTCAGGTGAAGGGCCAGACGACCGGAGGCGGGGCTACGACATTTGACGTCGTCATCACGGGCTCGAACAATTCAGCCAGGCAATACGCCGCAACACAAATCACGGATACGCTCCGGATCTTTCCAGACCTCTCCAATGTACAAAGCAATCTAGCACAGACGCAACCAGTAGTGAGCATCGTCCCGAATTTCACCGCGATGGCTAAGTACGGCTTGACCGCACAACAAATCGCCGGAGATATCCGCGACTATATATCGCAGCAAAATATCGGCACCATGAATCTCGCAGGGCAAACGTATAACTTGGACGTGGCCCTCACGAGCGCCACGGAACTGAACAACTTGTCGGCCATCCGTCAGCTTCCCATCAGCGCAACCACTGGTCAAACTATTACGCTTGGGGATGTCGCCAGCGTGAACAGTGTTCAAACGCCGACATCTATCCTCCACTCGGATGGTCAGGCCTATGTCGAGATTACAGCAGACTACACTGCCCAAAACACCAACAAAACCCTGAATAGTGCCATGAAGACCATACAGTCGCTGAACCTTCCACCCGGTGTGCACGTGGCACAATCATCTTCCGCCCTGCAGCAGAATCAGAGTTTCACGCAGCTTATCGAAGCCATTATTGTCGCGGTTGGCATGGTATACATTGTGATGCTGGTCCTGTTCGGTGGGTGGTCCGCGCCACTTGCCATCCTCTTCTCCATGCCAGTGGCCCTCATCGGAGCCTTCTTCGCCACCTTTATTGCCCATCAACCACTAAGCGTCTCCTCGCTGATTGGGATCTTGATGCTGATGGGCATCGTCGTCACGAATGCAATCGTTCTCATTCAGCGCGTGGAACAGCAACGTCGAATCGGGCTCGGCGTTCGGGCAGCGCTACTGGAGGCCGGGACTACCCGATTACGCCCCATCCTGATGACTGCCGTGGCCACCATCTGCGCGCTGGTTCCACTGGCCGTCGGCGCTTCCGACGGCGTCCTGATCTCCCAAGGACTCGCCGTCGTCGTGATCGGCGGCTTGATCACGTCAACTGTACTGACCCTCTGCATCGTGCCGCTGATATACGAGTTGCTCCACCTGCGTACTCATCGCAGGGAGATGTACGAGTAGGAGGATGGAGGTACGCGGGGGGCGCCGGGCGCCCTCCTATGCTCCGAATAGCCGGTATTCGAAAGAGGCGCTCAAGATGAAGTATAAGATGAAGCAGAAGCAGAATCAACGCATTACGCGAATTACGGAAGCTACATTGGTTGTCGGTGCAGATATTGCCAAGAAGATTCATGTGGCTCGTGCGGTGGATTATCGCGGAATTGAGCTGGGTAAGGACTTGGCTTTCCACAACGATCAGAACGGGCTCATGCAACTGGCAATATGGATGAAAGAGCTTGGAGAGGCGCCGGTTCGAAAGTGAATGGTTCAATCGCCTCCTTGAAGCTGACATTTCTTCCAAACCATTCACCTATGCTGATCTAACGGAGTAGTCAGATATTGTAATTAACGGCGATAGGTACTGCGGAACTCGCCACGATAATTGACACACCTCTAGGAGTCTGTCCGACGAAAAAACGAAACTTTTATTTTCCCTTTTTTGACTCTTGATTTAGTGAATATAGGTTGTCTTTTGTCTGAGATCGGGCGTTAATTGAGCTTCTTTTTGCCCTTATGCTGCATTTTTCTGCTTTTGGGCAGACTTCTCCCGTTTATAAAGCGTAGCCTTTTTGGGATACTTCGCGGAATGAAGCTTTCTCAAGTTGTAACTCATTGCG
>Ga0080006_1154679_pt1 | contig 12414 bp, 13 predicted proteins | sample RS3BMetagenome_FD_69209 | JGI IMG/M metagenome (GOLD analysis project Ga0080006, IMG submission 69209) | Ferric oxide microbial mat and aquatic microbial communities from Rainbow Spring, Yellowstone National Park, USA - RS3B (SPADES... ...
GCCTCTCTTTACGTAAGAGAAGATAATATCCCTGCTATTCACGTTTATGCGAAAATCGGATTCAAAGAGCATTCGAGAAGGTTATGGGTCTCCGTAAACACTGAGGTAAAGCCGCTGTGAATAAGCTCGTATAGCGAATCGAATCCCAAATGGAACTGGCTTAGGTTTACAAGGGATAATAACCGAGCAACCTCATGTCTCTCTAATAGACAAAAATTTGCGAGATAATTATTTACGCCACCCCCTTGGCTTTTACGCAATTATTTCCGAAAATTTATAGACCAACGTTACCGAAATTATGGAAGACTTAGTTAAAGCATGCCATAGTATGGACACTAAGCTATGAAATTTTCCTTAACCCAACTAGAATGATTTACGAAGGATGAATAACGCCATACCTTATCCGGACAGGCGCGAACATACCCTCGATCCCTAGGAGTGCGTCCGCCTCTTATCCGGACAGGATCTAACCGGTAACTGAATGCTTATAGGCTCACTAGATATAATATAATGTGAAAATGTGACAGCAGACCAATTTTACTACAAAAAGTTCTTGGAATGGCAGCAGAAATGAGATGGAGATTATAGGGTTTATGTTAGACGAGCTGAAAGGCCGGGAATAAAAGCAGACTTATTGCAAAACAAGGAAGAATTTGAACGCGAAGTATGTGGTTACCTCAAGACTATGCCAAGGACCAAGAGAGGCATAGTATACTGTCAGTAATTCAGGGAATAGCTAACCCTGACAGAGATATTTTAGAAATAATAGTTGGGGCAACCCTTGACGCCTGTGGCTACCCAGATATAGGCAACGCTCTCATAGGCTTGGCCATTGTTGGAATAATAGGCGCTGCGCTGATTGCCCTCTTGGCCAGAGATTGACGAAATGTCATTAAACCCGAATAATTTAATAGTAACGATTAAAGCTGCCTTTACAACCATTTCAGAATTCTTGAGACTCTTCAAATTAAGGCGATGCCAAAAGGTCATTGAAAAGTTTCTGACCCAGTTCAGCAGGTTTGTATCCATGATCGATTCTATTCTAGAAAAAAAGGGAACCTACCTTGACTTGCTGAACAGAATACTACAGACAGTTAATGCAGTCTTGGCCAGTAATCTGTGTAACTAAACTTGTAATTTTAGTAACGTAGCTAAACACTAAAATTTGAAAGAAAATGAATCCTCATAAGCGTTTTAAAGGGGGTATTATTCCAAGAAGGTAAAATTGTATTATTTGATATCTTCCTATAAAGAAGGTAAATATCAGAAATCCTCCACGGTGAATGATAGTGTCCGGATTAGAACGCGGTGACCTCTGTATCCAGGCGTGGAGAAGCGTTATCCGGACACCATCACGGTGAATAGAAAAATTCTTATAAAGAGATGACCATAATTAAAAAGAGTAAGGGCCTAAGAGGGGTGCGATATCATTTGCCAAAGTTGACAGGGAGGATCATAATAATCGCGGGAGTTATTGTCGCTGTTGTGTTAGTTGCAGGTGTTTCATTATTCTGGGGTCCATTTTTCCTTAATCATAATTATAATAATGAACATAATTATAAGCAATTGAAGCTGATCTCTTCTGAAAACTCTCAGTCAATTGTACCTGGACAGAGCATAACAATTAGCATAGAAATCTATAATAATGGTCCAACAACTATTTTTAACGCATCCAATTTATGGCCTACTATAGATGGAGAAAAGTACCCTCTGATAGACTCACCCTGCGGTTCAGATTTTCCATACGGTCTTGCAATTATTCCTGGATACGTTAATAGCATTTCAATAGCATCTGCTAAACCCCTCAATTTATGGGAGCCGGGAATCTATATGTGCCCGGCATTAGTACATGTTAATGGTTACGAGTTACTGGGATTGAGCGATCGGGGTTTTATCCTTGGTGCTGGGGACTCCTCAATCCCAATAACCCTTTCATCAACAGTTTCATTCTCCGGCTACTGGGTCGCTTCCAACCCCGTCAATAATTTTAACCCCCTCAATAATTCGTATAAATTCATATATTTCTCTGCTGGTCAGTACACAGTGATTATAGCTGATGAATGGGGGGAAACCGCACTTCTACATTTCACTGTGACATAGATATAATTTCTACCATGGATTATTAATGTTAACAGATTTTCCAACGGCATCGAAGAATTAAAACATGGGTCTTCTTGTCAGAGAAAGTCTCCGAAAGGGGAAATTAGAAATCCTAAATTGAGATTCGCAAGATGGCCTCTGAGAAATTCAAAGTATCAGAAAGGAAGGTCAGAATTGCTTATGAGTTTGAGAAATTATCGTCAGTTTCTTAAAATTAATTCTCTGAGATTCTCAAATTTCCCATTATTCCTGAGCGTTTTCAATATCACGATAAGCATTCATGCGAATCACCTCAAGCTGGTGTACCACTTCATGAATACTTCAGGAAGTCTACTAAGGATGGGTGTTAAGAGTGTTAAGTACCCAAGCCTACCAGCCTACCTACGCGCATCCACGTTAACTGAGAAAACCATCGTCCTCTCTATAAAGCGGAGCGAGAGAAGCGCTCAACCGATACTGCTCCTCTCACCGGATGCTTCGTGATGGATGGGTTGTAGCCGAGGTCAAGGTTCTCGAACGCCCATCCACAGTACAATGGATCCCTATCCACCACAATAGGACTCCGGAGTGTTGCCACTTATACTTCCCCATCAGAACCTCGTCTCGCTGGGAGGAATAATAGGGCGTGTATGTAGGGAGCTCCCTAGTGGTCCACGTGGCCTTGGCCGCCAAAACCCCCTCCCCTCCTCATGTCCACGTCTACCCTTGGCGGCCCATTCATCTAAACGAACACCCAGCTCAGCGTTCGCCTAGGTTGTCATATGGGGTGGCTGTCTGAGCTATTTTTTCCAGCTATTATCTTGATTTCTTTGATGGGTTTAAAGGTGTATATGGGGGGGTTATGTGGGGGGCGCTGTGGGGGTGGGGGATACCCAGCCCGCGGAGTGTTGGTGTTAGTTCTCTCTTAGTGTGTTTTTCTCGGGCAACCCTCCTATCTCAGCTATGTAGGGATGACCCTGCGTCACTCGCTGCACGTCTTTAGAGGTTAGATTTACATGTCAGGGTTGGGCTTGAGTGGTTCGCTGTGTGAGTGAACGCTTTGATTTGTAAAGAACAACGCCACAGCTGAGTTGAGCATTACAAGGTTGAGGAGGAGGTGTGCTGGTGGGTAAGCAAGTAGTGTGTCAAACTCCACAAAGAATCCAACCCAGAGAGTGAATAACCCTAACCCAGTCAACTCTGTTTGCCCCTTTGTTTCTTGGTGTTTCCTGTGGATACTAGTAGAGCAATTGAGAAGCTTAACCCCGGTATAGACGCCAAAAACCAGAGACCCGAGAGGTATTCAAAGCTCGTTGGGGTGCCAATAACATCGCTGGTAAGAGTGTACACCGCGGCTCCTAAACCAGTGATGGTAGCAAAAGCGGCAGCCAAGCTTGTGTAGAGAGCCAGCCTGTCTAACCTCCCCATTCGAGACAATATGTGAATCGTTATAGGCTTTGCCTCCTCACACAAAGTGATGGGGTAGAAACGCAACCTTTGTGCCCTCTATTTGCTTTACGCCCGTGTAGCCTTTGGTGAACACCACACCCACCTTTGGCTTGTAGCGTTCGATGAAACTCAGGAAGCCCCTCTCAGGTGTACCTGAAGTTTTTACCTCGATGGGAACCAATCCTAGCGCGGTTTGAATCACAAAGTCCACTTCGGCTTTCCCCGTTGTCCTCCAGTACCTTGGCTCGTATCCTTGTAGGATAAGCTCGTTGAGCACAAAGTTTTCGAGCATAGCACCAGTGTCCGTCCTGTTTTCAACTGGGGCAAAAATTCCAAGGATGGCGTTCCTGAATCCTAAGTCGTAAAAGTACACCTTCTTTGCTTTCTTTATCTCGTTAATCCTATTCGTGTGATAAGGAGAGATGAGTCTTATGACGTATGTGTTCACGAGTATAGAAAGGTATGAAACAAACGTCCTGTAATCTAATCCAATATTGCTGCAAGCCGAAGAAGCCTCAAGGATAGAGCCGCTAGAAAGAGCAAGATACTTTGTGAGAGACCTGAACTTTTCTACTTCCCTTATTCCAAACGATGCGAACACGTCCTTTTCAACGTACATGGATACAAGGTTTTTGAGTAACCCGAGTTTCGCATCTTCTTCTTTGACCACAGCGGGAAAGCCCCCGTAAACCACGTACTCGCTAAGGAGCGCTTCAAACTCGCTTCTAAAGGGGTCATCGAGGCTGGGTTCTTCACCCGACTCCAGAAACTCCTTTAACGTCTTCAGCCTTTGACTAAAGATTTCGTGGAGGTCGCTGCGTTTCCACATCACGAACTCTTCGAAGCCAAGAGGTAAGAGCTCAAAATACACTCCTCTCCCCACGAGCCATCTCCCGATTTCTACTTTGATGTCAAAGGAGCCGGAGCCCGTGAGCACAAGCTTTAATCTCTCCGAGTAGAGGTCGTAGAGTAACTTTGCTATCCTGCCCGCCTTACGTGACCTCTGCGCTTCATCTATGTACAGGAACCCGCCCTGAAGACGTCTCTCCGCAAAGCTTCTAGGGAATTTCTCAAAGGTCTCCAGCTCATCTGGGTCTTCAAGGGTGACGTAAGAGCCTCCAAACTTTTCCTCTAAGTGACGAAGCATCGTGGTCTTACCGGATTGCCGAGGCCCCTTAATTATCACCGCCTCCCTCCTTAACATCCACTTATCCAATTCTTCCTCAATTCTTCTTGGAAGATACTCCATAAATAATTCAGTTATCTTAGCATAATAAACGTTGTGCTATAACGTGGATCCTGTCCGGATAAGTTGTGTAACAGTGATCCAAGAGTTCGCCGCTACGGGGAGGCAGCCCGTAGTGCTTGGGTAAAAACACCAAACATTATCTGTTTCCTGTATAGGTGCTCCCAATATTAGGTGGCTCCGACAACGTTTAGCGATGTGGCCGGGGTGAGCGCCAGTATCAGAAAACCATAAACAGAGAATCGGTGTGTGGTGACTATCACCCAAAGTTGATACCCGTGACGCCGCTCAGAGACCACGGCGCGGCTTCCGCAGAGGTGGGCAGCTGAGGCGGCAGGGAGTACGTGGCCATGATGGCTGCACTACTGAGGCCTCCAGTGGGGGGAAGCGTGTAAGCTATAACCGTTCCATTCAGCACGAGGATCGCGGCGGTGACCACTGTGTTAGCCGCAAACGTCGTGTTAAGAAGCATCCCCATCCCATGGCCTGAAAGGTTCGGGGCGGGTAACCCCAGTCCGCTTGGGGGACTTGGGGGAACAAGGGTGTATACCTGTGTGAGCCGCCTCATGAGGCTGCCGTTCACATACAGCCCGAGCTCGACTTTAGCAGAGGCGTTGGGTAGGCCGAGCACGAAATTCATCCCGACCAAGTAGGTTGGCTTGGTTACCACGAAGCTCTGCAGCACGAGTGTCCCAGACCGGAGGGGAACCATAACCGTGCCTGGACCGGTGAGCGGTGAGCCGACACAGTGGTCCAAATAGGAAGAGTCACGCTCTGCGCGTGGTCTCCGGTTCCGGTTGCCTGCGTGGGCGGTGGGTGCGCTGTGGCTAATCCTAGAACTATAGCCAAAACCAGCGCGATCAACGGTGGGGGGTAAAACCGAACATCCTAGTTCTATCTGCACGCCCATATAAACGTTATTCGGCACTGTTTCCTACTTCGATGCCTCTACATAGTTTTCGTTTGGCTGCTTCGGAGGCCGGCGGGATCTAAGGCGATTGGCGACCCGCCGTGAACGGGTTGCGGTATGACCGCGTAAGTCCCTCCATTCTACCATTAATTGAAACCCCTTTTATCTTGGAACGCTACATTTGCTTATGGCTCAGGTTGTAGGCTTCTAGATGGGGGGCAGGGGCCGGTGCCGGAACGTGTACCCTCTCACCGGCAGGGCGCCGCGCGTCGAGGCGGTAACGGTTCATGTGGCGCCCGGAGTGGCACACCGCCGCGTAAAGGAGTGGCACACGCGGAAACATGAAGTGAACAACAGATACACCGGGCTCATCAGCTGCCCTAGGTGCCACAAATACTCGTTCTACGCGGGCAGCACACTCTTTTCTATGAGTGCAGCTAGCGTCATCTTCGACACACCTCTCGCGGCCGTGTGCTCCGCAAAGTCACGTATCACCCACTTATCATCATCTCCTATTTTCGACCTTTCGAGCCTCTGGTACGCGTATCTCAGCGCCGCGTCATAGTTGTGCGTCAGGCTCATACGCAAGTAATTCTATCTGAGATTATAAACTTAAAGGAAGGAATCCCGCCCCCGGCTTTAGCCCGAGGCTTTCCCTCGCCACAGTGAGCGCTGTTCTACCCTTCTCCGTGAGCGTGTATCTCCCACCATCCCCCGGGGTGCGCGTGAGGAATCCACGGGTGAGGAGGCGTCTTAGGGTCTGGTCGGCTTTTCTACTCCGCCTCCACACCGTGTAGAATTGACGCACATCGTCCAGCTATACTTCGCCCTTCCTCTCGGCTTCGGCGAGGATCATCAGGGTGCGCAGTGAGAGGCCGAAGTAGCCCCACTTCCCCAGATTCAGGTTCCGGCGTAACCAGTTAATTAGCGCCATCCACCCCACCACTGGGTACCACTGCTTTACCGTGGCCGCCTCCGAGATGGGTGCCTCACCCGCCTGGTCACCCCTGTTCGGGTAAGCCTTAAGTGGTGGGCGCCACGTAATTGAGTTTTGTTATCTACCGTGGAACCTACCACGGATATCTTTGCATTCTCTTGGAATTTAAATGTTTTCGTGAGGAACAAGAAGTGGGTTCTTCTGGACTCAAAGTGATGGCTGTTCTACTCAATGCCTTTGGGCTAAGCCTCATGAAGACCTCAGGCTTCTTCAGTATACTCTCAGAGCCAGTCTCGAAGTCGAGCATTGAAGAGTGGACTAAAAAGGTTGAGGGAAAGCTCAGCTTTAACCCGAAGCCACGCGAATATTCGGTTATCGCAGTAGACGAGACGGTGGTGAAGTGCGGCGGACAACCACTACACGCTTGGGTTGGCGTGGACGCTAGACAAGAAAACCCATCTGGTTAAGCGTCTTACTCACAAGGGCCACGCGGAACGCGCTCAGGTTTCTCCGTAGACTAAGAAAGAGGTGTTTGCCTGTGTGGGTGACCCGGTGATCCCCCGGATCGGGTCTGCAACACCGTGACTCGGCTACCCGCGAAGGCTGACCTCAGAGGCCACGTTAACCAGAGCTTCGGGCTGCGAAGCTTCGTAGAACGCTTCTTAGGTTACCTCAAGGATGGGACTAGAGTTTTCTGCAACAATTCCAAGAGAACACTCTTCACATCCATCCCAGAGTTCCTAGAAGTATTCGCGCACTGGTACACCACTTGGAGGTGATCCGTATCAAGTCTTATCCAGACAGGATCGATAGGTGGCTATACGTGTTTATCTTGGGGGAGACCCCGCCCTTACCGGTAAACCCTAATCGGCGCTTATCGCCGATTGGAACCCACGAACGAATTTTGTGCTCATCGCTACGGACGGGGTGGTTCACCTGGAACACTTCAACTTTCCTCTAAGACTTTACAGCCAGACAGGATACGTATACGCTACTTGTGATGTGCCGGGTAGTGTGGTAGCTAGGTGTGAGAAGCCAGATATCCGTGTATGCTCAGCTTAGAACCCTACACGTCAAAGCAGTGTAGCGGGGGTTACGCCGACGCCTCGTGATTGGACACAGTCGTATTACGTGTAAAGATTAATATTAACCGAAGATGCTTATAGGGGGTGTATTAGAATGGTTCGGAAAGTCATAGTTTAGCAGGGGGTTCTCCGCCACATGTTAAATACTCAATATACTTGGTTCGTGCGCTTATGCCCTGCGTTAGGTAGATCAATCTTCTGGTTTGGTTTTCTCGAGGCTTTGTATTAATGAGTGATTCCCAAATTGACCTCTACGTTGAGGGTGAGGAAAGGTTTGATTGGTTTGGGTCTCTTGTTTACTCTCTTTTCGCAAGGCGCGGTCTAAGGCCTCTGCATGAATTCGCCTTAAGAGAAGTTGTAAATGAGGCACTCCGCATGAAACCGAAGAGGATACTTGACTTAGGAGCCGGCCCAGGGCTTTTAACATGCAGATTGGCTCAACGCCTACCAGAGGTCGAGGTGTATGGAGTTGACCCTTCACTCCACATGCTTAGGCGAGCCGAAAAGACGGCGACAAAAATGGGTGTAAAGAATGTTCGCTTCAAGCTGGGTAGCTCAAGGGCTCTCCCGGATTTATCCTTTGAAATAGTTTACAGCGTGCTGAGCTTCCATCACTGGGCTAGGCAGTCTCAGGCACTAGAGCAAATATATTCCCACCTCGCAGGTGGCAAGTTTATGGTTTTCGAGTATAACAGGGATAGACTCCCATTCTACTATTTCCCAGCTAGGGGTCACGCCATGCGCGTCGAAGCATTCGAAGAATTAAGCAAACATTCACCGTTTCCAAAACTAGAGGTAAAAGCAGAGGGAAGATTGCTCCTAGCAACCTACTTAAAAGAAGAAGGTGGCATCGAGCAACACGGCCAAATAAATGATGAGCCAATAGCAAAGTAGTCCGCCACGCCTCCTTTGCGTAGGGAAGCGTCCCTCTCCAGCCACGAATCCCACACCGCTACGAGGTGTGGGTGCCCTCAGAATCTCTCTAGACTTGGGTCACCTATCCCCACCACGCATACGACTGCTCCAATACCTCTGAGGGAAGCATTTTACTGAACACCCCAGCTTGGTATATACACTCCAATGACTGGAGTTTGACAACCCTAAAACCTTCAGGAGAAGCCCATGGTTCGGTTGGCTTTCAAGGCGGTTTCCTATTAGTGATGGGCGCTGGTCTAACCGGGTTCTCGGTGCATGTGAGAGCGTAACCCTTGAGAACGATTATCCTTGGGGTGGTCTATTCATCCGCGTATATCCCTCAATATGGTTTTAGCCGCATTGTACCCAGGCATACCTGAAATACCTCCCCCAGGGTGTGTTCCCGCGCCTGTGAGGTAGAGTCCTCTGATCGGGGTTCTGTAGTGGGATAATTCGGGTATGGGTCTATAATAGTACATCTGCTCGAGCGTTGGGTCTATGTGTTGTGTGTTGCCTCGCGGTATCCATATCCTCTGCTCTAGGTCAGCTGGGGTCTCCACCGTACTGTCTATTATCAGGTCCTGTAGGTTCGGCCAGTAGTAGGTTAATCTTTCGAATATCTTCCTGTATGCATCCTCCCTAAATGCGTGGTAATCCTTTTCCCAGATCATCGGCGAATCGTCGGGTACAAACTGGGCCCAGCAGTAGAGAACGTGTTTGTCCATGGGCGCGAGGCTCGGGTCATAGGTTGTGGGGAAGTTCACGGCGAGTAGGGGTTTCTGCGAAAGCGTTCTGGTTGAGTTGGCCTCATGGTATGCCTTCTCTATTCCCTCAAGAGTGTCGAGCGCTATGAGCTTACCCGAAGCGGGGCTCTGGATCCTGCCACCGTTTGAAAGGCTCATCTCGGGTAGTGTGTGCAGCGCTGCATGGAAGGTCATGCCGTAGGATGTTATACGCAGGCTTCTCAGCTTGCGTTGAAGGTCGTCAGAGACGGTGCCGGGCTCCACGAGTTTTGTGAGTGTTCTCTGCGCGTCCACGTTGCTCACAACAATCCTTGCCTCAATTCTCCTCCCATCCGCTAGCTCCACCCCCGTGACGGAGCCTCCCTCGACGAGTATTTTTCTGACTTCGACACCGGAGTACACTTCGCCCCCGAAGCTTTTGAGTGATGCTGCAAGCGCCTCGACGAGTCTACCCGAACCTCCGAGCGGCCTCTTCAACCCAGTCTTATAAAGCATGGTGTGCATTATAGCCATAAGCCCGCTGCTTGGTAAGCTTGGGGACATTGTGGAGAAGATCAGGGAGAAGATGGCTGAGAGGCCCACCTTAATGTGCTCGTCCTCAAACTCCTCGTTGAGGAGTTGGTTCGCGGATATCACGATTGTGCGCACCATCGTGTTGAAGTCTACACTCACTGCGTCTGGTAGCGCCGACAGCATACTCGACCTGAACAGCGCCCTGCCTATACCCCTTACGCCTAGGAGCTCGCTTATCTTGGGGGGCGCATCAAGCATCAGCGCCTCGAGCAGGCTCTCCTGCTTTAACCACTCCCTAGCGAGCCTCATATAGTTTTGGGCGTCCCTGCGCGAGAATCTTGCGAATTCATCCACGGTTTTCTCCAAACTACTATAGAAGGGTAGAACCCTGCCGTCCCCGAAGGGCACCTCGAACATGGGTTCAAGGGAAACGTATTTTAAGCCGAATCTCTCCAGCCCCAGATCCCTGATTATCGGTGTTCGCTGAATGAGGATATGGTCGATTGCGCCTCCGTTAACCTTGAATCCAGGAGCGTATGGGAGAAGCTCTTCGGTGGTGCAGCAACCCCCCAGCACCCTCCTCCTCTCGAACACCGCGACGCGGAGACCCGCCTTTGCGATGTAGTTAGCTGCGACAAGCCCATTGTGACCACCACCCACAACAACGCAGTCATATGACACTTCTCATATCACCAACACTTTAGAAGACACCCACCACAAAGCATACGCCTAGATAAGTGTTCCCAAGAACAACCCATTTGCCCACCCCTCTCCGCGTCCTCTGCTCCGCGTCTTGGCAATGTGGTTAAGCCCTGCACCTTCCTAACCAATAGGTTCTTACCAGTGTTGATTCCATGTTCGTCGGTATAGAAATCCCATTCGTAGCCAAAGGGAGAGGTGGTTCCCATAGCTCACTACCCGAAGTTTTCACGCCGGTTTAAAGCAACCCGCAGCACGCGGAGTGGGTAATGGTCTTCTGCAGGGGTTCCTGTGTGTTTTTCAGAGTGTTGTTCCTGGCTTTGGTGTTTGAGGGTGTACTCCGATTTAACCTGGTAAGTGTTGTGGGCGGTTACCGGCTCTTGTTCGCCAGGTGTTGAGGTGGTTTGGTTTTTGACTGAGTCCCCGCCTAAGTTGCTTGGAGGATTCTTGGTTGCCGTCATTCGAAGTGTGTCAAGGAGCATGAGGCATGCTAGTGTGGCGGCTTGGGTGTACACTAGTAGTGAGTCCGCTAGAAACACGCTGGATGCTAGGATCAAGGTGGCCACGAGTAGCATTAGGTTTTGTTTACCCATAGGGTAGCCTGCTGCCGCACTGAAGAGTAAGAGTAGCATAAAAAAGGCGTAGCCAACACTTTGAGGCAGGGGTAACGGTGTTCCGAATGATGTCTGCCAGGTGAGTTCGAGTATCTTATCCGAGAAGAGGCCCCCGTAGAACACGTAAGCAACCCCAGCACCCCCGGCTAACGCGAGTCCAAGGCTAAGCCAGCGTCCCTTACCCTTTAATTCGACGAGGGCTGCGAGCGCATAAGCCGCGACACCGATTCCAAGCAGGTTTATCGCAAGGTTATATGAGAGGGTTATGGTATACAATGAAGGAGTGGGCTCCACACGTGTGTAGACATAGTAGACACCCATTATGGCGGCCACGAGTGTTAGCAGAAAGGTGCCAACGTATTCGAGAACCCTGCGCCTCCCTGTGCGTAATGTGGCCGCGAATACAGCAAACGCGGTGAATGTGAAGAAGAGAAGCACCCCAACGGTGAGTTCAAACCATAAAGTGGACCCGTAGAGCGATGAGAACTCCGCGGGTGGAAGGATGACCCTCGCTGAATCCATGATGAGCACAAGCACCCCCACAACCAATGGGGGCACACCTACGCTCACACCTCTAACCCCCCGCCTGAGGTGCTCCATGCCCACGATTATTAGTGCCGCTATACCTATCACCGCCGACATGTCTATGCTCACAGTTCCGAGCCTGACAAGCGTGTTCTCAGTGGCGCCACTTATGTTTAGTGCGAAAAGATAGGGTGAAAGCCTCACGAAGAACTGTTGCAACGCTATCTGTACGAGGAACACCGCCGCGAATAGCATATAAAGCGGGTTGAACCCGCTGAGCCTACGCTCCACCCGTTTTTCGGGGGTCTTCATCACCCATCCCACCGGACTCCGAAGCGTTTTTCACAGCCTTAAACCTCGTGCGCAGTGTGGGCGACAGGGTGGCTACCTCCTCTCTTTTCCTCCTTAGCCCATCACCGTCGGCACTACTCCCACCCCCACTTATAAGAGCCCTAAGCGCGGTTTTTTCGACTTCGAATGTATATCTGAGCTTAAGCGGGTCATAGGACACCGAGCGGAGGTGAAGCAGTGTGCCTCCCCTACCCGCAAGCCCCCCAAGCCACTTCTTGGCTTCACCCAAGAAGTTTTGTCTTTCGAAAAGCATGTCTATCAACCCCAACCTGTATGCGTCCTCTGGGGGGAGGGTGTCGCCGAGAATGAAGAGTCTCCTCGCAATGCTCGCACCGAATACCTCCTTGG